>Ga0208765_1000834_pt1 | contig 19896 bp, 21 predicted proteins | sample ETNtaG_2_FD_185783 | JGI IMG/M metagenome (GOLD analysis project Ga0208765, IMG submission 185783) | Marine microbial and viral communities from oxygen minimum zone, Eastern Pacific Ocean - ETNP201406SV203 (SPAdes) (version 2) | ecosystem: Environmental > Aquatic > Marine > Oceanic ...
ACATTAGTGGGGTTTTTTGTTTACCAGACCGATAGTAAGTTACGACAAGGTTTAGATGAGCAGATTAAGACAAAATATCAAAACCATAATTTTCGGTACTGATACCAGAGCTGGAAAATTATTTGATGAAATATTAATTGTAGCAATTATACTTAGTATAATAACAGTTCTATTAGACAGCGTTTCAGATTACCATCAGAATTATGGACAAATCTTATATTCAGCAGAATGGGTTTTTACAATAATGTTCACATTAGAATATTTTCTAAGAATATATTGTATCCGACTCCCATCAAGTTATGTATTTAGTTTCTATGGAGTTGTTGATTTATTATCAGTAATTCCAACATACATAAGTGTTTTATTTCCTGGATCACAAGCTTTGTCTGTCATTAGAATATTAAGAGTATTAAGAATTTTTAGAGTATTAAAATTATTTCAATATATGGGCGAGGCGAATCATTTAGCGAAAGCATTAAAATCAAGTAAAAGAAAAATATTTATCTTTCTGTTTGTAGTAATGAATATTGTAATCGTTCTAGGCTCAGTTATGTATTTAATTGAAGGTGAGGCTGCTGGTTATACTAGTATTCCAAAAAGTATTTATTGGGCTATTGTTACTCTAACCACTGTCGGATATGGTGATATTGCTCCGCTCACACCAATCGGCCAATCTATTTCTGCACTTATTATGCTAATTGGCTATAGTATAATTGCTGTACCAACAGGTATTGTCACCACAGAGCTGACTTTTTCAAAAGTAGATTCTGAAAATAAAACAGTATGTGCCGTCTGCGATAAAGATGACTTAATAAAAGAATCATTATATTGTCGGCATTGCGGTGCAAAAATTGATCAATAATAAACTTATTATAATTCTTGGTGTCTTGTTTTTGATACCACCATTCCTTATTGCTAACAATTTTCAAAACTGGGACGACTCAATTGAAAAAACGGAAAAAGAAACATTCAAAATTGAGACCTTTATTGATGGGTTTGATGTCCCATGGGGAATGGCTTTTTTACCAAACAAAAATCTAATTGTCAGTGATAGAAATGGGAGCCTCTGGCTGGTAGACTATAAATCTAAAACCAAAACTCATATTATTGGTGTGCCAGAAGTAAGATATAAAGGACAGGGTGGTTTACTTGACATACAAGTTCATCCAGAGTTTATTAACAATAATTATATTTATATTGGTTTTACCAGTTATTTAAAAAGTAAAAAAAATAAAACATTTACTTCAGTTGTTAGGGGCATACTTGAAAATAATAGTTTAACCGATCAAAAAATAATTTATAAAGCGGATGATATATACTATAGTAATAATACTGTTCACTATGGAACTCGAATAGTATTTGATAAGGAAGGATATTTATATTTTTCAATTGGAGATAGAGGGGAACGTAATCAAGCACAATTATTAGACTATCCAAACGGTAAAATACATAGACTTCATGATGATGGATCTATACCAAAAAATAATCCATTCATCCAAGAAAAGAATGCTATAAAATCGATTTGGACTTATGGGAATAGAAACCCTCAAGGATTGGCAATACATCCAGTTTCAGCAATTATTTTTGAGACTGAACATGGGCCTAGAGGTGGAGATGAATTAAATATATTATCTTCAGGAAAAAACTACGGGTGGCCAGAAATAACATACGGAAAAAATTATAGTGGAACTACAATAACCAAGTATACACACAAGGAAGGAATGGAACAGCCTGTAATTCATTGGACACCATCAATAGCTGTATGCGGTATTGATTTTTATGATGGTGAAATATTTAAAAATTGGAAAAATGATTTACTAGTTTCTTCTCTCAAATTTGAAAACCTATATAGACTCAAAATAAAAGATAACAAAGTAACCGAACAAGAAATAGTTTATAGAGCAGGTAGTAGAATTAGGGATGTTGAAACTGGCCCAGAAGGGTTTATTTATCTAGCACTAGAAGACCCTGGTAGAATTGTACGTTTTATACCAATAAAAAATTAATTACTGCCAATATTCATCAATAAAGGAACTCCAATTATCTTTCATACCTTTGGGAACCGGAAAAGTATAAGTATGTAATGAACATTTTACTGTACGACCATTAGATATCTTTTTCATCTGACCACGAGTTATTAAATACGATAAAACCTCAACAGCTTCATTTCCTTTTTTTAGTCTATTTGATTCACGCTTTGAACTCAACTTTATTTCTTCATTATCTAAAAAAAATGATAATGTTTGACCATCAGGGATAGCCAGTTGTTGATTACCATAGTATGATACTCTGAGGTATGGAACTTTTAAGGATGATATGACAATATCCATATCAACTGAGATCTGTTCGTCTGGAATAAAAAACCCATTAGACTTCTGACGAATCATAAATGTACCAGTATAACGATTTTCTTTTTTTAATACACGGTAGTCATTTTTTGCGTATTGTATAGGTTTATATTCAACTGGCCCTTTTTTTGAGAGTGAAGCGCATGACGTGAATAAAAAAAAGAATGTGCTAACTATTAATAATTTTTTATTTGTAATAAACAATGATTGCTACCGATAGTGTTAAATCTTTAAATAATTGTTGGTATATAAGTTAGTATTAATTAATAAGAAACTAAATGAGTTCATTCATTTCTTTATTACTTTTTAAATGAATAAAGATAATTATAATGCGGTAAACATTCTTCTAGTAAGCCTTTATACCTGCTTGGAATTTTTTCTATAGACTGATTATATGGTTTAAATGAACTTGAGTTAATTACATTTTTATACCAATAAGGTGACCATACTCCATCTGTTATTCTTGATCCCCGCGGCCAGCTAAGCATTTTTTTTGAAAAACTTATCTTAAAATATTTGCACATTATCCTTAAATATTTCTCCGGATTTGTAAGAATATCTTTTGCATCAAAAACAAAGGGATATTTGCCAGTTATGTTTTTTATTTTTTTAAATAAATTCACCTGTTGGAGATAGCCTAAATCATTTATTCCTTTTATTGGACTCTGCTTTGCATAGCTTATGATTACATCTTTAGGATGTCGAATTAATAAACAATTATTAAATAATTTAACCCAAGCAATATTTCTACCATTTACAATATGATGCACCATGTGCTTTTGATAGCAAATTAATTTTTTCTCAGGAATCTTACCAGTGATCAAGTCTATAACGTTATCCCATTTTGTACTTTGAGCTTTGATCACATCTTCTCTGCCTGGATGATCAAAACCAGTTTTATATAAATAGTAAGCATAAAAGGGTTCATCAATTACAAAAGTATCTTCTCGATTTTCAAAAGAACGCATCATGGCAGTAGAAATGTTTCTTGGTCCTGACCACATAGCTATTCTTATTTGATTTTGAGAAGTCATTATTAAGATAAATTTTTTATATCATTTGCATACAGACTTTGTAGTTCTTTTGTTAAATATCCTTTACTCATTGTTCTACCATCAATTTCAATAACAGGTATGACCCCTGCAAAAGTACCTGTGACAAATGCTTCATCTGCATTATATACATCTTGAATTAAAAAATTTTTTTCATACACAGTGATATTATTTTCTTTACACAAATTTATAATAGTACCTCTGGTAACTCCATTAAGACAGTATTCGCCAGTAGAGGTCCAAATCTCATTATTTACAACTATAAAAAAGTTCGTCGAATTACACGTTGATACAAACCCATGTGGGTCAAGCATTAATCCTTCTTCTGCTCCTAAACTTTCGGCCTCAATACAAGCACTTATACAATTCATTTTGCTTAATGAATTTATCTTAGGGTCTTGCACTGCACTATCACGACGTGTTTGTACCGAAACAAGTCGTATACCTTTATCAATAACATCTTTATTTGGCCTTTTATATTCAGGTATTATCACAATCGTGGGAGTACTAATTGTAACCTTTGGATGTTGATACGGAGTACTTTTTATCCCTCTCGATACTATTAATCTAATATGTGTATCTGAGCTCATATTATTTTCTTTTAATGTTGCCCAAATTGCATTAATTATTTCTTCTTTACTCAAATGTATTTCCATGGCAATAGATTTTGCCCCAACAAATAATCGATCAATATGAGTCTCTAAATGAATTAATTTATTATTATGTAATCTTATCCCCTCCCAAACTCCATCACCTAATAAAAATCCACTGTCAAATACAGATATCTTTGCTTCTGAACGATGATAATACTCACCATTAATATAAATTTTTATATTATCATTACGGCTGTCTTTAACATAATCATGGGTTGATGCCATTATAACTCCTTTTCAATATTTAATCTGTCGCAATCGTTCAAATAGTATCGCTGAGACTGCAGCAGAAACATTAAGAGAATTGATAGACCCCTGCATAGGAATACTTCCTAAAAAATCACAGTGTTCAAGAACTTTTTTTCTAATCCCCTTACCTTCACTGCCAACAATGATAACAATTTTACCTGAATAATCAATATCGTTCCATAGTTTTGAATCTAAACCATTTTCTATCCCTACAACCCAAAAATCATTTTTTTTCAATTCTTGGATTGTTCTACTAATGTTAGTTACCTCATACAAAGGAACCCCTACAAATGCACCCTGGCTAACATTAAGAACCGTGTCTGAAATTTTAAATGAATTGTGAAGAGGAAAAATAATTCCATCTATCCCTGCACACTCTGAGGTTCTAATAATTTGACCTGCATTCTGTGGATCTTCTATTTGATCAAGTATTAACAGACATGAGTTTTGATTAGTAAAATTAGTCTCCTGTATGTTTTTTACTAATGTTCCACTAAATGTAACGACTATACCCTGAGTTCGATAACTTGCAAATTTTTCATTAAAATTACTTCTAGTTAAATGATTAATCTTTCCACGAAATTTTTCATAGTTTATTATTTTTTTTAATTCAGTATTTTTATCCGCAGATATAAAAATATCAATTATATTATAATTTGACTTATTAAGTACTGGCAGACAATTATTAATACCATAAATCTGGTAGACTTTTTCTTTTATATTAAATTTTTTTGACATTCAGCTTTAATAGTAAATTAGGAATCAATGATTACTGGATAAAACAATTATAGTTGTTCAATAAATGGTGTCTCTTATATAATTTCTATTCCTTTTTGGGCCCATAGCTCAATTGGTTAGAGCAGCGGACTCATAATCCGTTGGTTCGGGGTTCGAGTCCCTGTGGGCCCACATTGGCTATATTTAAATACTAAAAAGGTAAATAATATGAAAAAACTCTTTATTATACTATTAACAATAGGATATGCATATTCTATAAATGGTACCATCATATTCTATGATGGGACAACTTTAAAAGGAGAATTATCCTCTTCAGACACAAGGTATGTTTTTATCATTCCTGATGGATTAGTAATGCCAGAGAAAATCCCGGTAGTAGATATTGAATCATTAAACTTAGACAACGGAATTATTATAATTGAAGATGGCCTAGCACAACAAACTTATATGGATGGAAAATTCTCTCTTATTGAAAGAAAAGAATCAGAAGAAGTTTCTATGGCAGATAGTGAAGAGGAATATGAAGATTATAGCCTTGGAAATCTTGACTACTTTTCTATGAGTGCTTTTTATGGAACGCCTGTCTACTTTAGACCTTCTCTACAATCAGATGATGGTAAAAACCCAACAGCATTGCCAAATCTAGGGATTAGTTGGTCTCTCCCATATTTTCCTATTGGGCCAGTAAATATGTCTATGGGGGGTCGGCTTCTTACTCTAGGATTTGATAAGAATTTTGGAATAGAAGAAGAACCAAAAAAAATTAAATCAATTACTCTAGCTGGAATATTGTTCACTGACCTACAACCAATTTTAAACTTTTTCGGGGAAAATATTCATCTAGGGATGGAAACAGGGCTCACATATTCATTGGGCTGGGATGAAGACTATGCAGGAGGAATTGGTGTTGTTGTTGGCGGAAATTTAGATTATTGGTTTGAAGAATTACCACTAGCTATTCGTTTTTTTGGAAATGGTTATATGATTCCTATGCCAACAGAAGGAATGACAGGATTTGGAAACATTGGCGCTTCTTTGATGCTCGTTTTAAAACGAGGTGAATAGATTAAATTCATACAAGACCTTTCAACTTAATGAAATATATTATTCCTTATTTTTTTGGATTACTTCTCTCACAGACATTATATCAAGGCCCAATAAATTTTTCCTATAGCGGCGCTGAAAATGGAGTTTTTTCATCAGCTATAGATGATACCACTAATATGGGCGGTGCTTTAAATATCACCACTAATGATTCAACCTCTTTTATGATGATGGGCATTTCACCACAAGATGAAAATGTTTTTGATCTATTTGTAACAATTTTACAGGATACTACATTCCCTGTTCAGCCTCGAACTTGGGAATGGAATGTAACTATTAGTGACCTTACCGATATCATAGTAAACCCTCTTAGCTTTCCAACATTATCTATTTTTATCCCTGGACTAGATTCTACATTTGCTAATCAGTGGCTTTCTTTTTTTACTGACACTACTAATATTGGAGATTCACTATCATTCGATTCTTTGTCTACTTCTTTTTTTGAAAATTTAATAGATGATATGTATATAGGTACCCAAGGAATTATTGAAATAACAGATGTAAATGAACAAGGAATATTCGGAAATTTTAGCTGCTCAATGTGGAAACCTCTATTTTCATTTATAAATATCACTAATGCAGAATTCAATTTTGAGCCTATTGACCTGGAAATTTTAACCACTGTTCCAAGTGTTACTATGCCAAATACAGTAACTCTTCATCAGGCTTTCCCAAACCCGTTTAATCCTTACTCAAAAATACCATATACTGTAGACACCGGGCAAAATATCACTATTTCCATTTTTGATATAAAGGGGGAGGAAATTCATAGCGTGGTAAATAAATATCACAATCCAGGAGGTTACATTACAAAATTCTCGGCCAATAATATATCTAGTGGAATTTACTTTGTAGTTCTCAAAAATATAGATGGTGTTCAAACACAAAAAATAATTCTTACAAAGTAATTAACGCGTATTAATGAGTGAAAAGAATAAGCTGGTAACATTTGAAACCGTTAATGATCTAATGCTATTCAAATGGGAAGATGGTTTAGAATCATATATTAACCTAAAAGTTCTTAGAGAAAAATGTCCATGTGCAAACTGCGAAGGAGAAAAAGATGTTTTTGGAAATATCTATAAAGGGGACACTAAGCCAATGAATGAAAATAGTTTTTTATTAAAAGGAATCCAACCGGTTGGATATTATGCATTGAGACCATTTTGGAATGATGGTCATCACAGCGGTATTTATTCTTTTGAATTTTTGCGAACTTTATGCGAAAATCTAGTAGAAGATTAAATGAAAAGAGAGAGAAACATTAGAAGATTAAATATATTTAATTATATAATTATATTTATTATTTGTCTGATAATATCCTGCGGGGGGGAAATGTCAAAAGAGGTTACTCCATTTTATATCAAAATAAGTGGACCAATGGCAGATAGAAAACAAGAAATCTCAGGAATGGACTGGTATGAAAATAACTTGTTCTTGCTACCAGAAAATTTGAATGGGTATGTGTTTTTAATAAATAAATCTGATCTTGATTCAAGAATAAATAAAACTGATACCAGTGCTATAACTCCACAAAAAATAAAATTTAATACCCCTGATTATAAAAAAACTCTCCCTGGTTTTGATTCATTTGAAGCGATTGCCTTTAGAGGTTATGAGGTCTACATCTCCATTGAAATCAGATTCAAAGATGACATGGGCTGCGTACTTGCAAGAGGCCATATAAATGAGGAAACTCTCGAAATTACAATCCCTGAACAAACACTTATCCCATTTGAGGTACCTACTTTTGTAGATAATATGTCCTATGAATCTCTGGTTATTAAAAAGAATAGAGTGTATGCATTATTTGAAGCAAATGGTGACAGTCTAATAGAGAATCCATATGTTTTATCAGTAAATGTATCTGGGAAGAATATAAAAAAACATCCAACAAACTCTATAAATTACAGAATTGCTGATGCTACTAGAATCGATCAATTTAATCGTTTCTGGGCAATTAATTATCATTACCCAGGGGATAAACAAACACTGAAGCCTAGCAAAGATTTAATGATATCTAAATATGGTGAAGGACCTACACACAGTAAATCAGAGCGAGTAGAAAGACTTGTAGAATATAAGATAAATAAAAATAGAGTCATTCTAACAGGTAATCCACATATAGAACTTGAGCTTGAAGGTGAAAAAACTTCTAGAAAATGGGAAGCTCTAGCTAGATATGAAAATAAAGGATTTCTTATTGCCACTGATAAATATCCTACGACCATTCTGGCATATGTCTCAATAGATTAAATTTGAAAATATTAAATCTTCTTCTTTTAATAAGCGTTTCGTTCATAACGACCTTATTTCCAAATAGTAATGACCAATATGTTTTACTTATATCGTTTGATGGGTTTCGACCTGATTACGTAGACTGGTATAATACCCCAAACCTTGATAAAATAAAATCGAACGGAGTGATGGCAAAAAAATTAAAACCAGTATTTCCAACAAAAACATTTCCAAACCATTATAGTATGGCCACAGGAATGTATGTTGAAAATCATGGACTTATTGGTAACCAGTTTTTTGACAAAAAACTGAATGAGTTTTATCAGATAAAAGACCGAAAAAAAGTGGAAGATGAAAGATTTTATGGTGGTGAACCAATTTGGTCCACTGCCGAAAAACAAGGATTAAAAACTGCTTCTTATTTTTGGGTTGGTTCAGAAGCTCAGGCTGGCGGGCATTACCCATCAATATGGAAAAAGTATGACCAAAAACAATCCTTTGATGCACGGATTGATTCAGTAACTAAGTGGTTTAATATGCCTATAGAAAATCGCCCTAGGTTAGTTATGCTATATTTTCATGAACCAGATAATACCGGACAAAAATATGGCCCCAAGAGTAATGAAAATAAACGAATGGTAGAGTCGGTTGATAAAACTATTGGTAATATAATTAATAAACTGAAAACCTTAAATATTTATCAGAAATTAAATGTTATAATAGTTAGCGATCATGGAATGACAGAGATTGATAAAACAAAAAAAATAGTACTGAGTAAATATATTGATACAAAAAAAATTAAATTGGAAGGATCAGGACCATATACATTATTATATAGTGATGATAATAATGAAATGGGAAAATCTTACTTAAAATTAAAGCAGTTACCCAATATTGATGTATATAAAAAAGAAGATATACCTGAAAAATGGCATTTTAAAAAACACTACCGGATAAAAGAAATATTGGTCGTAGCGAAAGAAGGATGGACACTACTTAAAGATAATTTGGAAGGTAGTTATTATTTTTATTCTAAAGCTGCACATGGTTATGACAATGAATTACAAAGTATGCAGGCGATATTTTTTGCACAAGGTCCTGCGTTTAAAAAAAATTTTACTATTACTAGTATAAATAATATTGATATTTATCCTCTAATTGCAAAAATACTGAATATTAAACCTTATCCTGGAATAGATGGCAAACTGGAGAATGTAATTAGTCTCTTATCAGAATAATTAATATTATTCTTATCTAGATTTCCCCTGATTCGCAACTGATTTAATTTTATCAGATATTTTTTCTTGATCACCTAAATAATAATGTTTTATAGGAATTAGGTCTTGATCCAATTCATAAACTAAGGGTATACCAGTAGGAATATTCAAGCCGACAATATCCTCATCAGAAACTTTATCTAAATGTTTTACCAGGGCTCTTAATGAGTTTCCATGTGCTACAATCATTATATGTTTCCCTGATTTTACTTGAGGGCTAATTGTTTTTTTCCAATATGGTAAAGATCTTGATACCGTATCCTTTAAACATTCTGAGGAAGGAAGTTCTTTTTTACTCAAAGTATTATATTTTTCATCAAATCTAGGATGACGGTCATCATCCCAATCGAGCTGAGGAGGTCTGATATGATAGCTTCTACGCCAGGTCAATACTTGCTTATCTCCATATTTTTGAGCTGTTTCTGATTTATTGAGCCCCTGTAAGGCTCCATAATGACGTTCATTAAGTCTCCAACTATAAATTGTTTCAATATTATTTTTATTCATCTGTTTTATACAAATGTTCATAGTATTAATAGCCCTTTTTAAAACCGATGTATAAACCATATCAATTTCTATATTTTCCTTAAGTAATAGTAGCCCACTATCTTTAGCTTCCTGCTCTCCTTTATTGGTAAGGCCAACATCAGTCCATCCTGTAAATTTATTTTCCAAGTTCCACTTACTTTCTCCATGCCGGAGTAAAATTAGTTTCATTATTATACCTTTATTTAATGTTACTATTTCAAATACTATTTCTGATTTTTCTTTTCTTCATCCTTTGATGATGAAAATAAAGTTTGTAAATCAATGCCAACACCTAATCCCATACTAAACCATCCAGTAAAAATTTCTTCATTAGGTAGTCCATATAATTTCCCATATGAATGAATAAAAAATGGAATTCGATTAAAATGATAGTCCAGCTCTAAACCAGTGCATATTCCGAAACCACTGTGGTATGAACCGATTTCAACCAAAACAGATTTTCCAAAATTTTCACCACCGAATTTCAATAAATTATCGAGAACTATATTTGTACCAAAAAATAATGCGTCACCTTCAATATTTGGATCATTAATATCTTTTGGATCAAATGCATATTTTAGATATTCTAAAACAATGTTAAAACCTATCGAACCAATGCTTAAAGAAAATGGTGTCCTAATCGTAAAACCATTAAAAGTCTCTGGAGGTAAATAAAATTCAGAAATTATTGTATCCACAATTACAGGATTGTCGATAGTGAAAACAATATTTGATTTTGTAGCAATCTCTTTAACTAAATTAAAAACTAATGCTTCTTCATCTAATTTATCTTTATACGGTTTTAATAGATCAGGGTTAATATCCCCGACATTTGCTCCAAATGATATACCAAGACTTCCCCACCCAGTAATGTTACCATCATTTATTTCATTAAAGGCTATTATGGATTGAGCATATACGCCTAAATAATATCGACTAGGTAAAAAATGGTAGCCAAAAGATCCACTAAGTGATAATCCATATCCTGAAGCGAGCATACCTCCTCCAAATCTTAAAGCTGCTTCGACATTTTGAGGTATCCAGTCTGAATTATAATTCAAATTATATTGTGCTGCTGCAAAAGCACCAACACCGCTAATAAAAAAACCAGTTGAGTCCTTTATTGGTATATTATAAGAGACTACCTCCATACCTAGGCTATACTTTTCCCCTTTAATTATCATATTCCCTCTTGGCGCAAAGAAAAAACCATAAGATGGATAAATTGGATCTGGACTAAGTGAGGCTTCTCTGATTAAGGGTAATCCATACCAAGTGCTAGCAAGCACAGGACTGATATACGTAATTGTAGTATCTTTTTCTATTTTAATATCTTCGACTATCATAATAGTGTCAGGCTTCCATTCAAAACTATATGAATATTTATCTGGGAATGATAGTTGTATTATTCTGCTCTCAATCTCGCGACCATCACTATCTAATGTAGTTTTCACTGTTTCTTCTTTGTCTAAAGAAACATCAAATTTGACAATCTGCTCAAGCTCATCATTAGAGTTTTTATAGTGTATCTCTCTTAACCATTCTCCATTTTCCATAAATAAGAGATGTCTTCCTACTAGTGAACTGTCTAATCTAAAATAAGAAGACTGTATTGTTTCCATAGATAATATGGAATCTGATCTCTGTTTATAATGAAACCTATAAAAATAGTATCTAATACCAAATTCATCATAAATATCAAAACGTAAAGGCCTGCCATCTTTTTTACTTTTTACCTTAGCTCTCCACCCAGGCTTAACTTCACTTAGTTTATGAGAAAATAATAAGCTATCTAACCTTGTAATTACACCATATTGATGAAATTTTATACTATACTCAGAGCGTGTGCCTTTACGATTCCATACTAAGTGCCATGAATCAATTTTTTTACCATTATTATCAAATTTTGCAACAGATTTTAATTTCCCCTTTTTATTTTTTTTTGCCTCATAGTATGGGGTAGAAATAAAAAAATCACGACTATTTTGACCATCTAATTGTCTTTGATAGGGGTTCCAATAACTATAGTATTTTATTTTATTAACTAATTTTTTTTTAGACCCAGTTTTCTTGGTTTCCGTTTGAGCTATAATAAAATTATTTAAGGAACTACTAAAAAGGACTATGATTAGTCCATAAAAATATTTCTTTATTATGCTATACCCCAGCTAATTAACATAATTAAAAGAAAAAACAGACTAAAACCAATCCAACTTCCGGCAGTTATACTACGCTGAAATGCTAGTACATCTTGATCAAGATTTTGATAGTTTAAAACAATTTCTTGTTCTTTCCCCTCTTCAACATAGACATCTAAAATCCCCATCCTTAATATATTATCCATCATTTTTTCTTTTGGTGATCTTGGAGCTGGAATAAGCGCTGGGTCAGTCGGGAAATACCCAACCTGATGCCAACCAGGAAGGACATCAACAGCATATTCTAAAGGTGATTTCCCGACAAGCTGATTGTCTACGTAAATAGGCAAATCTTCAGTATCACATAATATTCTAATACTTGAGCGTTCTCTAGCATCCTTCCATGTCTTAGGATGGCGCCACCTATCTTTCATTATATCAAAAGTATCCGGTAATTCTTCGACAATAAATGATTGTACTAATTCTCCTTCCTCTTTATCTAATTGTTTTTCTTCATTTAAATAATTAAGTATGACCAATAAATTTTTTCCTTTTGAATGGCGTATAAGTTGGTAAGAATCAAGCACGCGAGCAGTATTAAAAATAATTTGTACTGATCCATCTGAATCTGCTGTTTCAACAGAAATAAGAGGATATTTATATTTTTTACTAAATATATCCCTAGAACCCATAGATACATTAAACAGACTAAGGGTAAAATAATTATTTCTATCTATCCATCCAGACACATCATCTCTGTCAATTATTTCATCAAAAATAAATGTGATCTCAACCTTATCAGGTTCAGATATTATATCAGCATGAACGATTTTTGACTGGCCTTGACCAATTAGAAAGGATAAGAAAAAAAACCACTGGATCAATCTAAATAATTGTTTTATAAAAAAAACAAGGTGTGGCATTATTAACCAGGTTTTTCTGTTTTATTCAAAAATTTAAATGTGACTTTTTGTGTTCTACCTTTTGTAACGTAGACATCTCTATAGTCTGGTGTAGGTATGCCTGATTTGTTAAACTTTTTTGCTCCGGGTACATCAATTCTAATTCTATGCCATCCAGATGAGACCGGGAGCCTTTTTGATAAAGGTGTTTTTCCAACCTTTCTCCCATCAAGATAAACATATACATTGGCTAGGTCACACCCAATTTTTAAATATGTTTTCCTGTTTTCTAGGTTAGGTTCTATAGCATATGCTGCTAAATCTTCACTGCTTCCTTTATTTATGTATTTTTGTTGAGATTTTACATTAGAAACGGAAGGTTTATTTAAAGTTTCCTGATTTTTTCTTTCATCAGCTTTTTTCTTTCTTTTTGCAATATCATTTTTTAATGCTGAAAGATTTTTATTAGGCTCATTATCTACCATTTTATTTTTAGGCTTTTTCTCTTCTTTTTTTATAACAGGCGGCTCCTTTTTAACCACAGTGTTCTTTTTATCATTTTTCTTTGTTTCTGTCTTACTTGGCAATGACGGTCCATATATATTTGTAACCTCTGGTTTGTTTTTTTGAGTTCCAGACCAATGCTTTTCCCATATGTCCGTACTAGCTGTTTTTTCTTTTTTACTATTATCTAGTTTGTCTTCAGTACTGTACCAATTATTATACCACACAAAATATTTTTCTGGACCGTATTTTTCACGCGCATCTACAAAAGATTCATAAAATGGTTTTCCTTTTGAATCTTGATTGGATAATGAAAAAATCTTATTCTTATTTTTATCTTCTGAGCTTTTTATATCCGCAATACTTCTACCATCTAACTCATTCCATATGTGAATTAAAAATACTCGATTTGAAGGAGAATGAAATATTTCAAAATCTGATATGAAATGTTCCATTAGAAATCCTATTTGAACAGATTCCTGATTCTGAATGCCTTCAATTTCTAATAAGGGTGGTTTCGCTTTAAGATTTTCTAAGACATTTTCTGCAAATACTGATTCATTTAACGTTAAATAGAACCAATTCTCTTGTCCAACCCAAGCAGCAATATTATTTACTTCAGGAACATTACTAACAACAACTCTAATTAAAACACCATTGGTTTTTTCATGATATGTGACAAGCTGCACTTGATGTGCATTCATATTTCCTAGCAGGGTTGAAAAAATCAGAATGATTAACCAATTCCTCATTCTATATCCCCACTAAGTTTATTTTGTAATCTCATTATTTCCTTTAGTTCTTCACTAGGATTTTGTCCGGACAATTCTTTGCTTTGTATGATATCACGAAGCCTATTTATCCTATTCTTTAACGGTACTGATTTTAAGGTTCTAAGACAGTCAATAACAATTTGTTCAGATGACGAACTATTTTTATCATCAATTAATAATTTTGACAATAGTTCTCTCTCTATTTTATCCGGAAAATATTCTATGAGTTTTGATGTTTCTTTTACTTCATCCTCTATTATTTTACTCATAATCTTTATAAGTAACCTGTGAGAAAACATATCTACACGAATTAATTTTTTTAGCTCTTTTCTTTCTTCTATATTTGAATGAATCAAGATTTTTATAAGTTCTAGTTCCGCTCTGTGAACTTTAGATGTAAACTCAATATTATGAGTATTCTTAATAAGAACTTGCTCATTTTTATAAATCTTTTTTGAATTTATTATCTCTAATAGTTCTATTTCTTTAATTTTAAATCTCTCTGACACATCTTTAATTAATTCATTTTTTATTATAGTATCTTGTATTTCGTTCATATTTGATAAAATATCATGTAAATAGTCTCTTCGATCAGTACCTTTTAATTCAGTAGCATTATGAAGATCAATATGAAAATCAAGAAATTCTCTAGGATGATCGATTGCTAATTGTATTTCATCAGAACCACTCTTTAATAACCAATCATCAGGATCCAAATTATCTGGCGGCTGAACAACATGCGCTTCCATACCAGCTTGATATATAATAAATCCAGCACGCACAGCAGCATTGCCCCCTGCAGAATCTCCATCATAAAGCAATATCACTTTATTAACTAATTTGGATAGCATATTTGCATGGTTTCGCGTTAATGATGTCCCTGATATTGAAACAACAGATTTTATTCCTGCCTGGTATAATTGTAAAAGATCCATATAACCTTCAACTAGAATTACAAAACCAGATCTTCGGATATCCTCTTTAGTAACATGCAATCCATATAATGTATTACTTTTCTGATATAATGCTGTCTCAGGTGAGTTTAAATACTTCGCAGCGTCATTGTCTTCAAAATCTCTACCACCAAAGGCAATGACTTTCCCCGATTGATGAAAAATAGGGAACATTATTCTTGACCTGAAACGATCAAAAATTCCTTTATCAGATCGAATAAGTAGACCTGATTTCATTAAATCATTCTCAGAGCCATCTGTTTTTATTTTCTTATATAGATTGTTCCAACTTTTAATTGCAAATCCGATACGGAATTTTTTGATCGTTTCTTTATTTAAATTCCTACTATGCAGGTATTGCATAGGTTTTTCACCTGAATCGGAAAATAGATTGTTTTGATATAACATTGTTGCTTTTTCATGAAGATCATATAAAAAAGAATACTCACTGGAACTAGAATCTTTTTGAGTTGTATCAACAATTACATTATATCTATCGGCTAATGATTTAACTGCTTCATAAAAATTTAACTTTTGAAATTCCATTAAAAATGTAAAAACATTGCCCCCGTTTCCACATCCGAAACAATGATATATCTGTTTAGATGGCGACACACTAAAAGAAGGTGTTTTTTCATCATGGAATGGACAAACACCAAAATAGTTAACTCCTTTTCTTTTTAGTTTTACCTCTTGGGAGATAATATCTACTATATCAGCTTGATCTCTAATTCTATCAATTGTATTCTGTGGAATTTTAGGCATTATGGCTGCACCAAATCTTTAATAAAATTTTCACTATAATTTATCGGGTCTTCCCAACCAAAAAAACTAACTATACTACTACGAAAATTGGTTGTGGTATGAAAAATTTTTGAGTTCTGCTCTATTATATTAGTCCATTTATCCAAAGGTAAAATAATTAGTAACCAAACAAAAACTGTTATAATACAAAAACCTTTAAGCATCCCAAATAAAAACCCCAATAAGCTATTTAACCAAATATTTGCTTTTGAAAGAAGAGCGATTTGAAATAATCTCGTTATTAACCTGCTAGATATTAGTATAACTGCAAAAATACTACTAAATCCTATAAAAACGGCTAACCAAGGCTCTAAATCTATTTTATCTATTATGAGATTAGAAATATTTACTGTCTGGCTGATTGCTACTAATATTGATATTACCAAGCCAATCAATCTACCTAATTCATCTACTAACCCTCTAGTAAAACCGAGTGTACCATTAAGTAGCATATATAAAAAAGCAAGTCCATCTAGAAACCAACTCATTTATTCTAATAGTTCTTTAACTAACCTATTAGCAATTCCCCCATCTACTTTCCCATTGCTTTGCTGCATAACAGCAGACATAACTTTCCCCATATCAGAAAGATTATTTGCTGAAGTTTGAGCAATAACTTCTTTAACTAATTTAAGAGTTTGTTGTTCAGAAAATATTTCTGGAAGGTATTTTTTCAGAATATTTAATTCTAGCGTTTCTTTTTCAGCCAGCTCTAATCTTCCAGCTTTCTGATAAGTTTCAGCAGCTTCTTTGAGCTGTTTTACCAATCTTTTAATTACACCAAAATATTCCACTTCATTTAAACTGTCTTTTTTTTCAATCTGTTTTTCTTTAAGTGATGACAATAGTGTTCTAAGTATGTTCGTTCTAATCTTATCACCAGACTTCATAGCACTATACATATCTTGTTTTATTTGATCTGTAAAATCCATCGCTATTAATTATTTTGATCTATTCTTTTCATAGATAAAAGTAATAAATCTTTATTGGTCTCAAAACCAATAAACCGTCTACCTATTTTCTTAGCGCTAACACCCACATCACCATTACGCATAAAAGGATCTAATATCCAATTTAATTTAAAACTACTTGCCTCTAATATTTTGGCATATAATCTATCTGACAAACGAGCATCCTGACTATTGACTGCAGGAATATCAAACCAAAAATTATTTTGAGATTTTTCATCCCTGTCATGAATAAGGTTTCCTCTTTCCGATTTTAAACTAACAGCATGGTTATTAAACAAAAAATCTTCGTTTTTTGTTACAAACCAGATATCACCTGATTGATTTTTCCATGTTGGAGTTTGTGATTTATCTCTTGCTGATCTATTATACCAAGTAATACGATTTTGTATAATAAACTCATTACTTAGTAATCCATAATACATACTAGAATAATGCCAATCACAAATCAGATATATACCTCCAGTATTTTTTAAAATTCTGTGCGCTTCTGATAGCCAATTTTGATTCCACTCATAATATTCTTTTAGTGTCATTTGAGAGCCGCGATTATCTATATCTACCCATGGTTCTCTAGGTGGCTCTGTAATAATTAAATCTATACATCTGTCTGGCAATTTTTTTAAGCCTTCTGAACCTTCCGAAAGGAAAAGACCTTCCTTCATTTCTTCAGCATTCATAGAAATATCTTCTATGGTTTGAATAGCTGGTAAATATCGATTTAAATCATTTATTGTTAATCCTGGTGAATTCCTCAATGGATTGTCAAATATAGGTTCAAAAGACTTCGACTCAGATTCAGCCATGTATAAATTTAAATAATTATTATTTAACGAAGCATTATTTAAACTAGCCGATAATCATTGATTGTGAATCTTTTTTGTTTGTGCAGAAAAAATTAGATTCCAGATGATGTATAAAATAATTTTATTTATTTGGCTCATTTTTGAATTTTTGATTTCTCAAACAATCATAGGTCCTGGATTAACCAGAGTAAATCTATTTGATTATTTAAATACAAACTACAAAACAAGCGAAACACTTGGTTACAATCAGGCAAGAGATGTAATGTATTCAATTATTGATTTAGAGGATGATAATACTTTAAAAGGAATCTATACTAACTACACCATTACAATTGATCCAAATCAAGACCCAAGACCACAAACTAACGCACAAAACATGAATTGTGAACATTCATGGCCTCAAAGTATGGGTGCAGGCTCTGAACCTCAAAAAAGTGATTTGCACCATCTATACCCCTGCAGAGGAAATGTAAACTCATCTCGTGGGAATAAACCCTATGCAGAAATTGATGATAATGATACAGATAAATGGTGGCGCTTTGATTATTATGAAACGAGTATTCCTAGTCAATATATTGATGAGTTTTCTGAAGTAGATAATGACAATGGTAAATTTGAACCAAGAGAAGTTGTCAAGGGTAACATTGCTCGAGGCATGTTTTATTTTTTCACTATCTATAATGATGAGGCTAATCATAATTTTTTTGAAGAGCAAAAAGATTTTCTGAATTTATGGCATAAGCAGGATCCAGTTGATGATATTGAATTAGCAAGAACATTATCAATTGCAAGTTATCAAGATGATATTGTTAATCCCTTTGTGATTGACTCAACCCTTGTAAAAAGAATATGGTATTTTAACTGCTATGAAAATGTTACATCGCAAGCATTAATTGAGCATGTAATTGGAGATAATAATTATGAAGCTACGATTGACATCAACTCTGACAGTAAAATAAATATTATTGATCTAATCTATATGCTCCATAGAGAAGCTGGAGAAACTGCATACTTCATCTGCAATTAAACCAAATATTTAATGAAACATCGTATTATTTTTATTTGTACAGGTAATAGTTGTCGATCCCAAATTGCTGAAGGACTTCTTCAAAAAGAGGCAGGAAATAAATTCGATATTTTTAGTGCTGGAAGTCACCCTTCTCGCCTTCATCCTGCAGCAATATCGGTAATGGAAGAGTGGGGTATTGATATCAGCCATCAAAAATCTGAAAGCATAGCTAACTTTATTGATAAAAATATTGATACAATAATCACAGTATGCAATAACGCAAATGAATCTTGCCCAGTATTCCCAAATGAAAAAATTAGGCTCCACTGGAACATCAAAGATCCTTTTCATGGGTGGGGAAATGAACAAGAAGACCTACCTCCATATCGCATTGCAAGGGATGAACTAAAAAAAAGAATAGATAAGTTTCTATCATCAAAAAATATAGATTCATTATAAAATGAAGATCGCAATATCCAAATTGCCTAATAACCCATGGTGGGGTACTGGAGTTGTCGGCTATAAAGATAATCCAGTTATGAGAGATGGAATAATCCCTGATCAAGATTTGCTTATCAAGGAAAGATTAAATCTAATTAATACTATGAAAAGCCATGAGATCGATGTGGTAGAATTTTCTTTCCCAAAACAACTTGAAAATAGTAAGTATGGTCATGACTATGTTTTCATTAGAGATACATTTATCAGCGACTTAAACGGCAACGCATTATTATTAAAGTTTTCACAGACAAATAGAGACGCTGAATCACAAATGATTTCAGGCTATCTTGAAAAATTAGATTTTAATATTAAAGAACTACCAAATAATAAAAATATGTTCGCAGAGGGGGG
>Ga0208765_1000841_pt1 | contig 19757 bp, 9 predicted proteins | sample ETNtaG_2_FD_185783 | JGI IMG/M metagenome (GOLD analysis project Ga0208765, IMG submission 185783) | Marine microbial and viral communities from oxygen minimum zone, Eastern Pacific Ocean - ETNP201406SV203 (SPAdes) (version 2) | ecosystem: Environmental > Aquatic > Marine > Oceanic ...
GATGAGTTTGGGAAAATGTATGAAATAACTAATGTAGAAAGCTTTTTAGCTGAACCTGCTAGCTATACGGACTATTTTAGAGTCAATTAATATCATCAATTCATAAATAAAAAACCCCAATCTTGAGTTGGGGTTTTTTATTTATAATCTATAATAGTGAGAAGCAAATGGCATGCCCGCCACTGGGCATAAAATCTGTTATAATACATTCTGCAGTATGTTTTACAAAGGGAAATAAGAAACTGTGTTTGATAATAATATGGTAATAAATATCAATGACATTGCAATAGGACCCAGATATACATTTCCAGTTAAATTGAAAAAAGAGCGATGAAATAAAGGTAGAACTATCATAATAGGCACAATTGCAAAAAGCAGATTGACATAGAGCCATCCCTCTTTCCAAAAAACAGTACCAGTTATCCAAAATGTGATATATTGTATAAAAAGAATAATTATTAGGCCTGCAGCAGTAGTAAATGAAGAAAGGAACATGCTTTTCATCTTTCCATAACCTTCTATTCTCATGGAAGAATTGACTCTTATAGAATTAGATAAAAAGAAAATAAAGAAAAATGGTAAATACATAGGTATAATTAGTAGAGTGATGGGTCTGAATGTGCGAACCGATATAAATATAAATCTATAGTCGACATGGAATAAATAATAGATTGTATTAATAAGTATGAAATAAAGAAAGAAAATCATTAAACCTAAGATTAATGTTTTGAAAAGAGCCTCTTTTGTAATCGATAACCCCCACATTTCTGGATGTATTCCATTATTTTTACCAAAAATCTGATAACTACCAAAAAACAATAAGAGCCCAATTAATCCATTGAATGTTGCCCATAGCATAACAGCATTATTCATTCTTTGAGGGAAAAACCATGTTTGATTTCTTTCAGATGCTTGTACGAATAGTGCTTTAGATAATTCGGATAACGGTATATATGAGAAACATCCGATTATTGAACTAATTAGAATCATTGACCAAAATATATATTTCCCAATTTTTCTTGGCTCTGGAATCGCTTGTGGTATTGGATTTACTAAAGTTGAAAAATAAGATAATTTAAGTAAGTACTTTGTTGTGGGTACGATTAGAAGAAAACTGCACACCATCGCTATTAATGTCATTAGTTCTTTCCAATACCAAACTTGATTTTTTTCAGGAATACTATCAGTAATATCAAACGTTTTTAAAAAGAAGTTGATTTGATTCGCGATAGCCTCAGTTGAGTATGGCTGAAAGGGGTGGAGCACCTTCTCATTATGTACTATACTTAATGTACGATTCGACAATTTACCATAGTATTCTCCAATCAATATATTATCCACGGGTGGAACACTGTTTATTTGATGATTTATGAGTCTTAAAGCTTCTGGAGAAATTCTCATATCACCATGTTCTAATTCATTTTGCCATGCCCCTTCATCATAAAGTGCATAGCTTATACCTACATTTGATTTGATTCTTTTTAGATCTTTATTTTTAAACCCCATTCTTATCATGCCTGAAACAAACACAGAATGTAGTTTGCTTACAGAAGAATTCTTTTCTGCTATATTACCAAAATATTGAGCACCGCGAATAGCAGCAAGGCCACCAGCTGAATGTCCTGTTGCACTGATTCTGTTTTTATCTATATAATTTAAATTCGATGTTTCATATATATAATCAACTATAGCAAACATTCCATAACCTTCTTTTGTAGCTGCTCTTCTACTCATAGATGAACTTGATCCTCCTTGAGCATATGGATCTATTGATATCACTACAATACCTCTTCTTGATAATTCAATAGAAATATTTGACAATGTTTCTTTGGATCGCTGAAATCCTGGTATAACTATAATTGCAGGTGCTGGATTATCCACTGTTGCACTATATGGTTTATACAAATCAGCGACTACCCATTGCCCATTATGAGTTGGCAATTTTATGGTCTGTATATTGACATCTCCCCATGAGGTCTGTACCATGGAAGCGATAAAACTTGATAAAATTAGAATTAAAAGTTTTAAATAATTTTTATTCATATATAAAACACATACATGTTTATTTCTTATAGTCCTTCACCATTATTTTAAAAAAATGAATTGGTTCGTTTAAATTAAAGTTTTACTATTTTTGCATGAAATTAATGATTTTGGTTTTTAAATGTATATAAGATACTTACTTGTTCTTGCTCTTATTTTTTCAACAGTGACTGGACAAGATCTATTTATTAGTGACTGGTATGCGGGAATTAGAGAAGCTCCTGTATATAGTCAAATGATTGAATTATACAACCCCACGGATTCTGATATTGATCTTTCAGATTATGCTCTAATTAAAGGATCTGCAGGTGGACCATTTGGTGTACATGGAAGTCATAATACTTTTGTTCGTCTGTATGGAACCATAGCTTCAGAATCAACACTTATAATTACTAGAGCCGCATCGGATGATGGTATTTTAAATATAGCTAATATTATTCTTTCTGATCTTGATGAAGAACCCTTAAAGATAAGTGGAGATGATGCCGTCGGTTTGTTTAAAGGTGTTGGTATTTCAAGTGACGATGTAAGCGAGTGGGTTGCAAACGCGGAGTTATTAGATGCGGTTGGAGATACCTTAGGTGATCCCGGCACAAGTTGGCATGTGTCTGGAGAAATTGGTCCCCCAAATTCTGATGGAAGTAGCAATTATGGAGTAACACGTTTTGCTATTTTAACAAGAAAAGAGTCCGTATGCACAGGTAATGCTGGTGATTGGACTATGTCAAGAGGTTGTGTTGATGATACATGTAGTAACACAACTGCTGAGTTGAGCGAATGGAATGTTACTGCTCTATACTATAGTACGGAACCCGGTTTAGAGCCAGATGCTGAAAATTCAGAAGCTGAAGCAGATATGGATCTGATAGCAGGTTGGCATTATTATGATTGTCAAACTGTTTCTTCACAAGAAGAGTTATTTTATCCCCAAGAATTTCATTTAAAACAGAACTATCCCAATCCTTTTAATCCTGTAACAAATATTGTATTTGATCTTGCTAATAGAGGAAATGCACATTTATCTATTTATAATTTGAATGGTGAAAATGTTTGGGAAGTAAACATGCCAGGTTTGGTTGCTGGTAATTATACGGTTTCTTGGAATGGAAGGAATATGGCAGGTTCTAAGCTGGAAAGTGGAGTTTATATTTACCGATTGACAATGAATAAATTGAGTCAATCGCGTAAGTTGCTTTTAATAAAATAAATTAATTTTATAAAAAAATTAAAGTGATGAAAAAGGGATCAATAATATATTGGTCCTTTTTATTTATGAAGAAAATATTATTACTATTTTTGATTATTTTTTGTTCATGTGCGGAAGAAAAATCTGTTACAGATGTTGGTAGTGTTATTCCTCAAAATGATGATCAATTTCCATGTTTAAATTCAACAACAGATTGTCTAAATACGTTGATTTTGGGTTCTGATTCTGAGTGGACTTTTAATTATTACTCTTCATTTCCTTTAGATTCTACATGGAATGTTACAGGAGCCATCATTGTGGTTCATGGATTTAATAGAAATGCGGATGAATACTTTGAAAATATGCTATCTGTTGTTCAGTCATTAGATCTTGAAGATCAAATTATAGTTATTGCTCCAGATTTTTCAACTCAAGATGACAATCCAGATGATCAAGAAATTTTATGGACATCAAATGGTTGGAAACAAGGCTCTTTATCGGTATACAAAACGAACAAACAACAATTAAGTTCTTTTGCAGTAATCGATAAAATAATTTTTGATTTAAATAATAAACAACATTATCCTGATCTAAATACAATTTTAGTTACAGGTCATTCCGCTGGCGCTCAATTTACCTATCTATATTCTGCAACCAATATTATTGAAAGCACACTAAATGATAAACAGCTATTGTACGCTGTAGCAAATAGTTCAAGTTATTTGTATTTAAATGAATTAAGAGAAGTGGATTCAAATTACTATATACCTGCTGATTGCAATAATTATAATAATTGGCCTTTTGGATTGGAAGATCGCAATAATTATGCAAGCAATATCTCTGCTTCTGAGATAACAGATCAAGCAATTCAAAGAAATGTGAATTATTTTAATGGATTATTGGATACAGTATCTATTACTTACGGTTGTGAATATGCACTACAGGGTGAAAATCGACTTGATACGGGCCAAAGACATTTTAATTTTCTTAATTATTACTTTCCCAGTCATAATCATTCATTTAATACTGTATCTGGTGCAAGTCATGATAATAGAGAAATATATTTATCTACTGAATTTATTGATCTAGTTGTAGAGAATTTTCAATAAATTAAGTGTCTTCACATGAATTCAAAAATTGCCTTATATCTAATTTTTTTCACTAATTACTTCATTACATTTCTTTCAGCAAGTGATATTGTAAGTATTGAAGGATATGTAATTGATGATGTAGGTGTTCCACTAGCTGGTTCAAATGTAATCATTAAGAATTCTTCATATGGTGGAGCTGCAAATACAGATGGTTTTTACCAGTTTTCTCTTCCAGAAGAAGTCGCTCAGACTACCCCATTAATCTCTGCAAGTTATATTGGATATCGATCTATTATTGATACACTTTATTATACCAGTGAAAAGGTAATCATTAAAAACTTTCAGTTGAAAAGGGATGTCTTAGATTTGGAATCCATTATAGTAACAGGTATGGGGACAACACAGTATAAAGAAAAACTTGGAGTTTCAATTGAATCCGTAAAAGGAGAAGATGTTGCAAAAGCTGGTGAGGTCAATATTGTTACTTCATTAAGAGGAAATGTTCCAGGGTTAGAAATTAGAAAAACTAGTGGGGATGCAGGTACAAATGCTTTTTTCAGAATTAGAGGAACTGGTACAATTTCTGGGAGTCATGAGCCATTAATAATTGTGGATGGAAGCCCAGTAAGTAATCGCACATATGATTCAGGAGGTTCTGAGACCAGTGAAAGAGGTCATCCAGAATCATCAAGTAGAACAGGTGATATTAATGTAGAAGATATTGAAACTATCGAGGTGCTCAAAGGAGCAGCGGCTTCCGCAATTTATGGATCGAGAGCTTCCAATGGTGTCATTATGATTACTACAAAGTCTGGTAGAACAGGGAAGACCCAATTAACATACAAATTTCAAGCAGGTATAAGTGGGTTAAATAATAGATATCCAGTTCAACAGTGGTTTGGGCAAGGAAAGGCTGGTAATTTCATTCAGGGAGAAGGCTTCTCATGGGGAAAACCATTGAATATAAAAGGATCTCCTTGGTTTGATAGTAGTAGAGAGCTTGACAAAGTTTTTGATCATATTGATGAAATATCTGATTATGGAAACAGTTATGATCATAATGTTTCTGCATATGGTGGGAGTGATAAAACTACATTTTATCTTTCAATGAGTAAGTCATATGAAAAATCACATTGGATAGATTATTCTGATTATAATAAAATGGTTTCCACCGTATTTGGTCATGTTCCAAATCGTGAAGTTCCTTCAGATTATGAACGATATACAGTTAGATTAAAAGGAAGTCATCTGATTCGAGATAACCTTACACTTACTGGGAGCATGTCCTATGTCAATGTAAGTGTAAATAGTGTAATGCGTGCCCATACAACAGATGGATTAGGAAAAGGGTTATTAAGTACTCCTCCAGATTTTGATCTCAAACCATATTTAAATCCAACAACCCAATATCACCGATCATCTACAGATCCAAATTCATTAACACCGGAAGGAGATCATAGTTGGAATAATCCTTATTGGGTTTTATATGAAGCAATGCAAAAACAACATGTAGACAGATTATATGGTAGTATTCAATTGGATTTTAGACCAACAGATTGGGGTTCATTAAAATATACTATTGGAACAGATTATTCTCTAGATGAGAGAACGGAAGTATTACCTATTGGAACATACCGTGAAGGAGGTATTGGCCGATTAATACGTGAGGATATTGTCGATCAGGAATTTGATGGAAATCTCGTTTTTAATATTGATGGAAATAAACTTTTTAATCTACCTATGAATCTTATGATGGGTCATAATTTAAATAGTAGATACTTCCGCAGTTATGAGATTACAGGCTTGGATCAAACATTGCCTAATTATTTTCAAATGGAAAATTATAGTTCAATCTATGCAGATGAGAGATTGACTTTACGTCATACAGAATCATTCTTTATTCAAGGAACGTATGATTTATTTGATGAATTGTATCTTACAAGCGCTATTCGAAATGATGGATCATCTACTTTTGGTCCATCAGATAGAAGGCATAATTTTAGAAAGTTTAGCGCTGCTTGGAATTTTTCGAATCGATTCAAGATACCGTATGTTAATTATGGTAAACTGAGATATGCATTTGGTGAAGCTGGTGAACAGCCAAATGTCTATACTATTTATTCAGGATACATGTCTCCAACTTCATTTTCAGCAGGAGATAAAGTGAATCTTGCGTTAACATATAATGGATTAACCGGTTATCGTTCCGATGATCGTATCGGAAACATGCGTATTCGCCCAGAAAGAAGGACTGAAAATGAAATCGGTATTGATTTAAGCTTTTTGGAAGATAAAATAGGAATCAATTTTACTTCTTATAAAGCCCTGAATTCAGATGTTATTTTTACTATTGATGTTATCCCCTCTACTGGATCAGATGAGCAAACAGCCAATGGAGCAATCATTGAAAATAAAGGATTAGAATTTGTTATCAATACCAATCCAATTAGAAAAAAGAACCTTTCATGGAATTCACGATTTATCTATGCAAACAATAGTAATATGGTATTAGAAATGAATGGGATTTCAGGTGATGAAGCAAAAAATATGGATTATTCTCAAGTTCCAAGTGTTGGTATTTCAAAGTTTAGTGAAGTATCACCTGGTCATCCTTTAGGAGAATTTAGAGGATATACTTGGGCGCGATTTGGTTATGGAATAACAGCCAAGGATTTTGATGAAAATGGAAATACTGTTTATATTAATATTGACTCGGTTTATGCGGGTCAATGGAAACGTAATGATGTATATATTCAGCGAGATGGATATCCAGATACAGATTGGCTAAATAGAGAATATGTGTGGACTGGATACGACCCGAATCCAGATTGGACAGGTAGTTTGTATAATGAAATAGAACTTTTTGGAAAGATTAAATTTTCCTGTTTAGTTGATATAAGTATGGGTGGACATATAGTTAATTATACCAAAAATGCATTATATGAGTGGGGAACTCATGGTGATACAGAAAACAGATATCACTCTAGCTTTGATAACCAAAATTGGTATGGATATGAAGAAGGTGTTTCTACTGAATGGGGAAAGGGAAAAATTTCCGATATGTTAAATAATGGTGCAAATGCCATTGGTCCAGGCGCAGATCAAACCATTGCATTTGATGAAACATTCTATACCACTATTGCAGGAAGAAAATTTGATATTATAAATAATATTGAAGACGCTAGCTATATAAAGCTAAGAGAAATTTCTTTGGCATACCAGATGACAAATAAATACACAGATTATCTTGGTTTAAAAAGTATGAACCTACGATTAAGCGCAAGAGATTTGTTCACCTGGACAAAATATTCTGGTTGGGATCCAGAGACGAATATGTATCAGAATAGAATATCAGGTGAAGATTATTTTAACCAACCCCAGACATGGGGAGCAAATTTTACAATATATTTTAATTGGTAGTATTATGAAGGTAATAAGACATTTATTTTTGTATTTATTGATATTATTTATTATAGGATGTGAAGACTTTTTAACAGGTGATTTACTAGATAATGATCCCAATAAAGTAGATGATGTCAGTATCATTTCTATTGAATCATTATTAGTTGGTTCTCAGGTATCTATGTATGGAGTAATGGAATCATATTTAAATAGAATGGTAACAATGGTTATGCAACAAATGGCTGGACAGAAGCTAGAATATTATTCTGATTATAATTGTTCTCCCATTGATCGTAATACGAATGGAAGATGGTCTGCTATTTATGGAACAGGAGGATTGATAGACATAAGGACCATTCAAGAAAAAGCGAGAGATCAAGAAAAATATCTTGTACTTGGTATAGCACAAATGTGGGAGGCCTTAGTAATAAGCACAGCTGCAGATCTTTGGGGAGATATTCCTTATTCGCAGGCTGCCAATTCTAATTATGGATCACCTAGTCTTGATTCACAACGTGAAGTTCATGAAGCTGTCTTGGAATTAATTAGTGAGGCAATAAATAATTTTTCATTGGGTCAAGTACAATCTTTTTCTTCTAATTATGATTTTTCATTTGGAGGGAATGCGACTAAATGGATTGCTGTAGCACATACGCTTGCAGCAAGAATTTATTTGAATTGGGCTGAAGTGGATGGTTTACAAGCATATGAGAATGCTTTATTTCATGCCGAACAGGGGGTAAGCAGCTCCAATGGAACCGGTGATTGGAGAGCACTGCACTCCACTACCAATAACGAACAATCTATTTGGTGGCAGTTTACTATTAAAAATAATGATTATATGGGAGCAGGTCATTTATTAGTAGATATGTTGGAAAATGATAATGATGGTCGCTTGAATATATATTTTTCAGGGAATCCTGTTGTAGGGGTAAAGCCTGGTGAAACACAATTTTATGGTTCCGATTTGAATAGTAATACCTATGGTAGAAGGGAATATGGAGTAGAATTTATTTCATGGTATGAAAACAAATTTATTATTGCAGAATGCCAATACAATTTGGGAGATGAAAACTCTGCTCTATTAACTTTGAACAGTATTTTAATTGACTTAGAAGCCAAATGGCAAGGTGTTGAACCATCATGTGTTTTGCCTAGATATGAAAACGTTGCAGAGACAGAACTCCTTCAAGCAATAATGAATGAAAAATATAAAGCAATGTTCTTAAATATTCAAACTTGGAGTGATTGGCGTAGAACTGGATATCCAGAATTTATTGATTCAAATGGAGTATCTACATCTTGTTCTGGTGGCACTCCTAGGAGATTATTATATCCTGAAAAAGAAAAGAGCACTAATCCTAATTTTCCCACGGATGATTCTATTTATGATAATGTTCAAAACGATCCTAATTAACACTATAAATGTATAATTGTCTAGAGCTTGGTTTCGTTTTAGGTATTTTTGTGCTGATTAATCCTAGATATTTCATTATATGCGATCCATTAAGTCTTTAGCCATATTTCTAATTACATTTTTTACTATGTTACAGGCTCAGTTTGATGTTGGGTCAAATCGTTTATTTGTTTATCAAGATGGTGATTCAGTCGGCTTGCCATATTATAGCAATCTCTCTCTCAATGAAATCCATGATGATACCAAACTAGCCATTGTTATTCTACATGGCGCCAGTCGTAATGCAGATGATTACTACGATCGTATGTATGCAATTGTGAATGGCGTAAGTATGGATTCAACAATTATTGTTGCACCACAATTTTTACGTACCGAAGACTTGGACGTTAACAATTTATCCGATGATGTACTGTATTGGACAAATACTACAAATTGGACTGCAGGATATACTTCAGGGAGCACTAGCAATCATAATCGACCATTTAGGATTAGTTCATATTCTATAATAGATACATTACTATACCGATTAGCAATGAATAACCCAGTATTAACTCAGATAGTTTTTGTTGGATTTTCTGCAGGTGGTCAATTTGTTAACCGGTATGCTGGTGGAAATGATGTTACGGAGAGAATATTTCAGGAATTCAATCTTTCCATTCGCTATATAGTTGGAAGTCCCTCTTCATATCTATACATGAACAATGAACGTAGAATTAATGGTGCTGTTGATCAATTTTCTGTGCCTAGCGGATGCAGCGGATACAATGATTACAAGTATGGTCTTAATGATTTGAATAACTATATGTCTATCGCTGGATCCGATTCCATCAGAATAAGATATTCTAGGCGTGAAGTAATTTATCTTATAGGAGGCTCTGATGATGGAGGTACAACTGATTGCCAATCTATGGCGCAGGGTAATCATCGCTACGAAAGATCCATTATTTATTTTAATTATTTGCAATATTATTTTGGTTCTGAAATTTTAGGAAGACACCAACACGCCGTTATACCAAATATAGATCATGATTCTTATAATGTTTTTAATTCTGCATGTGGTCGGAAAGCAATATTTGGATACGGTGATTGCAATCAATTAGATTTTTTAAATATAATGGATACGCAAGTTTTGGATAATTACAAGATAACTAAAAACTACCCTAATCCCTTTAATGCGAGTACAAGAATAGATTATCAGATACCAGCCAAAGGTACTGTCGAGTTGGTTGTCTATGATTTAATGGGTCGTGTAGTAAAAGAAATTATGATTCAAAATCAATTCCCGGGCCAGAGTTCTATTACATGGGATGGAAAAGATCAATTTGGCGCAGAAGTTGGATCCGGTGTCTATTTATATCATTTGATTTTTAACGGTAGGATGATGGGAAAAAATAAAATGATTTTGTTGAAGTAAAGTTTGTATATCGTGCAAGACCCTGGTAATATAATGGGAACAGGATATAAATCTATTTCATAGGAGTGAAGCGAATTGCTTGTCCGCCACCTGGCATAAGAGATGCCGTATATGTATCATCTTTTTTCACCACAATTGTTTCGATAATCACTTCCTCTGGATTTGACTTCCATCCACCATTACTTGGATCTTTATAGATTGTTGCCTTGTATGGTTTCTCTGTATCAAGAAACGACAAATCAATACTGAGTTCTCGACCATTTTCATTTGTGATGATGCCAAGATACCAATCATTGCTATTGATATCTTTTCTTGCAGTACTGACGTATTGACCAATTTCTCCATTTAGCACTACCGTTTGATCCCAATCTGTTGGTACATCTAAAATAAATTGAAACGCTGGATGATTTTCGTAATTCGTGGGTAAATCAGCTGCCATTTGTACCGGCGCATATATGACAACATATAAGGCCAGTTCTTTTGCAATAGTGCTTGGTATATGATGGTTGGTATTAATTGTTCGATTATCTGGGCTGTTATATCGATACTCTTTCAGATTAAAAACACCTGGAGTATAGTCCATTGGACTGGATAATAAACGGGTAAAAGGGAGGATGGTTGTGTGGTTTGGTTTGTTATTGTCTTTTGTTGACATAAAGCCATTGAATTCCTGTCCTTTGGCTCCTTCTCTTGATAAAATATTTGGATAGGTACGTCTTATCCCTGTATCCTTGATCGGTTCATGGGGGACTATGCTCACTTGATATTGCGCTGCTTTTTCAATGACATTACGAAAATGTTCAACCATATATTGTCCATGATGCCATTCTTTATAGACGTTTCCATCGGATCCAATTCGTTTAATATTTTGACTCACATCATTTACGTATCCCGTTTTAATTACTCGTATATCATTTCTATTTGCATAGGAAAAAGCACTATCTAATTGGGATTCATAGTTTTGTATTTGACCTCCCGTTTCATGGTGACCAATGATTCGGATGTTTTTCTTCCTGGCATATTCTGTAATTTTTTCCGTATCAAAGTCTGGATGACTGTGGTAAAAATCAAATGCTTCTCCATCACCAGAGCAGCACCAGTTAACATCCCATCCAGTATTCCATCCTTCCACTAAAACACCCTTAAATCCGTGTTTTGAACCGAAATCAATATACTCCTTCACTTTTTCTGTTTTCGCTCCATGATTAGCTCCTGATCCCCATGTAGATTGATTTGTACCAATCATTTCCCACCAAATGCCAATGTACTTTCCTGGCTCAATCCAATCGGTATTGGTTAATTGGTTGGGTTCGTTCAGGTTTAATGTGAGGGTAGACATGGCAAGTTCAGCAGGATTATTACCAACGATAATGGTTCTCCAGGGGGACTGAAATGGTACTTTTGTATATACTTTGGTACCATCCGACCAGGGAATAAGGTCGCATTCCATCTTGCTTGTACCATTTGCTTTCAGGGTCATGCTGGAATAGTTGGTAAGATTTGCTTCGTGGATTGCAATACAGATCCCATCATTTCGTTGTACGGTGAAGGGAGTATGAACTGCTTCAGGTCCCAAGCGAGGTCCATTCAAATTTTCAACTAATTTTGAATATGTATCCCGTGAAATTTCACTGATTAAAGTATTGGCATATAAAAATTCAAATCGTCGATAAGAATAGGCAGGTATCCACCAGGATGTTGCATCTTCAGCAAAATTAAATTCTGTGAGTTCATCCATAATTTTAAATTCATTTAGTTCTTTTTGTTTCGGTATTTCATATCGAAAACCCAAGCCATCATTAAATAATCGAAAACGAATAATCATCTGAATATTATTTGAATTGGATGTGACATGAATGGCTAACTCATTATGATGATCTATTATTTGCTTTTGCTCTCCCCATACTTGTGTCCATGCTATATTTTTTCTCGAACGGGAGACATTTTTAATTTGTATATCCTGTGCAAATTCAAATTGATCGGCTAGGATGCCTAGTTGGGATTGATTTATCAATGTGTTGCCATCTTTTTTTAATGAATAAGAAATATTCTCTTGATCTGCATGTAGTGTAAATGAAAGTGATTCATCCGGAGACAGAAGATAATGATTTGTGTTTAAGTTATTATAAACACAAGAGGTAGATATTAGTAGAGTTACACAAAATAAAAGATATTGAAATACTTTCATTACAATCCTATCGTTATTAATAATTCTATAAATTGGTAGAATATAAAAAGGGGCTCAACAAAGAACCCCTTTTTATATGATTAATTGGTTCGGTTATTTGACCAAAGTCATTTTCTTAATTTGCCTGAATTCGTTTCCTGCTTCAAGCTCATAGAAATACAATCCACTTGGGAGCATATTTCCACTCTGGTCTGTTCCATTCCATTGCATACTATAAGTGCCAGCATTGAGTTGTTCATTTGTTACATTGGCAACTAATTGACCCATAATATTATAGATGTTTATCCGAACATCCGTTTGCATAGGAATACTGAAAGAAATATTCGTTGTCGGGTTAAATGGGTTTGGATAATTATCCGACAGAGTAAATTTCATAGGAACAATATCACTTACGAGGGATAATGAAGTACATATTCCATCTGGATCCCATTCTTCTACAGGAAGAGGTGGATCTTTTTGCCATACATCATCCATGAAACCCCAATCACCCCAACTGCAATCATAATCAGCGTTGGAATGCATGTAGCGGGCACGGAAACGACCAAAACCAAAGCCACCTCCTTCACTTAAGTTAACTGATTCTGATACATCAAGGAATTCCCAATGGTAGATCATATGCCATGGTAAGGGCCCAACAAGATCAACGCCTACTGAATAGGTTCCATCACCATTATTGGTCGCTACAAACTTATGATTATCATCAATACCTTGTAAGTATTTCAACCATTTATCCTCCAGTTTCAAGTAAACTGAATCTTCAGCAGCATTAAAGCCGTCTTCGCTTGCTCCGCTCATATCAACTCTAAAGTTGACAGAAATTTCCTGTCCTTCTGGTACAACAGCGCCAGCAGGAAGATCATAATAACCAGCTAATGGTAATTCCAGTAGACCTGTTCCATCATCTTCGCCCAATACGAATACACGATTTCCTCCACCATATTGTGGAGAATCTTCCCAGCCCATATCGCCATACATTTCTCCATTATCTTCTTCCAATACGCTAACGGATTCCATACTGTGCTGAATATAAAACTTGTATTCATTCTCATTCGTGATATAACCTTCTACAGCTACTGCAAGACTAAATATGTTTGTCCCAGGTGTTCGAGTTAATACACAATCTGTTGGATCATCACAGTTCCAGCCATTAAAACCGCCACGGACCTGCATAGTATCACCACGAGCAACGCTAAATACAGGCATTCCTGTTGCACCATCTTCATCGAGCCATTCTGTCATATCAACAGAGAACACAACCGTTTTCGTGATCAAAGAACCTTGATCTGGAATAGTCATGCTGGTTGATCCACTAACAGACCCATCTTCTTCCACAGTAAATACTTGGTTTGGCAAACCTATATAATCTAATAACCAAATTCCCCATTCCGAACCATCATTTTCAATGGCGCCCCATTCATAAGACGCTGGTCCCAGGACGCTATCAACAACGGCTGTCCAAACTCCATCACCAGATGTCTCATCGCCATTTGTTCCATCATCATAACCCTGCACCAAAGCCCATCCAGAAAAAACACCTTTGAATTCAACATCTTGAAATCCATTACCATCGTCAACGACAGTAAGAACTACTTGTGCATAAACATCCGGCGCGGGACAAACTTCACAACTTCCGAAACATACTTCATACGATCTATCAAAATTTGGAACATCTAGTTTACGATTACCACCAGTTGCACAATCTTCAGGTACAGTTTCTGCACTGTCCCAGTCATTCCCATTAATAAACTTGTATTCAACCGATGTACCCGTAGCAAGCTGGAAGTCAATTTCATACTTGCCATCGCCATCTGCATCTGTCATTTCACTAGCAGCAGGATCCCAACCTTGCATATTACCAGCGATATGTACACCATTTGCAGAAACTTCTTCATCTTGCATATTTACAACAAAAGTAACCACTACGGAATCTGGTGGAGCAGGACATGGATCAGCACTGTTAAAACATACTACAGTAAGTACGGTGTCTTCACTAGGGACGACAAGAGAACGGTTATTTGCTTCGTCAGCTCCCCAAGCATTTCCATTAACAAATTTATACTCCATTGTTGTTCCAGCAGCTTCAAGGACATCATACATCAGTTCATAAACCATATCACCATCTTCATCTGCCAATTCAGTTATCGAAGGATCCCATCCTTGGAAGGAACCAGCTACATGTACACCATCTTCTTCATTAATGATTTCATAAGACATATCCACCCGAAATGTCACCCAGACTCCTTCTGCTTCATACGAGCATTCTTCCAAGCTATTAAAGCAATATGCGGGTAGTACAGTATCAACACCTGGTACAACTAGAGATCGATTACCACCAAAGGCTGTTTCATCATCGCCCCAGGCATTTCCATTAATGTATTTATATTCAACTGTATCACCAGCGGTCAAGACTAAAGTAACAGAATATATACCATCAGCATCTGCATCGCTTAATGCTGTTGCAGCAGGGTCCCATCCTTGCATGGAACCAGCAATATGTACACCGTTAGCACTAACGGTTTCAAAATTCATATCTACTTGAAAGGTGATACTTGCTTCCGAACAAAGGTGGAGTGAATTAAAACAATATGCAGGTAAAACAGTATCAACACCTGGTACAACTAGAGATCGATTGGATCCACCTTGAAATTCATCGCCACCCCAGGCATTTCCATTAATGTATTTATATTCAATTGTATCGCCAGGTGTTAAATCCAAAATTACAGAATATACACCATCACCATCTGCATCACTTAATGCTGTTGCAGCAGGGTCCCATCCTTGCATGGAACCAGCAATATGTACACCATCTGCGCTGACGTCTTCATTAGCCATATCTACTTGAAACGTTACACTTGCTGTATTACAACTGTTAATTGGATAGGGGCAGGTAGAAGTAGCATTTGTCTCAGATTCATCGGAACAATCTGGTGTTGCTATCGTCCACTGTGTAGAATCATATGTTGCGCTGGGAGTACGACTATCGCAGTTCCGAAATGCCCATGCATCTTTATATTCCCAAGATTCACCTGTTCCATCTGTATCTTGATCCCCATATACATCTACAAGGGTTTCAACCCCTCCTGAAATCATAAATAATTCAATAGCATCATCACCATTCTGAGAAACGCCAGAACTAGTACCTACTATAAAATTAACATTTACTTGTCCAAAAACATCACCAAAATAGTTCTGATAGGCAGAAGTGTCTCTTATCATCCAGAAACTTTCGCCTTCTGCTAAGGCAACCGCAGGAAGGTTTTGTTCAACACCATCCGTTCCGCCTCCATTTTGTGCAACACCCACAGCATATACACTAAGATCTGCTATATCGGCAATAGCAACTAATTCTAGAGCCTTACCAGCAGAACTTGCTTCAGGAACATCTAAATCAAGAACCCCTCCAATTACAAGAGAACTAGTTTGCCCAAAAGCAATTGTGAAGATACTAAGACAAAATACTAAGATCATTTTTTTCATTATTAAGCTCCTCCCAATGAAAATGAATGTGAATAATTTTTTAAAAAAACTGGATCAAAATATAAGTAATAATTTTGAATATCATAATGAAAACTGGATACTGAATTGATGGGTTTCACCCAAATGAGATAAAGTTTCTACACTATAGTTAATGAATAGATTTTTCTTTAAGATATTTATCATATTTAATCCTATCCCCATCGACATTTCTTTTTCTCGATCATGCAAGAATAAGGAATTCATTCCGGATCGTACAATGAGCATGTTATTAAATAAAGCACACTCCAAACCTGCATTGAGATACATGGTATTGTCATTGGGGCTATTTACATCAACGCTCCATGTGGCAACACCAAATTGGCCGACATTCATTTGATCAGAAATACCAACTCGCAAGATAAGAGGTAAATCAAATTTATCAGTAGATAAATATCCTGTAACACTTTCATTGTTTCCTTCAATGGTTTCATTAATATCAACAGGGACAAGTAAATCATCGCCTGTCATATTCATTTTAGGACCAAAATTGCTAATACTGGTTCCCAACATAAACCCGTAGGGAGTGGAAAATAATGTACCAATATCTAATGCAATACCTGCCGCACGATTATTGGCAATATTTTCTTGAATATACTTGCCATTGAAACCGATAGAAAATCGGTCAGTCAGGTTCATAGAATAGGTAGCTCCGACTGCATAATTTGCTGCAGAAAATGTTTCTCCCGTATTTTCATTTCCATAACGGGTAACTTCCATATCATCCATCGTAACCGAAGTGATGTTTAATCCAAAGAATTGATTATTCAATAAAGGCAACGAAAAACCAAAATAATCAAAAGAAATATCTGCAATCCAATTTGAATGATTAAAAAACACTTCTTTCACCTTATGGAATCCTAGTCCAGCGGGGTTCCAGTACATCGCAGTGGCATCATTTGCAATGGAAGTGAAAGCACCACCCATACCCACAGCTCTTGAGCCTACATTCATATGCAAAAATTTCGCCGCAGTAGTGCCTGTTTTATCCACTGCATAAGCGTGTCCAATGAAGAAATGAATACAAAAAATGATGATAAAATATTTTTTCATTTTACAATAGCCAGTTTCCCAACTTTTTCTCCAATTCCATTTGCTTCAATATGATAGATATATACCCCGTAACTTGCTGTTAAATTATCCTTGGTTAATAGATCCCATTTCCCAGTTCCATAATTAATAGATGATTGATGATGTATTTCTTTAACTAAATCCCCTGAAATAGTGTATATACGTATTATACATTCTTGCGGTAGAAAGCGAAATTGTATTTCTCTAGGGCCTCTTCCAGAAGTAAATGTGTTTTGTCCTTCAAAAGTATTGGTTGCGTAATATGGATTTGGAACCACTTTAATTTTGTCCATATCTGTTATTGCTTTCTGTTGATCGACATAAGGCGCAATGGTTGTAAACTCATAAATATCTTCTGTAAGAAATGGTTTTTCAATAAATATATATGCCGTATCACCAGGTTGAGGTTCATTGTAAATCAGTTCCTCGTTATTGGGGTGCAAGTTTAAATAAAAGGACCAAGAAGGTGCTGGATTTCCATTTTCATCTTCGTGATCCATAAACACAATCCAGTCACTTTCTCTATTACCATCGGCATTGAAGTATCCATCAGAATTTCCTAGAGGTATCACATCAATTAATGCAACGGGAATATCTACCCAGTCAATATCGTCGATTCCGGTTAATGATTCTCTTCTTTGGGCTGTAAAATTGACATTGCGACTACTATAAAGAAATCCTGGATAACAATTGGATGAATTTGGCAAATAACGCATGCATATATCTATTGTTGAATCAGATTGCGTGTCATTAAATATAATTCGATAATCAAATGGTAATTGTGTGCCTACTACATTAAATGTTGCATATCGAAGTACACGAAATGTCCAAAGACTATCTCGTGACCAGAACGATTTCTCATCATTAAATCGGAGATCATCTACATTCTTAAATGATAGTCTGAAGCCATCAATGACTTGCCCATCTTCCATAACAAGACTGTTGCTATTATTAACCAGTGTATCTGGAGCATTTTCCAAAGTAACATCAGTTAAAAAATAGGATTTCGTTGTGATCGTATCATACCCAGCCAAACCTTGTTGATTGGGTAGCGTGGTATCCAAAAAAGTTATTTGATAGGTATGCTGGTTCCGTATACTCATCGGATCAACAATTTCCATATATATTTCACCACTAGATGTCCCCGAAATGTGATTAATTAAAGATCCTTCAAACGTAGCATCTGTATAACCAGCAGAAGGAGGTGAGGGAGTGGCTGCAACTACATTTGGACCCATTTCAATTTCACCAGTTAAAGAGTTTACCCGTAAACGCATTGGTGAATCACTGGGTATGATATCATTTGTTAAATCACCTCCATAATCATAGGAAACAACCGCATAATAATATCGTTGTCCATTCACAACATTTTCATCTCGATAATAATGCCGCAATCCTGTATCATCACCCAAATAGAATTTGATGCCATTTAAATCGACGGGGTGCCAACCGTTCTTCCCGTTATTTAAATCCCATTGAGCTTTCTCTCCATTTTGAATGTATGGTTCCAGAAACGTTAAATTTCCTTCTCCATCGGTGATGGTATATGCATCATTGAATTCAAAATCTGTAGCTCGGTATATTTTATAACCCTCAAAATCATATAAATCCATACCATTGGTCACTTCACCCATATATTTATCAATAGATTGTTCGGCGCTTTCATCCCAATAAAGAGTGACAAAACCATCCCCTGTAACTGCAGTTACATTTGGAGGATTAGGTGCCTTTGCAAATTGATAATCAAAATCATAGGTAGTTTGAGCAACAGCTTTATTGCGAAGGGCGTCTGCTACATCATTGCCAAGTGTAACCGACATAGCAATACGCTCAGTTTGTCCAGCTTGTAATGGAAAAAATCCTGAAGTAACAAATAAATCATAATCACCAGGAGGTTGACCACCAGCAGGGGGTTGCCAATAGGTTCCTGGTGTCATATAAAAAAGCCATAGGTAGTTGTCGCTAGTGATTGGGATGGAACCCGCTGGATCATACCCTACGGCAGTTAAACCCATCTGATCAGATTCTGCTACATCTGTCTTATCAATATTAGGTTCTCCTGGAAAGCCTGTTCCTGATCCAGAGGTTGGTTGCTGATCATTTACACCAGCCAGTATTCCACCGGATTCATCTCCATTAATCCCCACATCATCACTAGGCTCCCAATCATAATCATTATCGATATAATCATCTCTGGATTCATCAATCATTTCATCGATTCCTTCATCGATTCCTTCGTCAACTGCTCCATCACCATCATTATCAATACCATCCGCATAAGGTTTCCCCAAATCTTCTGTATTCACATCGTATAAAATTATATTTGAATTTGGAACCGCATATCGTCTCCATTCATCGCTAGAAGCTATTTCTACCATTTCAGCAGTAATGACAGGAGAATTTACATCTGCACCCTGACCAAAAGGATATTC
>Ga0208765_1000842_pt1 | contig 19755 bp, 17 predicted proteins | sample ETNtaG_2_FD_185783 | JGI IMG/M metagenome (GOLD analysis project Ga0208765, IMG submission 185783) | Marine microbial and viral communities from oxygen minimum zone, Eastern Pacific Ocean - ETNP201406SV203 (SPAdes) (version 2) | ecosystem: Environmental > Aquatic > Marine > Oceanic ...
GCCTGCTCCTCGATAGGCATGTTTCTGTGGATTACCCCTATTCCCCCGCTCTGGGCCATTGCGATGGCCATCTCGGCCTCTGTCACCGTGTCCATTGCGGCTGAAACTATGGGTGCGTTGAGGGCGATATCGGTGGTGAGCCTAGTGGACAGGTCAACCTCGGCTGGTAGTACTGCAGACTCTGCTGGCAGCAGGAGTACGTCGTCGTAACTCAGTGCGGTCTCTATCTGCGCCATTAGGGATACGCGTGGAGACTTGTACTTCAACGATTCCATACAAGGTCATGGAGCGACAATTCCGACTAGGATTCTTGACGGTCTCATGCGTTGGTTTCAAGAAACCCCGTTCGACCCCGGGTGTGGTGAGGACGTGATTAGGCCGGCAATAGTTGGATGGAGGGAGTGGGTAGGATTGCCCGAGTTACGGAGGGCACCAGTCCTCGCCAAGATTGACACCGGGGCCTGGTCAAACACGCTCCATGCTGCTGACATAGAAATCATCGAGTCAAGCCCCGAGACCAGGATCAAGTTCCGTCTGGAGAAGGACGGCAGGTGGACCGAGAGGCCACTGCACAAGTGGAGGAGGATTAGAGACACCGGAGGGCACGAAACCATGCGACCAGTAATCAGGACTACCATCGAGATTGCCTCCCGTGACTTCGATGTGGAGGTGTGCTTGGCAGACCGCTCCCAACTCAAGCACCGGATGATCCTGGGCAGGAACTTCCTCAGACTCGGGTTCGTCGTCAACCCCTCCAGGCAGTGCATCCACTCGATGATCCGTTCGGAGGACAGGGTCGAGATGGGATCCATGGACTGAGACCCTTTTGGGGGACCATCCCATCCGGGATACGTGGACGGAAGTTTGCAAGTCGCCCAGACTAGACCCGAGGACACATCTCAATGGTGGCTGAAGGGCGGTGCGGTCTTCATCGGCGTCCTTGGCTTCGGGTCGCTTGTGGGGGCTATCTCGCTGTCGTTATCCGGCATCCTCATTGAGACGATGATGGACGACATCGATTCCGAGGAGTTGTGCGCAGAGGATCCAGATACTGAGGAATGCGAGGCTTTGATCGACTCCATGAAAACGATGTCAGATATGAGGCTCTGGGATGTAGGGGCGGCATTCTCCGCCTTCTTGTTCCTCCTATCAATTCCAACGACCATACTGATGTGGAATGCGGAAAATAGGGGCCTCGCGCTCACGCTTGCGTGGTCTTGGGTGGCCGTTCACGCGATCTCCCAGTTGTATATCGTTCACTCCTTTTTGATTTGGCAGAATGACTTCTACGACTCCATCCCAGCCGAGGAACTCGGTTGGGTAAGTCTGTTCACTGAGATAGCGTCGTACGGGAGCATCGTGATGTGCGAACTCATGATGGCCGCCGGTCTCGTACTCATCGCGTACAAGACCCGACCCCCGACCGCACTGGAAATGCCCTCTGCGTTCCATGTCAAGGATGAGTGAAGTTCAAGTCTCAGATTCCTCAGCATCTAGCATGCAGCACATAAGAGACGGAATAATGGTCGTCAACACCGAGACAATAGCGGGCAAGATCATCTCGCAGAACCTAGGGGTCGTGGGAGGCTCCACAGTGAGGGCCAAGCACGTTGGCAAGGACATTGGTGCCTTCTTCAAGAACATCGGAGGCGGTGAACTGAAGGCTTACACAGAGCTATTGGAGGAGTCCAGGACTGAGGCGATTGCACGCATGGTCGCCGATGCCTCCGCAAGGGGCGCCAACGCGATCGTGAACGTCCGGTTCGCCACTAGCGCGGTCACCGCGGGAGCATCCGAGCTATTCGCATACGGCACAGCAGTCAAAGTCGAGTAGTCAGGTGATCCGATGAGATCCATAGACGCTAGAGTGGGGACTCTGACCGCATCCGTGATGATGTTGGTTTTGCTGTTCTCGGGCGCCGCTATGGCCGCCAAGGCAGAGGGAACGCCGAGCGAGGATCCTCCACTCATCCTGCTTTGCTGCATAGGGCCATTCCTACTCATCTCCTTGGCAATCGCCGCTTGGGGAATTTTTGTTGCGATTTTCTACCCCGTCTTCTTCCTCTATGGAGTGATATTCAGCGGAAGGAACCTGGACAAGCGAATGAATGAGATCGTACTTAGGGAGAGGGCTTCAATAGAGCATTTCGGGAAGGACCCGCTTTCTACTCTCAAGGGAGCAAACATAGTTGGAGGAGTCAGAGAGTCCGGACTTGTTTACTCCAGCATCGTCTACTCACCTAGCCACTGGCAATTGCTGATTGCATGGATAAACCAGTTATTCGGTGGTAAGATAGACGTCATTCACAGGGTCATTTCTGTCGGGAGAGCAGAGGCAATGCAGAGGCTTAGGGAGCAGGCACAGGCAGCCGGTTGGGAAGATGTTCTGAATGTCCGTATCGATACGGCGGAGATGACCCCTGCATCCAAACCAAAAGGCCCCAAGGCAGTCGAGGTCTTCGCTTACGGCACTGGCGTGAAGTACGGCTAGACATCGTAGATGGGAGTCTCGTCCAGCACCATCGCCGCCGAGAACATCCACCATGAGATTAGATCGAAGGACTCAACCAAGTTCTGACGTCCGGTGCCGTTGTCAGTCACCATCATGTCGATCATAGTGTCCAGAGTGTCGCAGTTGGCATGGTAGCAGTCCGACCCACCAGTCAGGCTGCCCCAGTCCACGCTTACCACCCCAAGTTGATCTGCAAATCTCTCGTAGTCCGATCGCCCCCTGTCGCTGTCGTGGACGGAGATTGACTCCCTCTTCTGGTCCGAGGAGTCCACGTCCTTCATCGATGCGTACCCCTCATCGTGGAAGATGTCCCTGCCTAGCTGGAGTGCTCCGGAGATGTCGTTGTTCTGTGTCCCCACCCACTCGAGCATCCGTATCATCTCCCACTGGTCCCCTAGCTCGTCCTCGTTGTTGGGGATGCAATCCACGACCAGCGTGTAGTAGCCCGGCCAGTTGGTTCCGACCGCATCTGAGTTGAGGTAGTTCGTGATGGTCACTCCCTGGGGGATGTTTTCGATCCACCTGTCGACTCCATCGTAGCCGTTCTCCTCGTTGGACCAGAAGCACACCACCACGGTCCTCCTGTGGTCGAACTCAATCAGTCCCCTTGCGGCCTCAAGCACCAGGGCCACTCCAGCACCATTGTCATGGGCCCCTATCCTTGTGCCCCCTCCTGGAGGGCTGCCGGGCTCGGCCACATCGAGGTGAGCTCCTAGGACGAGCCACTCGTCGGGGAAAACCGCCCCTGTCTTGTAGCCGCAGACGTTCACTGCATAGGAGAAGTCGGAGATCCAGTATCGATGTATCTCAGCATCCCATCCCATCCCGCTAAGGTATCCCTGGACGTACTCAGCCGCCCGCATGTAATTTGGGTCGTTCAGGGTGAAAGGACCCCATCGCTCATTGTACCCGGAATCGGGGTCAGCGAATGCCTCAAGCCACTCGAAGGCGCTAAGTCCATCGATTATCCCCGTGCCATGCATCGAACCCTCCTCAACGGAGAACCCGGATCTGTTCTCCCTTACAACGGGGTGCTCCACCCAAGACAATGGCCCATCCAGAAAGGCAACGGTCTCGAAAAGCTCGCTCCACGACTGGTTGGAATCCTTGAGTTGACCTGAAGCCCCCGTCTCACCGAGGAGGAAGAAAGCACTCCCGATGTTCGATGGAGCGATCATCTCGATTGTCTGGCTTCCTGCATCCTCGAAAACGAGTGTTGTCCCGTTGGTGAAAAACTCAGAACCACCATCTCTGACTAAGTATGGCACGTGAACGCTCATCGGGCTCGAGGCGGTGAACTCTACCTCCTGGAGAATGGCTCCGACCAGTGGGGACGGGCTGACCTGCAGATCTCCGGGAGGGACGCGGTAGTAACCCTCCGAATCCGAGAAGCACCCGGTGACTGGTGCAAGCAGGATTGCCAGGGAAATGCACACCGCTGCAACCCGTGTCATCAGTGGGGAGTGGGACTGCGAGTTTAAGGAATCATTCAAGGCAAACAATCTACCCAGCGAGTCCGGGGAAGATGGTACAGAGCCCAGTCACCAAGATCGAGCCGCGTATTGCAAGCAGGCTATCCAAGCAGAGATACCAGTTGGTTGGCGAGCATGGTGGAGTCAAGGTCTGTCACTGGACCAAGCAATCTCTAATCGCAGATCGCTCATGCTACAAGGGCACATTCTACGGGATAGAGAGCCACGGCTGCATGCAGATGGCCCCGAACGTGGACACCTGCAATCTCGGTTGCACTTACTGCTGGCGGGAACCTCACTCGGACACTCTCAACAAGATCGATGACGACCCTTACGAGTTGTACCTAGAATCCGTTCGCGGTCACAGGAGACTCCTGACCGGGTACGGGGGTAACCCCAAGGCAGACCGCGAGAAATGGCTCGAGGCCCAGAACCCGAAACACGTCGCAATCTCGCTGAACGGGGAGCCCACCCTCTATTCGAGACTCGGCGAGTTCCTGGACATATGCCACCAGCACGGGACGAGCACCTTCCTAGTCACCAACGGCAGCCTCCCGAAGGTGATCGAGAACCTCGATCCTCTCCCAACCCAGCTCTACGTCAGCGTGGATGCCCCCAACAAGGAGATCTTCGACCGAATTTGCAAGCCGAAGTTCGACCAAAATGCCTTCCACAAACTGGAGCAGACCCTGGAGATTCTACCCAGCCTGGACACGCGAACCGTCTGCCGCCACACCCTGATCAAACACGAGTCACTGGGGCATCACGAGGACTATGCCCGTCTGGACAACATCGCGGACCCGAACTTCATCGAGGCGAAGGGCTTCGTATATGTGGGCAACAGCCGGAAAAACCTCTCAATCGACAACATGCCGAGCCACGCTGACGTCATGGAGTTCTCAGAGAGGCTCGCACCGATGGTCGGTCGCGAGGTCCTATCTGACAGGAGGGAGAGCAGAGTCGCGCTCATAGGGCGCGAGATGATTCCCATCACGCTCCCAGAGAAGACCAGAGAGCTGCCAGCCGACCTGGGGATTGCCAAACCGCAGAACTTCACGCTACCTCAGGCTTGAACCATCGGCCTACTGGAACCGCACTCTGGACACAGCTGCTCGTCACTCTCTCCGTATCTATGGAAGCATGCGGGGCAGGACGGAGATAGTACCATCTCACCAGAATCTTCGACGTCAACTCTCTCTTCGACCACTCTCTCGAGATGGAGAAGATCTCGCTCTATTTCCTGAACTTCGAATCTACCTGGTCCACCGATCTTTAGCAGCACATCCGGCGGCAGGGTCACGGTTCCGGAGTCGTCGACTATGAATTCCCTAGAGTCTGAAAGGTCACCTATGTCCACTCCATCCCCATGCTGAGCGATGAACCTCCCCTCTCTGAGCTCCAGTGAACGCTCGCAGAACGACGCCACCTCTTTGCTATGGGTCACGAGCAAGAAGGCCACGTCATCTTCCTTGTGAAGCCGATCGAACAGTGCTAGGACCTCCCTGCTCGTAATTGGATCGAGAGAACCAGTCGGCTCGTCGGCCAGAATGAGTTTGGGATTCGTAATCAGGGCCCTGGATATCGCAACCCTCTGCTGCTCGCCTCCGGACAACTCCTCCGGCATTCCGTAAACCCTGTCCCCGACTCCGAGCCTGTCCAGAAGTTCCATTGCCTTCTTTCGAGCGCTTCTAGCAAGCACACCTTGGTGCAGCAGAGGCTGGGCCACATTGTCGAGGGCATTCAGATGGGGCAGTAGGTTGGCGTCCTGGAAGATGAATGAAACGGTCTTCTGTCTAAGTTCTACCAATTCCACGCCAGTCAATCTGGTCATTCTAGTTCCACCCAACTCAACAGATCCCGCAGAGGGCTTCATCAGTCCGCCGAGGCACTTCAGAAGAGTTGATTTTCCAGACCCAGAGGGTCCGACCACAGCAACTGCCTCGCCTTCCATGATTGCGACGCTCAGACCCCGAAGTGCTACGACGTTTCCGTCCTCGGCACTCGATTCGTAAATGTGGTAAAGGGAGTTCGCCCTCAGAATCTCGTTATTTCCATCTCTTTCCATATCACTCCCCCTTCAGAACCGTAGCCAGATCTGCCTCCAGTGCCCTTCTTGTGGTGAATAGGAGCGACATGACAACTGCTACTAGGACTAGCCCATTGACCATCACAAGTTCGAACCAGGGCCAGATAAGGTCCCTGTCGATTGGGGCGCTCTGACCTAGGAACAACTGGAAGATGAAACCGAATACTGAGAAGAAGCCGTTGAAGGACTCTGAGACCGCCAGCCCCAGAGTCACGCCGAGTACCATGCTTACCAATAGAATGGACATAATCTCGAATAGAACCAGTCTGACCACTTGGTTCGGGCTCGCTCCAATGGCCTGTAGGATAGCCAGTTCCCTCTTCCTCTGGCTCAGGACCAGAGACAGGAATACGAATGCAGATGAGACCGAGGCGAGCGCCGCTACGACGAACATCATGCTAAGTAGCCCGGGTGTCCCGAAAACCAGGCCACCATTCCTCTCATTACCCTCGTGTGCCGACGACCAGTCCTGGGCAGAAATCACACTTCCCTTGCTCCTCAGATCCGCGCTGATTGCCTCCAAGGCAGCCTTGCAGTCATCAGCCTCCTCGTTGCAGAGCTCGAAGAACCACCTGTCAGAGGTGTGCGTGATAGTCGCGGTGCTCCCTAGTAGCCCCATGTAAGTACTCTCTCCTATGATAATCGAGTTATCGATCTCCGCTGAGGAGAATCCCGGGATCCAGTTATTCCTACCTGCGTAGTTCACCGTCACACTCGTGCTCGAGGCCTCGACTGATGGGATGCCGAATTCATCGAAGACCAGGCTGGCGATCGATATGTTGAGTGAACTTCCGGTTGCTGGTTTGTCCAGTGCATCCCTGGCTCCATCACCCACCGTGTATGCTCCCTGGCTCCAATCTTCTGCCATCTTACCGACGTTGCTTCCTGGGATGGCCTGCTCGTCCCAGATCAACGTGTCTTCGTGGCCGTCGAAGAGAATCCAAGCCGAGTACACGCCACCGCTGTCCCTGTCCAGAACACCGGGGAACAGATAGCTAACAGAAACCATCGAGTCGATGTCCGAAATCGCATCGTTGTTTACAGTCTGTATCGACTGCATGACCAGATTCATGGCTTCATTCTCGGATTGCTCCGAGTCGAATTGGACCTGCAGGTCTGCTCCGTTCTGTGCACTGGTGGTTCTCTCGTCGACCATCGTACCGGTGTGTCCCTGGACCGCTGCAAGCGTTACTATGGAGAGCGTGAGTAGCATGATTAGTGAGAGTCGACTTACGGATTGACTGGATCCGGACCCACTGAGGCCTCTCCTGATGTCAGATATGGCAGGGGACCATCCCACTAGGCGATTGAGAATCTGTGGTCCGGCTGCCCCGATGCGAGATAGTACCAGTGCCCCTCCTATCCATAGGAAGAAAGGTCCGAGCAGCAGCAGTATTGCGTTGAATATGAAATTGCTGACTATGCCCCCACTTCCCCAGATGAAGAAACCCCCATTGGATTGAATCCAGCTTTCTACGTATGAGAGTAGTCCTAATCCGAATACTACCCAGTGGAGTAGGTAGTTGGGAACCTTCACTATGCTGACCTTCCTCACTCCTTCGTCTATCTCGATGTTCAGGAAATCGTTTGTTCGCTTCTTGCCGTAGAAGTATGCAGCCCCGATAGTCAGGAGTGCTACGGTGAAGGTCGATCCGAAACTAAGTACAGGATCAACGCTAATGTCACCCTCGTCGGTGAATCTCAGGAAACCTACCGCCCTGAGTACGATCTCAACAGCACCCGAGGCCAATGCGAACCCAAGCGCCCATGCAATCGATCCAATGGCGTAGATCTCTAGCACCATCATCCTGGACAGGGTCGCTTCTGTGCCACCAATCACTCGGTGGATGGCTACTTCTCTCCTCCTCTGCTCCAAAGATAGAACTAGGCCGTAGAGGAGTACAACGAAGGAGAGGGCCACTATTGGAATTACCAAGATGTAGTCGAAGACCTGGATTATTCCGAGGAAGATGTTCAGGAAGGTAATCGTCCCCGAGACTATGTCATTGTACTCAATCGAGAGTGCAACTGCCTCCGCACCCTCTCCCATGACGAATTCCCTTGGAAGGAGGACCGACTCGGTACTCCCAGTAGGTTCTCCCGTAGCCGGGTCGAGCGTACTGACCTGTGTCCTTACGCTCTCAAGATCCTCCCGAATGTCTCCAAGCCATTTGGTGGCTGCTGCCGTTGAGGTTGTGGGAATCTGAGTCCTGTCTAGGGCTACTCCAAGGTAACCGTGGTCATTTTGCATGAGGATAGCCTTCTGCTCCTCACTGAGGACGGAGTCAGAGACGATGACGGGGTGGAAAAGTAGCGTGGGGTTGGTGAAATCCCCCTCTTCGTAAATCGCCGAAATGGTGAGGTTAGTCACTGTGAAACTGTCTTTGCAATAGAGGACGGGCGCGCTATCCTCGTTGGTGACGAAGTCAGTCTGGGTTTGACACTCCTGGAAGCCAAGATCGATATCACTTCCCTCATATGTCTCTAGCACGTAGCTGAATGTCAATGAGTCTATCGTCTCGTTCACGCCCACACCAGCAGTGCTAGCTATCCTAGATGGAAGCACTACTGACCTGTTTGCTTCAGCGTCTGCCGCCGAGCTTGGCCATGCTCCGTAGATCACGGACTCAGCATGCCTTTCACCAAGCTCGCCGTCCCATACGCCGCCTCCGTAGAATCGAATTATTCTGTCACCGTTTATCGGTGGTCCATTCTCAATGGCCTCGGGGAAATCCCAGCTGACGTTATCCCATCCGGAAGATTCTCCCGTGACGCTTTCCACGTTGAGGGGCTGAGGTGTGATGAACCCGGAGTCGAAGAACCCAGAGACCCTAATTCCCTGCCTGCCGAAGACCAGTCCGCAGTCTTCGAATTCCTCCATTTCTACTATTTCCACACAAAGAGACTCCCACAATGCCGAGTCGTTCGTCCTCCCTTTCCAGTCACCATCGGGATCGGACTGGAAATCGACCTTCGCATCGAACTCACTGCCTTCTAGGCTGAAGGCGAAGAAAGCCTGATTCAGTCCTACGGCATAGGCAAGGACCGTCGTGATGACCAAGGACGAGAGGAATACCCCCGCGAAGATGGCGAGACCCCTCTCCCGACCTCTCCAGGCGCTCTTTACAGCCATGGAAATGTTGTTTGGCGCTGACAGCCAACGTGTCCGAAATGACCTGTACCAATCCTGATACATGTTCTCTATGGAGAACTCCTTCTTGGCCTTCTTCTGCCCCTTGGAAGGCTCGATGATGGGTCTGATCAGCGAGTAGATCAGTCCGGAAGACCTCCTTGAGGCAATAATGAATACTATGAAGAACGCAAGGAATATCCATGCCCACAGCATCGTAGGCAGCACCTTTGTAATCAGCGAATCGATGTTCATGTCACTCCTCCCCTATCCCCCAAGCCGAGCGGATGTCCGAGGCTGCGGTCAAACCGTCTTTCAGCAGGAGCATCCTGTCTGCCATCGAGGCCAGTAACGGGTCGTGAGTCACCATAAGAACCGACAGTCCTCCCTCTGCGCAGAGATCCTGGAAGAGCTTAATCACCTCTTGACCGCTCTGCACGTCCAAGTTTCCCGTGGGCTCGTCTGCGAGTATCAGAGGCCTTGATCCCGATATTGCCCTAGCCACTGCGACCCTCTGCTGCTGACCTCCCGATAGTTGGTCTGGGATGAAGTCCATCCTGTCTCCTAGACCTACTCTCTCCAAAGCTGACTTAGCCCTCTCTTCAGCCTCTTTCGAGGGTATCCCAGAAAGCTCGAGGCTGAATGCGACGTTGTCCAGGGCGTTCAGACGGTCGATAAGGTGGAAGTCCTGGAATATCCATCCCACTCCTTTCCTCCTGACATCCACCACCTTGCTGGGCGAATTCGTCCCATAGTTGAAAGAATCAAGGGAAATGCTTCCGGAGTCCGCCTCAAGCAGTCCACCAATGATGTTCAGAAGAGTGCTCTTTCCGCAGCCGCTAGGCCCCATGAGGCTGACCAACTCACCCTTCTGCACCTCCATTTCAATCCCCTTCAGGACCTCGAGCCTCCTGCGGCCAGAACCGAATCCCTTCCTCAGGTCAGAAACCTTCAGCATGAACATGGCCGAGATTAATTGGTTTAAGCAATTATTGTTTGATTGAACTCAACCTAACTCATCTACTTCAAGAATTCTGGAGTGATTAGGAAGAAGTAGAGGACCAGTACGACGATAAAAGACAAACCGTGGAACATGAGCGAGAAAACCGTCCTGAGGCTCTGGTCGCTGGTTTGGTCATAGGGCCACAGCCTCGCAACCTCGTCATCCCCTCCCTTAATCCCAAAGAGCGGCCTGGCGAACCGGGCCCTCCTGACTACCTCGAAGCACACCATCACCCCCATCATCACCATGACCGTACCCAGGATCATCCCCAGATAGTACCCAGTCCCGATAATATAGAGTAGCAAGATGGGAAGGAAGGTTAGGTGCATGTGCATGATGTAGGTGGGGTAGACCGCCTCGTTGAGGTAGGATAGCCACTTGCTTGGGCGGTTGAGGAGCTTGGACGCCCAGCTGAAGACGAGCAGGCACCAGAACCACGCGTGGAATGACTGGACCAGGGATGCCACGACAACCCATGACGAGAAGGCGGGATGCCCCTTGTCGACCCACCCGCCCTCCATGACGTCCGGGACGCCCCCCGCTTCACTCGAGATGAACCAGACGACTGCGAGGATGGGGGTGAGTATCGTTACAGGGATCCTTATCCTATCCAGGACCGGGAAGTACTCCTCCTTCGCGGTAATCATCAGGTATCCGAACAGGAAGTAGAGAAGGTAGTGAGGGAACTCCCACCACATGCCGACCTCTCCGAAGCCCCATGGCTTGAACAGAATCGCATTCGTCGATAGGACAAGGGCGGGAATCAGCATGATCCCGATACCTCCGGGCATTCTCAGCACCCCCCTCACAGATTCGACAATCCTGCTTTCCGGATTCTGGCGGATGTGCGCGAAGAGGGGTGTGAGGAGGACAGAGTAAATCAGGAGGTTATAGATGAACCAGAGGTGGCCGTAGGGCATTTCCTCACTGCCTGGGAAGATGGTGAATAGGAGCCTCGTCTTGTCAATCGGATCGAAGATGCCGAACCAGAGGATGTAGGTGCCGAACAGTAGGGGGATTCCAAGGCGAGTCCCCCTCTCCCTCAGGTAGGTCTGCCAAGTCCTCCTCCTGAATGCGAAGGCGGTACCCATCCCCGATATCACGAACAGGGCTGCCAAACGCCATTGGTGCATCACCCCAATCACGAAGAAAAGAACCACATTGAAGCCCTCGAATCCACGCTGCTCACCCTCCAGTTGCCAGAGCGAGAAGACCGCGTAGTGAAACCATATCAAGAGGGCGAAGAGGATTACCCGAAGCCAGTCCACATCGTGGCGACGGGTCTTTGCTGGCAATGCATCACCTTCCACGACGATTTCTCCATGCTCAGTTCTTTTCTTTCTCACAGGCGATTTCGTAAGCCCTCGAGAGGGCCACCCCATGCGCAGATCTCCCGAATGATCCCTTCGCTAGGTCTAGCAATTCATCATCAACGTGCCTAGGGACCCCTCCCGCGCGTACCCATTCCGAGTGGATCTCTAGTATTGCGGAAACCCAGTGATCCGAATCAGTGGCAGGGAGCAGGCACCTAGGTGGAAGCACCTCGCCATGGAGGGGGAGGTCTGAGGCCAGGACCGGACAGCCAGCAGCCATCGCCTCTAGGGGAGGGCTGCGGAATCCGACCGAGACGCCCGGGTACAGCATGGCCTCAGAATGCTGGAATGCTGCTGCTACCTTCTCCCAGTTAATCTTCCCAGTACCGATCCGGAATAGTTGCAGGTCATCTCGGACTTCTTCGGGTAGCATAGCCATCACCTCGCTCACGAACTGCGCTCTCCACCGTGGATCCTTCTCCCCTACCGAGACCAGCAGGAGCTTATCCTCGCCCCCATAATCTCCTAGCAGTGAACGAGACCTAGGGTTTCTGTGCGGGTCCCAGAATGAATCGTCTATCGAGTCTCTGACTAGGACGCTCCGAGTCATAGGAAACATTGCACGAGCGTCTTCCATCGTCATCTCCGAGGAGCAGAGGAGCAGATCGGCCCGCTCCATACCCTCACGGCATGATGAGATTCTTCTCGCCTTTGCAGAGCTTGGAAACCGATCCCCTAGGGGGACTGGGACATCGCCCCCATCCACTGCCCTAGGTCGTTGGTCATACAAGTCATGCACTGAAACGACAACCGGGACGGGCGAATGATTTGGTACCAAGTACGCGTCTTCTTGGCTCGTGATGTGCAGAAGGTTGGCCTGGCTCTCTTCCACCGCTCTAGCGACGTTCTTCGAATGCGAACGAGACCCGCTACTGTCCTCAACAGTTGCCGCTTTGGTCCACCCACTTACCTTGGCCTTGTCCAGAAGTTCCTCAATTACCGAGTGTATTGACCCGTACCCGAGAGCCTCGGGAGCACCCCTCGCGAGGACCACTCTTCTGAACACGAATCCAGAGAAGACCCCCCGACTAATAACGAGGCTGCCCGAAATTTCTCATCAGGACTATTTCATTTAGGGACACAACTCACCGACTTTGGCCCATGGCCCACCTTCGTTTTTATTCCTGTACTCTTTGGCGTGCATGTGTCCAAGCAGGTATTACTGGCTAGGGGAGCGGCTCTCCCCCCGAGCACTGGTTTTGGCAGGGCGCACCATTCATTGGAAGAAATCCTCCAGAATGACATGGTTCCCGGGTGGTCCAGAACCAGCACAATCGAGCACCAGATTACCAGATCACCCCTTACCAGGCTGCTGAAAAGATGGCGCAATCACCCGGCGCTTGTCTCAACCTCAGCAAGCAATTCGGATGCCGACATTCTCCATATTACGGATCAGGAGCAGGCACACCTAACTCCCTCCAATGGGAAAATTCCCACTGTAGTGACGGTTCACGATTTGTTCCACCTCGAACCACGAGAAATAGAATCAGGGGGGACAGAGGTACAGGTTGGGGAGAAAACCCCGGGCCCCGTCCGTAGAATGGACCTCAAGAGGATGCGGGAAGGCCTACAGCGGGCAGACCTCCTGATTTGTATTTCCGAGATGACGCTTAGAGACGTCCAGGGCGCTTTCCCCGGGAAACCAACAGCCATTGTCAGGAACCAAATCGATATCGGATACTGGAGCCCATTTGAGAACCCGAAATCCAGAGAACTTCTATCCGAGTTCACAGATCCCTCGAAATGCCTGCTGATTACCGTGGGTAACAACGAACCACGGAAGAGAATCGACTTTGTCAGAGAGGCCATTTCGTCCCTTCCAACCGAGGTCTCGAGAGACATCCATCTGCTGAACATAGGGAGTGAGACGAAACTATCCAACGATCAACTCGTTGCGGCATACCAACATGCCGAGGCGCTCCTGTTCCCGAGTTACTCGGAGGGGTTCGGCTACCCTCCCGCTGAGGCCATGGCAGCCGGGTGTCGAGTCATGGCAGCCGACCTACCTGCTCATAACGAGTTCATTCCGGAGAGGTGCCTTCTTCCGCCAGCCAATCTGGAATCATGGATGGATGAAATTGTAGATGTTCATTCCAAATGGAAGAATACCCTAGGCGACAGAAGAACTCCAGATGATTCTCTCATCGAACACATCAGAGCTCGACTGAGTCCTGAAGAACGCGGAAAGGCACTCTCGGTTGCTTACGAATCTGCATTGCAAGCTAGGGGGGTGGGCGAATAGCCCCGGATGGTTCGGAAAGAGAACCACTCTTAGTCGCCAAAGGCGCATTCAAGGTCATGGGAGGCGCTGAGAGGGATTTGATTAGGATTATTCCCAGCCTCAACAGGCTCTTCGAAGTCACCGTGGCGACAATCCAACCCTCAAGAGGACTGGAGGAAGTATGCTCCGAGGAGGGCATAGCACTAATTCGCCCCGATCATCCATGGGAGGTGCCCACCGGAGCCCTATCGGTCATAATGGACTCCGGACGGGAATCAGCCTCCAAGGCTTGGGCCTCGTGCGAAGGATTGGCGAGCGCCTTGTCCTCATCGACGGCCCTCCATCTAGTCAGCGGCGATGGGAGCCTACCCCTTCTTGACCACGTCCCCGATGAATTGAGAGTCCACCTTCATCTCCTAGAACCACATCGAGGATTGTACGAAGATGTGTTGCACAGGAGGGTAGATGGAACTCCGAAGAGAAACCTCTCCCTCACTAGGGCAATGCTCTCAAGAGCCAGGAGAAGGAACCAGGCCATGATGGCAAAACTATCCTCCAGAGGAGGATCGATTGTCAGTGGAAACTCGACCTTCACCTCCCTCCGAGCAAAGGAGGTCTACGGGATAGAGGCCGGGGTACTTTGGCCGTGCGTCGACACCAGTGAATTCCCAGAGGACCCATCCGACGACCCTGCTAACCCATTCCCCATGAGTGGGGAATACGTCGTCTGCGTAGGGAGGGCATCCTTCGCAAAGGGAAATTGGGAGGCACTCTCGATGCTGCGAGGCACGGGGCTGTCCCTTGCACACGTCGGGGGCGGGGACACCTCATCCCTCGAGATGCTAACGAATCACGCAGCCTCATGCGGGGTGGGATTGTGGGTTGCCCCGAGAATCACCTCTCCCGAACTCGTGAGCCTGATGCGAGGTGCAAGGGCGATTGTCAGCATGGCCCATGGCGAATCCTTCGGCCTATCTCCAATCGAGGCCTTCTCCGTGGGCACACCTGCCATTTTTGTCAACGAGGGTGGCTTCAGGGACACTATTATCGACAACGTCAATGGCCGTCTGATCGAGAGGAATGACACCAGCTCTTGGCACGCTGCATTCGAACAAGCAGCAGAATCCAGCACCAGGGAAGAATGGTCGGAAAACGGCAGGAAGAGGATATCGGAACTCGACCTCACTCCACAGGCACACGCCCGGAGGATCTGGGAACTGATTCAGAACTGACTGAACCCCCCTCCGTCGGAATTATGGGCACGACATATCTCGAGCAACTGTGCGAGCAATCGAGTCAGTAGCCGTTATCGGTGCAGGAAACATGGGTTCGGGCATAGCCCAGAAGAGCGCGACGGAGGGTTTTCGGGTCCAGATGGTGGATCGCGAGCAGAAGTGGGTGGACAATGGCCACCGAATCATCGACGGCTTCCTTCAGGAGGCCATAGAGCGGAGGATCTTCCGGCCTGAGCAGGCAGAGCAGATCAAAGGCAGGATTTCCGGGGTCGTGGGGACTGGGAACGTCTCTCCATCGACAGATCTGGTCATCGAAGCGGTGTTCGAGGACTTCGCCCTCAAGCAGGAGATTTTCTCCACACTCGACGAGGCCTGTGACGAGTTCACAATCCTCGCCACCAACACATCCTCCTTATCGGTGAACAAACTTGCCGAGCAGGTCGGGAGGAAGGACCGCTTTGTGGGAATGCACTGGTTCTACCACCCGGCGAAGAACCGACTCGTGGAGATAATCCCCGCAGAGACCACCTCACAAGAGACGATGGACGCCGTGGAGCAGTATTGCAAGACGATGGGAAAAGTCATCGTCATCTGCAAAGATCGGCCTGGATTCGTCGTGAATCGATTCTTCGTACCATGGATCAACGAGGCATGCCGGTTGCTAGAGGAGGGAGTAGCGACAGCGGCCCAGATCGACTCCGTGGCACGCAAGGCGTTTCGGATAGGACTGGGGCCATTCGGACTGATGAATCTCACTGGTCCGACCATAGCTCTCCACAGCAGTGACTACCTCTCCGAGCAGCTCTCCGTCCCCCGCTTCGCCGGCGCCGACAACATGCGCGCACTGGTTGAGAGAGGGGAGATGTGGGAGATTGGGGAAGATTCCGACTGCGATGACGAGGTAGCGCAGCAGGTCAAGGAGAGGCTGATGGGGCAAGCCTTCGCAGTCTGCTCCCAGATTGTGGAGGAGGGAATCTGCAGCATGGAGGACGTGGACAGGGGCGCCAAGGTAGGACTCCGCTGGACGATGGGTCCCTTCGAGCTCGCAAATCGCATCGGCGTATCCGAAGCCTCGAGGATGGCACGCGAGTACGCCGACCTAGCAGGACTGGAGATCCCGGAGTGGTTCTCCGGAAGAATCGAACCATTCGAGTTCAGCTACGTAGACGTGGACGTAGACGACGAGGGCATCGCCACCGTGGTCATCAACCGTCCAGAGGCGATGAACGCCCTCAACGTCACAGTCGTGAGCCAGTTGGGCGATGCGATCGAGTCACTCAACTCCCGCTCCGACGTCAGCACAATAGTGCTCGAAGGGGCCGGTAAGGCCTTCGTCGCAGGGGCGGACGTCAAGTTCTTCGTCGACATGATTGGAGAGGGCTCTTTCTCTAAAATAGAGGACTTCACCAGGGACGGACACAGGGTGCTCGACCTTATCGAGGGCTCGCCCCACACGACCATCGCACTCGCTACCGGTCTCGCCTTGGGCGGCGGACTAGAGCTGGCGCTCTCCTGTGACTACAGGGTCGGCACCGAGAAGACAATGCTCAGATTTCCCGAGACATCGATTGGGATCTACCCGGGTCTTGGAGGCACCCAGCGAACCACTAGGGTCTGCGGCATCGAGGCGGCAAGATTTGCCGTCCTGGCTGGCAACTTCATGGATGCCGGCGCAGCTAGTGCGCTGGGCCTAATCACCCACTTAGTGGAAGCCTCTAACGTAACTGACACCGTTCGAGATATCTCCTCGACTGGAAAGCCGGAGAACAAGTACCCCGGAGAGCCATCCGACCCTAGCCACCCAGTGGCTGCCATGTCCAAGGCCTTCTACTCCGATGCGAACATGGATGCGATCCTGTCCGGAGAGGCCCCGGATGGGTTCGACCCCGAGGACCGGAACGTCGCGAGGCAGCTGAAGTCGTTGTCTAGGGCTGCCCCCGTGTCCGTCAGGCTTGCGAGCGATCTGCTCGACCAGGCCCTTGTGACGGACCTGGGAACCGGTCTGCAACTCGAGCTGGATGCTCTGGAGACGATCTTCGCCACCCAGGACGCTCGCGAGGGCCTATCGGCCTTGGTCGAGGGCCGCCGCCCGGAGTACATCGGATCCTAGTTCACGGATAGTGATACCACCCCGCAGGTCATGCATGAAGTGGTACTCAGGTCGGGAGCAAGATACTCCCGGTAAACCAGACAGGGTGATCCGCAACTAGGGCATGCAGATATCGACTGCAAACCGGTCATCACCATTCAATCACCTTCGTGGATACTCCGCCCAAGGAGGTGCCCGGCAATCCGCCATGGCCCTCACGATCCTGTCTATGAGGGGCATTCAGAGTTCCTCCTCTATCGCAGTAGTACGATTCTCCGTACCTTCCTCGTTCCAAGCAGTCATTACTTCGTCCATCCATTCTTCCAGCCATTTGTCCATTATTAGTTTCCTCTTTCAACCTAGTGTGGTTTTCACACTGAAGGGGTGGGTTGACACATATTAACCCTGAAGTAGTGGTGAGCACACTATGGTGCATTTTATACACCTAATGCCGTTGTGCATACCTAATGTCAAAGCAATCCATGGCTATATCTGACGCGGACTACAAGAAAGTGAACGAGGCAATCACAGCAGTCAAGGATGATGGGAAAGCAATCAGGTCAATCTTCGAGTCATACTACGAGAACGACGTCGAGATTGATTGGGAGGTAGATGCAGCGGTCGACGCATTGTCCATCTTCTCCTCTAGGTGGACAGTCGAGATCCTTGCCACCCTGTACATCGCGGGTGACAGGAGGTTCAACGAACTGAGGAAGCTGCTTCGCGGGATATCCTCCAGGACGCTTTCCGACAAGCTGACCAAGTGCGTCGAGACCGGTCTGGTCGACAGGGTGGTCGAGACCACGTCTCCGGTCAAGGTGACCTACCAGCTCACCGAGCACGGCAGGGACGCAGGCAGGTTACTAGGCCCGCTGGTGGCCTACATGAAGATCCACCAGGGACGTGTCACCAGACACAGCGCCTGAGACGAGCATCTACGACTCAACAGACCCTGCAAGGTTAAATCCTGCATTACTGAGTTTGACCCATGCCAATAGTGCGTCAGCTGAGGGAGTCCTACCCGTGGATTGCCGACTCGCTGACCGCCGTGGTGGCTGGGACAACGGGCCTCGCAACGCTCCTTCCCTTCGCCCCCTTCGCCCGTGGAGCACTCTCCGCTCCACGCGAGCACTCCTGGGAGCACCCCCTCCGAGGAAGCATCCTCAGGACCCTCGAGCGCTCCCCTGGAATCCACTTTAGAGAATTGCAGCGTCAGCTGGATGCCGCCAACGGAACCCTCCGCCATCATCTCAGAATTCTGGTCAATGAGAGATCCGTCACAATCGTCCCGGTGAACGGGAGGACCTGCTACTACGCGGGCGCACCCGCGCAGGTCGAGATTCTCGAGGGAACAGGCGTCACGGACCAGGCGACGGCGGCAGCAATGCTCCCGGTCGGACTCTCCGGCGTACAGAGGAAGATCGTGACCAGGCTCTCCGGCTCCCCAAACCCCCCATCTCAGGCACAGCTGGCAAGGGACCTCGGTAAGTCCCGGACAACCGTGAACAGCGCCATAGGAATCCTCCGTAAGAGGGGGATAGTCAACCAGGGAAGCCTTTCGCTCGCACCGCACCTCGATGGCCTGGGGATGTCCAAGGTCAACTACCCGTGGCTCGAGATCCGCCAGGAATACGCCTGATTGCGACTCCCGGCCTAGCCAAGGCTCTTGAGCCTCGGAATACGCGCTGACGCTGTGTTCTCCCTCAGGCTGATCGAGCGTCCCATGCCTACGGGCAGTCGGGACCCGGGAGTGCTCCTCGACTGGCTCCTAGACTCCATGGGCCTGGTTAGGAGGTCAGGAGGAGACGAGTCCGGGGCGCTCTACCGAATCATGATGGACGCGCTACTCTCGAACCCACTCAGGGGCTGGGACTCCAAGGAGCTAGGTGACCAGACCGGGCTATCCAATACGGGGATTCATCACCAGATGGTCAAGTTACGGGACTGCGGACTCGTCGCGGCTCAGGTCGATGGCAAGTGGCACAGGCACATACTGCGAGGCGGTTCGATGGCCGCTGCCACAAGCCTCGTTGAATCCGAAGCCGCCACGGTCCTCGGGCTCAGGCTCTCGGAGCTCGCCCAGATGGTCGAGCAGTCGGAGACCCGGATGGATACTGAGTCGGAGGAGAGCGACGAGACCTTCTCAATCAGGATCGCCGAGCCAGGGCCGGTGGGCGAGGAAGACCGGGCAGTCGTCCTAGTACGAGACCTCGGGCTGGCCGGTGACACCCGGAAGGTCGGGGATACCCTTGCCAGGGACATTCTCTCCGAGCTATGCTCCAGCCATCATCCGATCACCCTTCTGGCCCTCTCAGAGAGGCTGTCCGAGAGCAGGGGGAGAGTCAGCACCGTGATCGACAGAATGAGGTCGGCAGCCCTAGTTGAGAGGGCCCCGATGGTGGGCAGGATTCCGCAGGACGTGTTCGCAGGCCTAGTCAGGCAGTTCGACGCCAGAGGCGAGGACTGGCTCATGTCCAGAGGGGGCCTGGGTAGGCTGGACGAGTCAGTCTCGAAGGCCCTGGTAGCGGGCGCGAACAAGGGAACCCTAGACATCGATTCCGTTCGGAGTATTCTCGAGCCCGTGTCGCTCGACGACCAGCGCATCCTCCTCAACACGCTCGGTGGCAGGATGCC
>Ga0208765_1000846_pt1 | contig 19696 bp, 20 predicted proteins | sample ETNtaG_2_FD_185783 | JGI IMG/M metagenome (GOLD analysis project Ga0208765, IMG submission 185783) | Marine microbial and viral communities from oxygen minimum zone, Eastern Pacific Ocean - ETNP201406SV203 (SPAdes) (version 2) | ecosystem: Environmental > Aquatic > Marine > Oceanic ...
GTGTTTCGTTGTCAAACTGCTCGGGGTCTTTGGCTAACCGCATAACAACACGATACTGCCTACAGGGGTTAGTGTGCTTCGATACCGTACCATTTGTTACCCAGATAGGTGATCCCAGGGTCGCCAGGCAGTCCCTTTTTGTGTTTGAGTCGAAATCGCTTGCCATTTTTTGATGTTGCTACCCATCCCCCGCTGTAGAAATAAAGGGTGCCCTTGACATTAACGACATTTCCAAGAAAGTTTCGTCGCCCCCCAACGACAGCATCAGCCGAACGTTTGAACTTTTTTCCTGTCTTTGATATTGCGTGATAGCCTTTCCCATTACTTTTCCAATTCGGGCAATACATGTGCCAGGTCTTTCCAAGTTTCGCTACCGTGCAGTCACGGATATCGACCCCTTTTATTGAAAAGCTCAGACCTTCATGACGGAAAGATCTTCCGTTCGTTGAGATCGCTGAATACACCTTCGCGATGGCTTCCTCATCCAACCCAGGCTCAATCGTATAATACAGACGAAATTTCCCATTTTTCAGCTCAACCACTGCCGGGTCCATTGGACGACCTGTGTTTTTTACATTGACCAAGCCAGAAGGTAACCCGCAGACCTTGATAGCCCGTGTGGCCGTCCAAGTCTTGCCTTTATTGCTACTGATTCTCACGCCAATCATGTCGAAATAACGCTTGTACTTTTTGTCGTCAAACGGAAACCACTGGAAATAGGCGTAGAGCTTACCTTTACGGTTCGCCAGCAACGCGGGCACGTCTGCGCGAGCCACAATTTTTTTGTTGCCTTTGAATCCTCGACCAGTGGTGGAGGTCTTAAAGTAAATACTACTTGCCCAGGGACCCTTATTGGGATTGATATTTCCCGCATCTAGCGTTGGCACACAGACGGCATAAGCTAACCCGCCAATACACAGGCAACTTACGATAAAACACAATTGCACCAACAGATTTACCGACCTAAAGGCTGTCATCACACCACCGTCTGATTACTTTACTGACCAGTTACAAGCATAACAAACGTTATTACAGCAAGCTATAAGCGCTGTAATCATAGGGTTGCTTATTCGGCTAAGCGTTTGATGCGATCGACTACTTGACTCGCCGTGCTTTAACCATATCAAAGTAGAAGATGTGGTTCGCTTCGTTCTTTTTCAATTTATCACCCTGCCCACAGCAGATATAACCACCCATCCAGAACTGAAGACCCAGTTTGTACGTGTGTACATCTTTGTAGGCGGTCTTCCCCTTGTAGGAGTAGATCAGCTTGCCGTTGTGATAAACCTTAACGTAGCCATTCTTGTGGGCAGTTTGTTTGGTCTTGATCTTAAAGTCATTCCAGCCACGTTTCAGTTTGCCTATGTCTTTATTAATATCTAGAGGTTCTACATCTGAGTAACTATGGTTTCTCAGACTGATGCTGACCTGAACTTATTGGTTTTACCATCAAGAAGTAATCTGAAAGTTGGCACGGTTGGAAGGTCATCCTTCCCGGGAAGCACATCGACACCGAAGGGTTTGATTTCAAAAATATTGATGTAGTAGTCACCATTCAAACCGGGGTATTTCCTATACGGCTTCTTGACACTGAACCGATATTCCAGATCACGATTGATGGGTAACTCATCATATTGCTCCAGTTGCGACCTACGGATGCCTCGATCACAATCATCGTCATATAAATCAGATGCATTGCCGCGAACACATTTCTGTGTGAAGACAACAAACTTGATACTGCCGCGGGATTTTTTTGATCGTTTATGTGCCTTACTGAGGCGGATGGCTCTTTTTACGCCACCGGTCGATTTTGCGTGGTATCTTTTCCCGTTGTAGATGTAGTTATCGTCTTCAACAGGATTGGCGGCAAAACTAAGGGGCGATAGACCAATTGATAAAGCGAACAACAACACACTCAGCAATCGACTCATAGCGACGTCATTTTTTGTTCAGGACAACTTAGCCAGCCGTTAACAGGCTTATGGACACCATTGTAACCCCTTAAATCTTTTAGCCTTTGTAGTGTGGATACCGATCACTGCATATGGCGCAACCAAGTCCCGTGAAGCCGACGCTGCATGGATTTGCTATCTCTCGGCAGAGAAGTAAGTCGGAGGTCAGGCCAGTTTATACAGGTTCCAGCCGCAGACGAAGCGCCGAGCGGTCAGTCGCCGGCAACAGTCAGTCCATCAATCAATATCGAACCGCAGCGGATGTTGCGCCGCGTATCCACATCCTTACCGATCGCGCACAAGCCGCTAAAGATTTCTTTGAGGTTACCGGCAATTGTCACTTCCTCAACCGGATATTGGATCTGACCGTTCTCAATCCAGAAGCCGGCGGCACCCCGGGAATAGTCCCCAGTGACCATGTTGACGCCAAAACCAATCAGTTCGGTTACCAGCAACCCTTTTTCCAGGCCACCGATCAGTTCGGTCAGATCCTGGTCTCCTGACGCGACGGTGAGATTGTGAATACCCCCCGCATTACCGGTCGTCTCGAGCCCGAGACGCCGCGCAGAGTAGGATCCCAGCAAGTAACGCTGCAGCACACCATTGGTAATGAGATTGTCAGCCGAGGTGGTGACACCTTCGCTGTCGTAAGCAGCACTGCCCATGGCACACTTGAGCAGCGGCTGTTCATAGAGCTGTACAAAATCCGGGAAAATCTGCTGGCCGACCTGGTCCAGCAGAAACGACGCCTTGCGGTAGAGTGCACCGCCGCTGATCGCCCCGACAAAATGGGATATCAGGCTAGAGGCGACCGGTGCTTCAAAAAGCACGGGGACCTGGCAGGTGTCGATTTTCCGAGCATCGAGCCGTCGGACCGTTCGCCTGGCAGCCTCCAAACCCACGATATCCGGTTTGTCCAGTTGTGCGGCCTGTCGTGATGAACTGAACCAGTAATCCCGCTGCATCCCGCTGTCGTCCCGACCGATAACCGAACAACTCAGGCCGTGCCGGGTCTTTCGACTCTCTCCCCAGAAGCCACTGGTGGTGGCATAAACCTCGTGTCCTTCATGCGAACTGACCGAAGCCCCTTCAGAGTTTGCGATTCGGCGATCATGATCCATAGCCGTTTGCTCACACTCCAGTGCCATGTCGCAAGCATCATCGACCGATGGATTCCAGGGATGGAAAAGATCCAGATTAGGAAAATCGGTTGCCAGACGATCCGGATCCGCCAGCCCATTGCACGAATCCGCCTCAGTATATTCAGCGATTCTGCACGCGGCCTGGACGGTATCTTTAATCGACGTTGGTGAATAGTCCGACGTACTGGCACTCCCGGTTCGCTGTTCGAAATAAACTGTGATGATCAGACCTCGGTCGCGGGTATGCTCTACAGTTTCAAGCTCGCCCATGCGGACATTGACCGACAACCCCTGGCTCAGTGCAGCCACCGCTTCTGCCCCACTCGCACCCCGTCGCGTTGCTTCGGCGAGAGTCATCTCGACCACAGGGCCAAGGTCTGACGGATCAAGTCGGCTTGAAGCAGGTGCTACAGGTTCAATGCTCTTATTCATTGGGGTCGCTTCTTTTTGCAGTCAATCAGACTTCAACGCCGCCAACTGTCAGGCTATCGATTTTCAAGGTGGGCTGACCGACACCCACAGGTACGCTCTGCCCTTCCTTGCCACAGGTGCCAACACCGGTATCCAGGCCAAGATCATTGCCGACCATCGATACGCGCGTCAGTACATCGGGTCCATTCCCAATCAGGGTCGCACCCTTGACCGGTGTCGTGACTTTCCCGTTTTCAATGAGATACGCCTCACTGGCTGAAAATACAAACTTGCCGGACGTGATATCGACCTGTCCACCACCAAAATTGACCGCGTAGAGCCCATTACTGACAGATTCGATGACTTCTCCGGGATCATGCTCACCGGCCAGCATATAGGTATTGGTCATACGCGGCATCGGCAGGTGGGCGTACGATTCCCGGCGGCCGTTGCCGGTCGTGCTCACTCCCATCAGACGCGCATTGAGTGTGTCCTGCATATAACCTTTGAGAATACCGTTTTCGATAAGCACGGTAGACGCCGTGGGGGTCCCCTCGTCATCTACCGACAATGATCCCCGACGATCTGGCAATGTCCCGTCGTCAACCACGGTACACTGTGTAGAGGCAACCTGTTCACCGACGCGTCCAGAAAACGCCGATGTTTGTTTTCGGTTGAAATCCCCCTCGAGACCGTGACCAATTGCTTCGTGCAATAGAATACCGGGCCAACCTGGCCCCAGAACCACGGTCATGGTGCCAGCGGGAGAATCTGTGGCTTCCAGATTGATCAGCGCTTGACGTACCGCGTCGCGGGCAAATTCCTCAGCGCGTTCGGCTTCCATAAACCAGTTGTAGCCAAATCGGCCGCCGCCGCCGGCGCTGCCCTGTTCACGACGGCCCTCACTCTCGACGATCACCGTCACATTGAGCCTGACCAGGGGCCGCACATCGGCGACCAGACTGCCATCGTGCCGGGCCACCAGCATCACTTCGTGGGATCCGGCGAGGCTCGCCATGACCTGACTCACACGAGGATCTTGTTGTCGCGCTTCGGCTTCAACTTTTTCCAGCAACTTTATTTTTGATTGTTCTTCCAGCGTCGCGAGTGGGTCGGCCGAAGTGTATAACGCAGTTCCAACATTACTTTGACGATCGAGCGCCTGGGTTGCGTCATCTCCTGCTTGTGCGATGGCCCGTGCGGCATTCGCAGCCTGCGTCAGCACTGGCAGCTGAAACTCATCCGAATAGGCAAAACCGGTCTTCTCACCACTGATTGCCCGCACACCGACTCCTTGATCGGTACTTCGACTGCCGGATTTGACCGCGCCGTCTTCCAGTGACCAGGCCTCGTGACGGCTGTATTGAAAATACAGATCGGCGTAGTCCAGCTGATGAGACATCATTCTGGCCAGCAGGCCGTCTATATCGGTGTGGTCAAGACCGGAGGGCTCAAGCAATGTCTCGACTGCCGTTTTGAGAGGATCTGTCACAAAGTGCCACGCGATGATTAAAAAGGGGCGTGGATTATACCGCGCAACCCGGTATAGAGAGCGTCACAGAAAATTCAGCCACACTCCAACCAAGGTTACCACCAGTAGCCCGCTACCCAGCAGGCGCATGAATAGATTTCCCGTGCTGGTGAGAAGTTTCTGATGGACCTTCAAACCCATGACATGACCGATTGCGGCGCAGGGCAATAGCCAAACTTGGTGTAGCAGTTGCAGGTCAATGCCGGTATAGACAAAAGCGCTCATCTTGAATACCACCAGAATCCCCCACAGAACGATCAGGGTTTCCCGCAGGTTCTGACGCGACACATGGCGCAAATAAACCGCTGCAATCAGAGGTGCTCCGATCAACGATGTACCACTGGCATATCCACCCAGTGCCAGCAGGACCCTATCGGTAATCGGGTTCTGGCTCTTAAATTCAACTGCCAGAATATAACTCACCGCATAAACAGCACTCACGGCATAAACGATTGCGGATAACAAAGTTCCCGGCAGGTTCAGCAAACCGATCACACCCGCAATCGTAAATGGCAACAACCACGGCAGGGACCGTACCAGATAATGCCAGTCCACGTAGTCGAGGCGTGTGATGACACTGACCGCACCAAACACCAGCAGCTGAACAGCCAGAATCGGCATCACGGTTAACGGGTTGTCTACCAGCAACAGCAACAGTGGCAAGGCCAGCGCTGCACCCCCAAAACCCAAACCAGATCGGACAAATCCACTCCACAGGAAAATCAGTCCGAATGCAATGTACCCCCAGCTGGTTAATTCAGACACATAATCTCCTGTGATGGCGTCATGACACTGACGCCACAATTCAATCAGGTTCAACTTTTAGTGAGACACTTCTTAAGCTGGCCGCGCCGTCAATTCATTACTCAGGTTTGTCGGCGATACAGGACAAAACTTAGATCGTCGAGTTTGGACGGCACATTATCCTCTGTCGTTAGCATACGCTGCCGCGCTGAATGGGCAAGTCGCCTACCAGCCTGCACCAAAGATCCCTGGCAAACAATCTCGACGATTTCATCGCAGAAAAAATTATCCCACAACCCGTCGCTTGCAATCACAATCGTGTCGAAAGTAGCCAGTTCATAACAAGCTGAACGCTCAACCCAGAACGTCTCATCACCGAGCATGTTGCAAAGCAAATGACGCTGAGGATGAAACAAGGCGGTGTGTTCGCTGAGCTCCCCGCGGGCCTGAGCAACCCCAACAGGAGAATGGCAAACGCTCTGAAACTTGATCCGGCCGCGCTGACCGACCACGAGTGTCGCGGAATCTCCGGCATGGTAGCTGGTGAACCGTTTGTTCTGGATCAGAACAGCCGAGAGTGTTGTCGCACCCATGGATATGTCCTGATGTATTGAATCGTTGGCTTTATCCACTAGATAGCCGACGGGATCCTCGTGCTCGCCAGCAGGAGCCTTGCGCAGTGTTTCTATAACCCGCCTGGCCGCGGCGGCACCGCCGGGCAGGCCGCCGACCCCATCGGCGACCGCCAGCAACAGCTTCCCATCCCCCCAGTCAAACACCCCCAGCGCATCCTCATTGGTTTTGTGTTTTGCTATAGATCGATGGGAATACACCACCGCCTGCCCAACCAGGCACGCGATCGTCAGGGGATCATCGAGATCCGTACCGCACATCACGACCGGCGTGCCGGCAGTAGAAACAGACGTCAGACAGGCCTCCTTGTCACATCCATTCCATCGTTTCCAGGTGATGTCGTAGCTTCCCGGCACTACGAAATTCCCGTGCAATCAGTGTCCGCTTAAGCCCTTTACAGATGTCTTTAACCTCCTGCGGTTGCCGCGCATAGTGGCGCTGCCCACCGATAGCATCGTAGAAGATGCGAATGAGATCGTACACGTCATGTTGAATATTCTCTGCATTGGGGGCTCCCCAGTGGAACATGTCGAGCAGTTTGAGTTCGAATCCCAGGCCATATCTCAGCACGATGATGTTGTCGGCATGTAGATCACCATGATAGTCACCTAGTTTGTGTATAGACTCAATACCGGTAGCAAGAGCATGTAACAGGTGCACACCTTGGAATGGAGAAAGCCTGCGGCCACGTTGCCGCTTTAGAAAATCGGACAATAATTCGCCTTCGACAAATTCTGACAACAGAAAAGACACTTTGGTGTCATTGTAGATAAAGGTATCCCGGGTGTGATACTGGATCACCACAGGACAGTGTCGCAATTTATGCAGCTTCCTTGCATAAAAACGCAAAGCACGGTCACGAGGATTTCGCCGTGGAAAAAATATTTTCACCGTGCGCTCGATACCAGTACCGCGTTCACGTACCAGGTAGACCTCACCTTCCCATCCTGCACCCAGCAAAGTAACCACCTGGTACTTTCCAGCCAGACAGTCGCCACAATGGAGATTAAAACTCCAGATTCTAGGCTGTGATTTCATCAACGCTACGTCGTCAACATCCTTCGTGGTGTGGCACCATCTACAGTTTTAGTGCCCATAGACCGCTTGGTAAAAGATCAAATTAACGGGGTGTGGTCATTTATTCGACGACTGCCCGTTTTGAGTTCAGGCCTGCTGATCATTAAGGTCCGGCCCAGACTCGGCCTCTTTGGTCTCCTTGGATTTGATTATGCGTGAACAGTACAAACCCGCTTCAAACAGCAACCAAACCGGCACGGCCAGCATAGTTTGTGAAAAAATATCGGGCGGCGTCATCACCATACCCACCAAAAATGCACCCACAATGATGTAAGGCCGCTTGCTGGCCAAACTATCCGGTGTAGTCATACCGACCTTGACCATCAACACGGTTGCAACCGGCACCTCGAACGCCAGGCCAAAGGCGAAAAATAGCTTCAGCACAAAACTGAGGTAGGCATTGATGTCGGTCATCACCAACACCCCTTCGGGTGCGGTACTGGTGAAAAAAGCAAAAATAATCGGGAAAACTGCGTAGTAGGCAAACAAAATTCCAAGGTAAAACAAGATACTGCTGGATACCAGCAGGGGTACTGTCAACCGTTTTTCGTGACGATAGAGCCCCGGGGCCACAAACGCCCACAACTGGTACAACAGATAGGGCATAGCGACCGCCACTGCTAACGCAAAAGCAAACTTGAACGGTACGAAAAACGGACCGTGGGGCTCGGTTGAGATCATACTGTTCCCTTCCGGCAACGCGTCCATCAGTGGGGCCGCCAAGTACTCATAAAGATCGTTTGCGAAGGGTGCAGCGATCAGAAACACGATCAAAATAGAGCCCCCACCACGCATGATGCGATTACGCAGCTCCAGCAGGTGGGACATAAACGTCGTTGCCTCATCTCCGGGTCGTGTGCTCGGTTCAGCCATGGTCTAATCGGTCAGGACGTGGGGATCTGCTTTTCTTTGGTCTGTGAAGTGCCCGTGGTGTCATCCACGCGAGACTCGTTTTCTGCCGACTGAGCCGAATCGTCGGCTGCTGTGACATCGCTCACTGACGATTGAATATCATCGGCTGATTTCTTGATGGACTCGACGACAGACTCCACGCCGCTGTCATCGGCAACCTCCCCAGCAGCACTCTGAAATTCATTTTTTACGTCACTGATTTCATCGCCCAACTTACGAAGGTCAGCCAACTCGCTCTCACGCATCTCCCGATCAATGTCGGACTTGACGTCAGCTACCATTCTGCGGGCTTTCCCGACCCAGAAACCGAGCGTGCGTGCGACTTTGGGCAGCCGTTCGGGACCCAATATCACGAGGGCGATAATCGCAATGATTACGACCTCGGAAAATCCGACGTCAAACATGATGCGGCCTCAGATAACGATCAGACTTTTTCCGTCTTCACGTCCTCAGTCGCCTCTACATCGGCAAGATCGTCCTGGGACGCTTCAGCCTGCTGATCCGCCGTCTCGGGATCTTCGCTGTCACTGTCGCTGTCACCACCCTTGACCTCTTTCATTGAACTACGGAACCCTTTGATTGCGCCGCCCAGGTCACCACCCATGTTGCGTAGCTTCTTGGTTCCAAACAACAACAGCACAATGACCAATACGATCAGCAGCTGCCAAATGCTTATGCCTCCAACACCCATGAGATTCTCCTCTTTTTGATCTACCCTCTTGACAGGGTTACAACCCACCCCAACCCACCGATGGAACGCCCCCTGATAGTTGAATAATAACCCTTTTTCCCAAAATCCACGTAAATGTACTCGTCAAACATCTGCGCAAAACAGGCACAGCGCCCTACTCAGGGCCCAGTAACCCGGATTTCATCGGTTTCCTATCGTCATTTAACCTAAGTACCTGCACCAGATTAAGTGGATATTCTTCAACGCCCAACCCTGACTCACGCCGATCATTTCGTCGTGAGCCACGTTGATGCCGCAGAGAAATTTACGATGTGTGCACGGCTGCGTGGGGATACCGACCGCTCGAGATTCGCTGGATACGGGCACCACACTGGGCGAGTTTTTCTTCGATGCAGTCATACCCACGATCAATATGATAGATACGATCCACAACCGTCTGGCCTTTAGCAGCCAGTCCGGCCAGGACCAAACAGGCAGATGCTCTAAGATCCGTTGCCATCACCTGGGCACCACTTAAGTTTTTCACACCGCGCACCAGTGCTGTATTACCACGCAACTCTATATCGGCACCCATCCGCTGCAATTCCTGGACATGCATAAATCGACTCTCAAATATCGTCTCCGTTACTGCTGCTGTACCCTGAGCAATACTGTTGAGGAGAATGAACTGTGCCTGCAGATCTGTTGGAAACCCGGGAAATGGCTGAGTTGTCAGGTCAACTGCCTTTAATCGACGCCCATCCACAGACAGGGCTATGGTGTCCTGATCAACCCTGATCGAGACACCCATGGCATCGAGTTTCACCAGTACAGCATCAAGCAAATTCGTTTCTATGCCACTAAGTTGAATCTGGCCCCCGGTTGCAGCCGCCGCTGCAAGATAAGTACCGGCTTCAATTCTGTCGGGCGCAACTCTATGGTATGCGCCACTTAACCTTGCCACACCCTCTATTTCGATCTGACCGGTACCAGCACCACTGATCCTTGCACCCATCGCGACCAAGCATTTAGCGAGGTCTACGACTTCGGGTTCTCTGGCTGCGTTTTCCAGTATTGTCCGACCGTCGGCCAGTACAGCTGCCATCATCAGGTTTTCGGTACCCGTCACAGTCACCGTGTCAAAAACAATCCGGCACCCCTGTAAACGACCCGCCGGTGTGCTGGCCCGGATGTAGCCACCTTCTACCGTGACTTGCGCCCCCATCATCTCGAACCCCTGGATATGTAGATCGACTGGCCGTGAGCCGATCGCGCAGCCACCGGGGAGCGACACCTCGGCTTCACCGAAGCGCGTTAGCAGCGGCCCCAGAACTAAAACGGAGGCACGCATTGTTCTGACCAGCTCATAAGGCGCCCGATGACTGGTCAATTCAGCCGCATTAACGTCTATCGCCAGCTTATCGTCGACCTCAATTCGTACCCCAAGGTGACCGAGCAGTTCCAGTGTTGTCGTGACGTCCTGTAGATGTGGCACATTGCTAACAACCAAATTCTGATCAGTCAGCAGCGACGCAATGAGAACCGGTAGCGCTGCATTCTTTGCGCCTGAGATTCGAATCTCACCCTCTAGCGGAATGCCGCCACTGATCAGAAGTTTGTCCACGTGCTAAAACATTTGAGTGCTGTTTACGCCTTCCGTTGATTCTGGTTCGAGTGGTTACGCCTGTCCAGCTGTTCCGACCACAATCAAGCAAAAGGCGCCCGCAGGCGCCTTTATCAACTCACGGACTCAACCCCGAGCTGTCAGTTTGCGACTGTCTCCAGTTTGGCCTGAAGTTCACCACTTTCATACATTTCTGTCACGATATCACTGCCGCCTACAAATTCTCCGTTGATATAGAGTTGCGGGATAGTCGGCCAGTTCGAAAAATCCTTAATTCCCTGGCGAATTTGGTCATCTGAAAGTACGTCGGCTGAGGCGAATTGCGCCCCGCACGCCTGCAGAATCTGCACAAGCCTGCCGGAAAAACCACACTGGGGAAAGTCGGGACTTCCCTTCATAAACAGCATGACACTGTTTTCCTCGACAATATTTTTGATTTGTTCCTGCACGTTCATTAGCGTCCCCTTTGCTTACCTGCTCGTTGATAAAACCCGTCGGCTCAAGCGTTACTGTGGTGTCACCGTTCGCATCGACAGCGCATGAATCTCTTCGTCCATCTTGTCTCCTAGCGCCCCATACACCATCTGCTGCTGCTGAACACGGCTTTTCCCTTCAAACCCGGCGTAAACCACGACCGCCTCAAAATGTCGACCGTCACCTGAGATCTCGACCTGCGACCCTGGCAGATTCTGCTCGATCCAGCCCTTGATGTCTTCAGGTGTTGGCATAATTCGAAAATTTTATTGCGATCGTCTTCGCACCAGGACATTTAATCCCGATACGATCTCAAGAATATATCGATAGGCCCAAAAAGGAAACCTACAAAAAGTAAGCGATTCGACTCCCCACCGAACTGATGACAACACTACCGAAGCGCAAACCACTTCGGCAAAGGCCCTCAGCAGTCCGTGTCCTGTGTCTCCAACGCATGGACGAGGGCCTCGAGCCCTTTGGATCGGATGATCTGGTCGTAGCTGCGGCGATAACTCAACACCAAGCTGATACCGTCAAGCCTGACATCGTAAATCTGCCAGCGGCCGTCCACACTACGCAAGAAAGCATAATCGACTGGCACTGGCGCCTGTCCGGGAAGCCGAACCCGGGTCTGTACCAAGGCAGTCCGGGCTGACTCATCGAGAACAAAGGGCAGGTATTCGATTTCTTCCTGGCCGGTGTATTCGAACATGGCAGTGGCATAGGTTCTGATCATCAGGTCCATAAAAGCACGGGTGAAACGATTTCGCAGATCTGGGCTGGCTGCCTTGAAATGTGCGCCCAGTATGAGTCGACTGATCTTGTCGACCGCAAATTGTGGCAAGACAAGACGATTTACCAGGGAATAAAGCTGGCACTTGTCGGCTGCCAGTGTCGACCGGTTACTGTCGAGCTCAGCCAATAACTGTTCCACCGTTTCATGCAGTATCGTGTGGGGTCGTTGGTCTGCTCGAGCGGGCTGCGCTGCCACAAATAACATTACAGCTGACAACACGATCCCAAGTACACGCATTCCAAGGCGGTCGTGAAGACGTAGCAGCTGAGCAGTCACAATTGTCGACTCACAATGGTTTAAAGATCAGGAGCAATTTAGGCAACAACGTCAAGGATGCCAGCAACGCAATTAACATCGCCAATGCGGTCAGCATGCCAAAATGAATGGTCGGTACAAAATTCGACAGTGTCAATATAGAGAACCCCGCAATGATCGTTATGGCGGTATACGAGATTGCATTACCAATGCTGGCGTGGCAGTTGCGTAGCGTTATCATGTAGTCTCGGTGATGTCGAAACTCTTCTCTGAACCGGTACAGATAATGAATGCTGTTGTCGACAGCAACACCAATTGTAATCGAGGCAATTGTGATGGTCATCATATCCAGTGGAATTCCGATCAACCCCATTAGACCCAGAATCGACACAGCGGCCAGCAGGTTGGGGATGATTCCGATGATGGCCAGTGCCCAAGATCGAAAAAGTATGAGCAACATAATTGCAATGCCCAGCATCACGACACCCAGTGCTTCAATCTGTGATTTGAACAGGCTCTGCAGCATATTGTTGTATAGCACAAGCAGTCCGGTAATCTGCAGACGATCCTCGGCTAGTCCCACATCCTGAACAAGCCCGACTCGCAACTGTTTAAGCAACTCATCGCGACGAAGATCGGCAAGCGAATCCTTGACTCTGACACTGATTCTGGCTTCGTTGTCTGCAACTGAAATGAAGGGGTCTACCAGTGTCGACTTTAGATCCTGGGGCATTCGCTTGTACACAATCGCAAGTTCAAACGCATCAAATGGTCCTTTGTTGATCTGTTCGCCCACACGAACGAGCGACGCCACCGACATCACCTTTCCGATCCCGTAGACTGTCCCTATGTAGTCGTGGGCCTTTTTGACAAGTTCTATCTTGTCCGGGGTGAACCAGTAGTCTTGATCAGTGCCGGTATCCGTCGTACCCAACAGTAACTTAAGTTCTTCATCTTCCTCTTCTAATGCCAGCGAGCTTTCGGCTTCAGGAAACCGAATCAGGATGTCCAACGGCGTAGTACCGCCAAGCTGTTCGTCGATGACCCGCAGGCCACGATGAATTTCAGTGTCCTTGCCAAAGTAGTTTACAAAACTGTTTTCCACTTCAAGGCGCATCATGCCGATAAAACTCAAACCAATCAGCACGACAGCCAACACCAGTATCCACCTGCCATGATGCTCGGTCAGCCTGGCCAAACCCAACGTAAGATGGAACGGCCGGGCGGTTCGTATTTGAGCTCGTGACGCGTGTCCAAGCAACACCAACATGACGGGGAACAACAGAAAACAGGTCAGGAAAGTAACGCCAAGGCCCAAAGACATCATCCAGCCAAAATCAATTACCGGCTTGATATCACTGAATACCAGCGATCCAAAGGCAATGATTGTGGTCAACGCAGTGTAGAGACAGGGCCAGAACATTTTTCGCGTCGTTTGAAACACCAACTCCTGCTGCGACCAGCCTGGTTCATCCCGCTCGAGTTGCCGATATCGAACAATCAGATGGACTGTCATAGACATGGTGATGATCAGCATCAGAGCAACGAAGTTTGACGAAATCACTGTGACCGGCCAGTCCATGAACCCCAGAAGCCCTACCATTGTCAGACCGGCATAGGCACAACTGATCAACGGCAACAACACCCAGCGTGGCTGGCGAAAGATCAGACTCAGAATCAAAACCAGAAACAAAAAGACACCACAACCAAAAACCAACAGATCGTTCCTTATGAAGGTAATCATGTCGTCGGCCACCATTGGCACGCCGCCTAACACCAGTTGCCCATGATCTCGGTGCTGATCCATGACGCCGCGAAGTTGTCCGATCAGCTGGTGGTTATGCTGATCGGCGTGATCTTTTGCCAAGGCGTATGCCTGCTCAACGCGGTCGAGCGATTGCTTTGTGCTGACTGTGACGTTGGCTTGCTGGCTTCGCAACAGTAGCTGGGCACGCTCGGCTTGTAACGCGATTAACTGCGTGTTTTCTGCCAGGTTGACCTGCAGTGCAGTCGTTTTGCCGTCCGCGCTGATCAGCAGATCGCTGAATATAGGGCTGACAATCAGTTCGTCTCTTGCCTTATCTGTGTCGACCAGTGGACTCTCCAAGGTTCGGTAACCACTGGCTATCTCTGATAAAGATCCCTTGTGCTGCTTCAGCAATGGAACATCGAGCAGGGTGACTACCGATTCAACGCCGTCAAGCGCTGTGATCTCATTCTTAATCTGACTGATCACATTGAGCGTGCTCTGAGCAAAAAGATCCTGATGTGGAATAAACGCAACAAAGATGAAACTGCGTGTTTGATATCGCTCAGACATCTGCCTAAATACTCGGAGGTCTTCGTCACCCTCCAGCAGCAGAGAATCAGCAGACGCATCCAGACGGAAATGGCTGACATTAGCTGAGAAAAAGATGAGAACACCGAGCAGCAACGCCAATATCAGGAACGGCCGGTCGAGTATTGTTTTGGAATACAGCACCGGGAAGTCCATCATAAGCCCCTGTTCGGCAACGAACGTCCCGCTGAACGGACCTGCGTTTGGACTTTTAACAGTCCAACAAGCCAGGCGCCGGATAAGTGTTTGGCCTGAATCACGATCCGTATCGCTGAGCACTGACAATGCATGATTCCAGTAGAATAGCCCAGATCACGGCTGCTGGCTGCTTAATCACAATTTAAGGCGTCATGAACAAAATCGATTTTACTCGTGAAGGCCGAGAGGTCTTGTCCCTGGAAAGCCGAGCATTGGGGCAACTCGCCGACCGGCTTGATGCCAGATTTAGCCGCGCATGCGAGCTGCTGCTGGCTTGTGAAGGCCGCGTCATAGTGGTTGGGATGGGGAAATCAGGCCACATCGGCGGAAAAATAGCTGCAACGCTAGCCAGTACGGGTACTCCGGCATTTTTTGTCCACCCCGGAGAAGCCAGTCACGGGGACCTGGGGATGATCACACCGGGCGACCTTGTGATTGCCATTTCGAACTCCGGGGAAACCCCTGAGATCCTGACCCTACTGCCCATCATTAAACGCATGGGCATACCCCTGATTGCCATGACCGGTCAGGCAGCGTCTACGCTGGGCAATACGGCGGTCGAATGTCTCGACACCAGTGTCGACAAGGAAGCATGCCCACACAACCTGGCACCCACAGCCAGCACTACGGCCACTCTGGGCATGGGAGATGCGCTGGCCGTAGCCGTACTCAAATCCCGCGGATTCAGCCGCGACGACTTCGCGCGATCTCACCCTGGCGGTACCCTGGGACGACGTTTATTGATTTACGTTCGGGATGTCATGCACACCCATGATGACATGCCGCTGGTTACATCCGGCAGTCAACTCACCACAGCGCTGGAAGAGATGTCGGCCAAAGGTCTGGGCATGACTGGTATAGTCAATGCTGAAGGCCACTTGATCGGTATATATACTGACGGTGATGTCCGGCGCTCCATAAATCAGTCCATAGATGTCCAAACCACAGTGATTGACCAGGTGATGGTGTCGGACCCGCGGTCAACCATCGCCGATGCGCTGGCCGCTGAAGTCGTCCAACTCATGCGTCAACACTCAATCAACGGACTGTTTGCGGTAGATCCGGAACAGCGTCCGATTGGCGCACTCAATGCACTCGACCTAATGCGCGCCGGCATATTCTGAAATGACCGATCGACACCTTGAACAGGCAGTGCTCGTCGCCGCGATAGTGGTCATGTTTGGACTGAGCCTATGGCTTCAGATGAATTTTCTCAAACCCAAATTACTTCAAAATACACCGATTATCAGCCAAGAACCGGACTATTACATTCATAAGTTCACGGCCACGGGACGTGATACCAATGGCATCGCCTACGTACTGGTCGGCAAGAATCTGAAGCATTTCCCAGATAATTCCTCAACACCAGGGTCTCTATTGGAAGACCCCCGGCTGAATCAGTATGACCAGAATAATTTGGTACGAACAACCTCCAGTGACTCCGGTTGGATCTATGAAAACGGCACCAAGATTCTGCTGCAGGGTAACGTTCAGGTCACCCAAGGCGCAACAGACACGGCCGTGGACAGCGTGACGTCAGCCGATACAATGACCATTAATCTCCGGTAATTAGCCAGCAGGTCGCCTCGTTCGGGCTAATCCAGCCTGCAATCGTTTGCCCGGAGGTCAACAGTGTCATCCTCTCAGGGGTGGTCGACCTTGGTTTGTTAGAATTCAGCTTATGTCCCCTCCGCTTTTCGTTGTGGTTCTCCTCGCCTTATCAGTGATTCCGTCGACGGCGGTACATGCGCTGGAAAGTGACCGTGATCAACCAGCCCTGATCGAAGCAGACGAAGTCGAACTTGACTTTGGCAGCGGACAGCGGATTTACCGTGGCAATGTCTCAATCAAGCAAGGCACGATCAGAATCATTGCGGATGAACTCGAACTCTTTTACCAGGGTGAGCAGCTGGAAAAGGCGATTGCACGAGGCAATCCTGCTGTTTTTCGACAGCGGCCCGATCAGAAACCGCAAGACGTCATCGGCCAGAGTAAAATTATCGAACTGGATGAAATCAATAATATAGTCACGTTTATCGATCAAGCCACAATCAGACAGGGTCGAGATGCCATCTCTGGTGAAACCATCGTCTACGATATGGCACGGGATAAGATGAAGGTCCTTGGTCAGACTCGAACGACCAAAGCACCTGAACAATCAAATGTCGGCTCCAGTCAATCCCCAGCAACTCTCGTTACCAGCGGTTCAGATCGACCGCGCATCGTATTACAACCGAGATCCAAAGAAACCAGTGCAGCAACGGTTGCCAGTACTGGCAGTCCCGGTGCAAAAGACACGTCGACTGCCACTCATTCCAACAATCTGCAGACCGCGGCATTTCGTGCCGCATATGTTGTCGAAGGCGGCGCGTTGATGTATGGCGTTCGCAGTCAGGCTTCACCGTCCATTGGCGCACTAAACGCGGGCGAACCCGCAAAAGTAATCGCCTCGAGCGACGGTTGGTCCAAGGTGAATGTTACCCGCGGAGTGAGGGTGTGGATCTACGGTCGTTATGTGTCCGGACAGGGTCCGACCGGTATCGTCTCCGGCGACAATGTACGCTTGCGTAGTACACCGTCGACCGGACCAGACTCGGTCGTGGTCGGGAAGCTCATGAACGGTGCGAGAGTTCGTATCCTTGAAGTCAGCAACAACTGGAAAATGATCTCGCCGCCAGTGGGTTTCGGTGTCTGGGTGCCATCGTTACGGCTCCGACTGTTGCAGAACATCAACGACACCTGGTCTACCACGTGGCAAAACAACCTTAGCGACGATGAGCAGTGAAGTCGAGATGCGGTGTTACCCCGGACTTACATTGCATACCTATTAATCGGGAGATATTCTTTTGGCCACACTGGAGACACACGGACTGGTAAAACAATATCGCGGTTCGGCTGTTGTCGATCATGTTGATCTGCGCGTAAACAGCGGAGAAATTGTAGGCCTTTTGGGCCCCAATGGCGCAGGTAAAACAACCTGTTTTTACATGATCTGTGGTCTTACCCGGCGGGGAGATGGTCTTGTACAACTGGACAACACCGACATCGGCGATCTTCCCATGCATGCCAGGGCCAGACTGGGGATTGGCTATTTGCCCCAGGAGCCATCGATCTTTAGACGACTGACTGTAGAACAGAATATCCTGGCTGTACTTGAGGCCTTACCCGATCTCAGTGCAGAACAGAGGCTAAAGCGAGCTGATGCCATGCTGTCCGAGTTTGGTATTGCGCACAAACGCGATGCCAAAGGCTACAGCCTCTCCGGTGGCGAACGCCGGCGCGTCGAAATCGCACGGGCAGTTGCCGTGCAGCCTGCTTTTATGCTGCTGGACGAACCTTTCGCAGGTATAGATCCGATCTCCTTGGGTGATATTCGGCGCATCATTACCCACCTACGGGATATCGGAATCGGCGTCCTGATCACTGACCACAATGTACGGGAAACCCTAGGTATCTGTGATCGCGCCTACATTCTTGCACAAGGCCGAATAGTGACGTCCGGAACAGCAGATCATATACTCGCCCACCCTGAAGTCCGCACCATTTATCTGGGTGATGAATTCAGTCTTTGACAGCAGTTGGTTGTTATCCCTGGCTAACTGTTAACCCTGTAATGAAAACGTTTTCGCGTCAGTGAGTTGAGTCTTGTGGCTATAAAGCAATCGCTACAAATCCGAGCAGAATCGCAGCTGCAGCTAACACCGCAGATGCGACAATCTCTTCGTATTCTGCAACTCTCCAGCGTTGAGATTGATCAGGAGATTGTGCAAGCACTCGAATGCAATCCCTGTCTAGAGCAGGTTGAAGAATTCCCAGAAAATACCCCGGTCGATTACTCAAATTCGTCTCGGACGGTTGAATCTGAAGAACCGACCGACATCTCTCACACCTATGACATGGGGTTGTCGCGGGACGCCGATTCTAACTTAAATCACGTGGCCGGAGTCGAGAGGAGCAGTTCTTATGGCACTGTAAAGCAGGGCACCACGCTACAGGATGAATTGCTTCAGAGCCTTTCGAATCACCGGTTAAGCAGCAAAGATTCTGCCATTGCACGGGCTGTGATTGGATCGCTGGACGAACGCGGTTACCTTACAGCGAAGGTTGATGATTTACACGAGCTTCTTGCAACGCAGATCAACGTCCAGGCGCCGGAGATCGAAGCTATGGTGCATCTGGTTCAAACGCTCTCAATTCCAGGGATTGGCGCATACGATCTTGCCGACTGCCTTCGCCTGCAACTGGAACAACTCGGTACGAATACACCTGGCCGAACGGCTGCATTGCGATTAGTCAGGGCACACCTACCACTGCTGGCCAAACACAAGTTCACTGAGTTAATTCGTCTGTTACAGATAGACCGTGAAGAACTGTCGCAAGCCATTGATCTGATTCGCACCCTTGATCATGCGCCCGGGAGACATCTGGGCACTGAGCAAACACACCACGTGGTGCCGGACGTTTACGTTTATCGCCAGGAAGAGAATTGGCAGGTCACACTGAATCCAACAGTCAACCACAGATTGCTTGTAACAAGCTACTATCAACGAAATCTACAGAATCAAGACACCGATACCCAAGAATATCTTAAACAAAAAATATCGGAAGCCACAGCCTTCATTCGAGGCTTGGATCAGCGCACCGCGACAATTCAACGCGTCGCAACAGAAATCGTTCTGCGACAGCAAGAATTTATGGTTGGAGGAGAGAGTCGATTAAAACCACTGACAAGGCGCGAAATAGCATCGGCTCTCAATCTGCACGAATCAACAGTATCGCGGGCGACTGACCACAAATATATGCAGACACCGAAGGGGATTTTTGAATTCAAACACTTCTTCACCACCAAAGTTGGCGTGAACAAGGGGGAGGGTCAATCAGCCCGTGCGGTTCAGGCACAGATACGGAAAATGATAGAATTAGAGCTTCCTTCGAAGCC
>Ga0208765_1000859_pt1 | contig 19509 bp, 14 predicted proteins | sample ETNtaG_2_FD_185783 | JGI IMG/M metagenome (GOLD analysis project Ga0208765, IMG submission 185783) | Marine microbial and viral communities from oxygen minimum zone, Eastern Pacific Ocean - ETNP201406SV203 (SPAdes) (version 2) | ecosystem: Environmental > Aquatic > Marine > Oceanic ...
TCAACCTGATAGATCTGTTTTACGGGTAACAAAGGGGCTCCAGTATGATCGGTTTGACAACAAAATCCGGGATGTTTTTTTCAGAGAAAGATTTAAAGTATCCCAGCGGTCCAACCGCATGGGGCTGCGAACGGAAGGACCGGAAATTAAGGCAGGCATAACCGATGAGATCTTAACCGAAGGCCTACCGATCGGTGCGGTGCAGGTCCCGGGGGATGGTCATCCTATCATCTCTTTTGTGGACCATCAGACCACAGGTGGCTATCCCAAAATTGCAAACGTGATTGCAACAGATCTATGTAAAGTGGGGCAGTTAAAGCCTGGGGATGAGTTTAAGTTTCAATTGGTTTCAATGGCTGAAGCGGAGAAACTTTATTTTGAGCAAGAATCTTTTTTCCAAAAGTTCACTGAGTCCAGTTCATGATTGACCTTAACTGTGATATGGGTGAGATCCAGGATCTGCTGGATAATAATGTGTATTCAGGTCTGATGGATTATGTCACATCCATCAACCTGGCTTGCGGTGGCCATGCCGGTGATGAAACCATGATGCGGAGCCTGATCAGAACAGCCCATAGAAAAGATGTAAATGTGGGTGCCCACCCCAGTTATCCTGACCGAGAAAATTTTGGCCGGATGGGGATGGATCTGGACCCTGAAGAATTGGTGGAATCCATTTCAAACCAGGTGCAGGACTTAATCAATATCGCAAGAGAAGAAAATGTTCCGGTCACTCATATAAAACCTCACGGTGCCCTGTATAATCTAGCTGCCGGTGATACAGCCCTTGCACAACTCATTGGGAAAGCTGTTATACGTGTAGCCCCCAGTTTACCCGTAATGTGTTTAGCCGGGTCTACAATGGTCTCCGTTTTACTAGATAGTGGTCTGGATGTTATGGGCGAAGCATTTGCTGACCGAACTTATGAATCGGATGGGAGCCTGAGAAACCGAAGCTTGGAAGGGGCATTGATAACGGATCCGGGACAAGCCGCTGAACAGGCGCGATCCATTGCCATGCATCAAAAGGTGATCGCGTTTGATGGTTCTGAAATTATCATAGAAGCAGCTACTATTTGTGTGCACAGCGACACACCCAATGCTCCGGCTATTGCGATGGCCGTCAGCCAGGAAATAGGTAACATCCAATAGCGGATATTTTTTCTTTCTAGGGAGAGGGTTAGATTAATAGATACAATTATAAGGACTTAATTATGAAACGATCTGCAACCATATTTATACTGTTACTGGCAATAAATATGAGCTGTACCCTGGAGCGTAATGTTTCGGAAGAAGATGCCATTGCCCTGCTGTATGATTATTTTAATGCGATTGACATAGAGAATATTGATTCAGACATGATTGACAATTTTGTGACAGACGATTATTTTATCTATGAAGCTGAAAAAAAATACCCCAAGAAAGAATTTATATCGTTCATAAAGGAACAGTATAAAATACACAACACCCGCTCTAGCGAATGGACCTTCAGTGATTTCAGGGTATCCACAGATTTGAATTCTGCCCATATGAGTTATGTCAATAAGGGTGAATTCATTTCAAACGATGGTGTGGCAACTCGAATGGAATGGCTGGAAACAGGATACCTGGTCAGGACCGATGCAGGATTAAAAATGAAATTTATGTTTTCCGACAATATAAAAATGGAAACGGTTCAATAATAGGTTCAGGCTTCAGGATATAAAATATTCCAAGCTGTCAATTATTAGTTTTTTTGCCTGCAAGGATCAGGCGTTGCCCAAATTTAAAAATTTTCTTTTCTTTTTTTTCAAACCTGCCGTGTGAACTGGTATTAATGAAAAAGATTATACCTAGTTTATTTTTTGGGGAATAATACATCCCTGTACTGACGCCCGGATCTCCGCCGCCGTGTCCAACCTGATCACCAATGCCCCAGAACTTGGTATAGGAATCGATATAATCGGGTGTCAGCATTTCAGACACAGTCTCTTCCTTTAAGATCCGTGTGCCCTTATACAGACCTTTGTTCATGATGCAGAGTAGGTACCGAGACAAATCAGCAACAGTAGTTCTTACTCCACCATCGGGGTAGGTGGTGAGTCCGTACAGTTCTATGTTATCCAATAGTGTATTATTTTTTTTAGATTCATACAACCGGCTGTGTTTTGAACGGTCCATTTCTGACAGGAACCAGCAGGTATTTTTCATCCCCAGGGGTTTGAATATGATCTCCTTGGTAAAGATGTTTAGGGATTTCCCGGAAACACGCTCTACTATGTAACCCGCAAGCCCCGCTCCGATATTTGAGTACACAAATTTTTCCCCAGGTTTGGATTTTGTAAAATTGTTTTTTGAATAGTGTGTTCCATTTGGAGATAAATAATCTTCGATGAACTCACCTAAGGGTATGGGCGAGTCGCTGCCATAGTGATAGGATGGAAGGTAAACTTTCTGGTCATCCTTTATTCCTGATGAGTGGCTCATCAGGTGCCGTGGTGTAATAATTGATTCAGGTAAATGTGGGTTTAAGATCTTAAAGGGCAGAAAATTATTTACATCATCATCTAGACCGATCAGCCCCTTTTCTACCATGTGCATAAGTGCTACACCCACAAAAGTTTTGCTGATCGAAGCAATATTCATGACCGTTTCGAGTGTGAATGGCTCTTTTGTTTTGATATCTGAGTATCCATAACCATTTCCGAAGAGAATTGAATCACCGTATACGATTGCAATGCTCATTCCAGCAATATTGGCTTTGGATATGGATGTGTTGATATAGTCATTAAACTCCTGGATGTCACCATTGGAGCTTTGTACCGGCGTGAGATAGATTGAAAGGATTGCAGCGAAGAGAAAAGGAGAGTGTTTCATTTGTAAAATTTATACAGGCCTGTAATAAGTTGGATACAGTAATAATTCCTGTCTTATATTTCCATTGAGCATGAGCGAATGCAGTGGAGATTAAAGTTCCTGAAGATTATAGCAGGGATCCAATCTGGTTAAAGATCAGGGGTCTTGAGCTGGACGATGGAATCAGCCAACTGACTTTTTCCAAGAGACTGGCCCGGGAAAACCGCTGGGCTCACTGGTTTGCACTGGAAGTGATCGATGAGTATAAGAAATTCCTGTATCTCAAGGTCCGCGCAGACCACCCTGTTACACCATCGGTCCAGGTAGACCAGGCCTGGCACCTGCACCTGATTTATACCCGCCTGTACTGGGATGATTTTGCAAAGGATATGCCTTTTGAGTTTCACCACGACCCACACAAAGGTAGCATGGCTGAAAGTGAAAAATTGACAGACTGGTATTCCAAAACCTAAGAGAGTTACCAGCGTATCTTTGGAATGGATCCGCCAGTAAATATCTGGCCTGAACCCAGAGAACGGTTTCGTAAAGACCAGGCCTGGAAGTGGGTGGATATCTCACAGCATATTATTGTGGATCAGAAAATGGGCTACCTGATCCTGATAACCGCGTTTCTGTTTTTTCTTGCCCTGGGCTGGTTTAGGCCCATCTAACCAAATAAAGTCTGTACTAAATGCTACCTATCCTGTTATGGTAAGATATCATTGATGATTAACTTTATGCCCTAATAATAAAGGAGAAATCATGTTATTTCATGCAACTCACAGACACAGTTACCAGACCTGCCATGCGCACGATGAAGAGCGGAAGGCGAAAGTGGTAGAAGCCGTGCAGGCGTCCGGTGAAATTGGTATAAAAATCCATGGTATATACGTTGACCCTCCAGGGCACGTTGGATATTTTGTTTTGGAAGCAGATACCATGGAACAGGTTGTGCAGTTTTTTGATCCCATGCTAGAACTTGGTGATACGGATATTCGCCCGGTTATGAGTATGCAGGCTGCCCTGGACACACTCAAAAAGGACTAGTTTAGTTAAATATAAAAAACCCCGCTAATGGGCGGGGTTTTATTATATGATTGTATCAAGATATATTTAATTTAGTTCAGTATAAGTAAAAGCCATGGATCGAAAACTTACTACCATCTTTTTTACCTGGCCTTGACCTATATGAAAAAAGGTGACAGGGATACAGCGCAGGAAAAATTAAAAGAAGTCCAGGCGGTTACAGGATTGGATATAGCTACATTTGTAAACTCTGAGCCCTATTAGAATAAGGAAAGAATTGAAACGCTGAAGAATGATTTTCAGGATATAGCTGGTTAAAATAAGCAACTGAAAAGTAGATTTAGAAGTAGATTTTAGTACAAATTATTTCATACATATTATAATAGCTTATACAATAAGAAGGAGACAGCTATGTTTAAGCCCTATATCACATTATTATCCTTGGGTTCATTCCTTATTGGTGCGTCAGATGGCATTACAATAACAACCGTTTCTGGAGGTGGCTTGGACAAAGAACGGCCACCAGCAGGACTGCAATGTATTTCTGAAGAAGAACGTGAGTATGTTAGAGAGCAAATGCTGCAGTTGGACCAACAATCCCAGCGGGATACGGTCCTGTTTCACGATCCCATGGGCAATTTTGGTATGATCTCTGATAGTACCCATATTTACTATTACATAGATGAAAATCCTAACTTTGGATGGATATTGGATTATAGCTGTAACTGGATAACTTATGATGGACATATGGGCACAGATATAGGGATTGGTGGTTTTTATTTCATGGATGAGATGACCACGCCTATTCTGGCTGCTGCGCCCGGAATAGTGACCTATAGCCATGACGGTGAGTTTGACAGGTGGACCTTCTGGAATTATAGTGCTGTTGCAAATGGTGTAATTGTTTCCCATTCGGATGGTACGGAAGCCTGGTACTGGCACATGAAAAAATATTCAGTTGCTGTTACAGCCGGCGACACCGTAGAGATCGGTGATACCCTGGGTTTTGTTGGCAGTTCTGGAATCTCAGGAGGTGCACACCTGCATTTTGAAATAATCGAATCTGGCAATGTTATTGATCCTTGGCAAGGAGATTGCAGTTATGGACCATCAAGGTGGTTAGATCAGATTCCCTTTGTTGGAGACACAAACTATTATCCAACTCAGGTATTAGACCATATTACAACATCATACCCGATTCAGAATAATGATGCTACTTATATACTTTCTGAAAATATTCCATCCATTAAACACATAAATCCTGGTGAATTGTATTTATCCTGGTTAATTGTGAGAAATCTCTATGTTACGGATACCCTGCGCTGGGAGTGGTACAGGGATGGGGAATTCTTTAATGATTTTTGGTGGATACCCGGTCAGTCTGAATGGTGGTATGAAGGAGCTGAATGGTATACAGGATCACAGTGGAACATATCCGGTATCTGGGTTGAAGGCGATGATGCAATAGGAGAATGGACAGAAAAATTATTCATTAACAGTGAACTCCAGAGTGAAAAGGCCTTTATCTGTGATGAAAATAGCAACCTGTCTCCGAGTGTTGATTTCCAGCAGATTGATGTGGAACTGGGTGAAACTATTACCGGTGTATTTACCGCTACTGATGATGGAGATCCGTTCTGGTTCAATCTGGAAAATGAGCCCAATAACGGCGGTAGTATAGAGCTATATGGGGGCCGCAAACGAAAATTTAAATACACTGCGCCCATGGATGTTACCGGGTATGATGTGGCCGGTATCTCAGCCACTGATGACCGGGGAGAAACAGGAGGCATGACCTTTATTATTTTTGATGTGTCCGGCTCAGGGCTCACAAATTTAATGGTTGAGCCATCTTATGTAAGTCCATTGCAAGACAGTGTTACCATAAGCGCTGAAATTTTGGGTGAAGTGGATGAACCATCGATTTTAGCATATATTAATGATATTAATAATGGTGAACAGGTGGATGTTGAACTAGTTGAAAGTGATGGAACCTGGTCTGCCTATTGGGCTCCAGAAACAGAATCATTTTTCAGGGTAGATCTTGAACTTGTAAATGGCACTGAAAATGACACCACCTTTTATGATGATATTGGCAGTTTCACCAGTGTAGGACCACTAACAGTTTCTATGGATGGTGAAACGACTGTTAATCCCGGTGGTGCGATTGTCTCGAGCTTTGTAGTGGAAAATTTTAGTGCAGATCAGGGCGTTGAAGATGTGTCTGTATCCTTTCAAGCAGGGAGTATGAATTGTATTGAAGGTATTTCCGAAAATCTTTTTTACCTAGGGGATATTGACCCCAGTGCTACCCTGTCATCTGGCGGAAATTTTTTTGTAGCTTCACTAAATGATGACTGTAATTCAGATTCGACTATTTTGATCAATGTTCATATTTATACGGGTGAAGATCTATACTGGGTTGATGATTTTACTATCCAGATCGAAACTCTGGGTATAGGAGATGATAATGTACCGGCTTTTTATTCCCTGGGTGAAGCCTATCCGAACCCCTTTAATCCAGATACCAGGATCAAGTATGGTCTGGTCCAGGATGGTTATGCATCGCTTATGGTTCATGACTTAATGGGCAGGAAAGTCAAGACGCTTGTATCATCGGAAAAGGATGCCGGGTTTCACACCATTCGCTGGGATGCCACGAATGATTTCGGTGAATCCGTATCAGCAGGAATGTACTTCTACACCATCCAGGCAGGCGAGTTTCGAGAGACGAAAAAAATGATTCTGTTAAAATAGACCTGTATTATTTACTATCTTAAAACCCCGCATATGCGGGGTTTTTTGTTTCTAGCGATATGGTTAGATTTGATCTCTGTTGATCATCCATGCAGCAATTAAAATCCATTAAAGTTCCCGTAGGCTATGCCTGTCTCTCTGTAAGTCTGTTTCTTTATGTGGCTATATTTTCTTTACCTTTTGTAGAACTGTCTACTACAAACAAAGTTGCAACAGGCAGCGTTCTTTATGGTGCAAGCTATATATTTATGTTCGCTGGTTTTGGATTTCTGGGTCGTGAATTTGTTGATAAGTTAAAAGGTAAATGGCAGTCTTTTCGAAGCCGTAAATCATCAATAGAATCGTGAAAATTAATAATAAATAAAAACTGGATCTGTCTGATTTGCTGAAAGTTGCGTGATTTGCAGGGTTTGTAGTTTATTAAAGGATAGTTAGATTTAGATATGTTTAGACGAACCATACTTTTACTGCTTTTTTCCCTATCCACAGGGTTTGCGAGCCTGAAAGTCCCCGCTACGGACCTTGTTTTTCGGGATCGTTTGTGGTTCTATGGCCAATCAGATGTGCCATTTACAGGTGTTGCCTTTTCTATTTCAAAAGAAACAGGCAATATTATACAGCAAACCAATTATATTGATGGTCTTGCCTGGGGCAAGTACTACGAGTGGTGGCCTGATGGCGCCAAAAAGGTCAACGGCACCTACCGCTACGGCCTCATGTTTGGTCGCTGGAAATTCTTCTTTGAAAATGGAAAAATTCTCTGTGCCGGAAGTTATATGAGCGGCAAAGGCCATAAACCAACCAAGGGTATCGCTGAAATTCCACAGGATGGGATCAGTGGCCTCTGGACCTACTGGGACAAGGAAGGCCGTAAGGTAGAAGAAGGATATTACACAAAAAATGGTATTGAGAAAGGAAATTGGGCTTTTTGGGATATAGATGGAAAGAAACGGCTAGGTATAAAAATAGATCATGAAACATTTAAAAATTCATCCGCCTTAAAACACCTGAATGGTGTTTTTCTGGTTTCCGGTCCAGTGGATGGGACTAACATTGTCTACATCCAGGCCCACGGTGCGATCCGCAGTGGTCGTTTGGATGGCCCTTGGATCTTCTGGGACAGGGATGGACTGCTTTCATCTAAAAAATATTATGATAAGGGAATACCTTCGGGTCAGTACACGACCTATCATCAGGCAGGATATAAACTTACAGATGGTACTGTGGCAGGCATCGATGATTATGGTAACCTGATCAAAGAGGGAAAATGGATCTTTTGGGATGAGAATGGGACCATAAAGGAAGAAGTCCATTTTAATAAAGGTAAACGGGAAGGATTGACTACCTATTTTTCCAAGAGCGGAAATGAAAGTGCAAAGATAGTGTATAAAGATGATCAGCCCTGGTATGGAGAGTGGACCACCTGGTATCCTGATGGGGCAAAGAAGGAATCAGGTAACTATGAAGATGGACATAAAAAAAGTCCCTGGATGGCCTGGTTTGATAACGGACAAAAGAAATATGTCCTTAATTATCAGAACAATGTAAAACATGGTTTATATACGGAATGGAATAGGGATGGCCGTCTGACCAAGGATATTGAGTATGATAATGGGAAAGCAATTTCAGAATACCTGGTTGAATACAGTGGAGATGGTTATACGGAGATCAATCGCAGGAATGGTGAACTATCCGGATCTTGGATCCAGTGGTATGCCAATGGTAAAAAGAGCGAAGAAGGGGTCAATAAATACGGTAAGAAAGGTGGGCTCTGGACCGGCTGGTACGAAAACGGTGAAAAGCAATACCAGGCCAAGTACATTGATGGCAAACCCGATGGATTGTATACGGAGTTAGACAACAAGGGACGCCTCACCAAAAAAATAGAATATGATCAAGGGGAAATTCTTTCAGAATATCACATTATCAGAGATGAAATCGGCATGACTGAATACCACAAGAAAAATGGAGTTCTAGAAGGGATGTGGACCCGGTGGTACGGTAATGGCGAAAAAGCCGAGGAAGGTCTTTATAAAAATGGTAAGCGAAGTGGAAATTGGAACGCCTGGTACAAGAACGTGAAGAAAAAATATACCAGCCAGTATCTGGCAGGAAAACGTTCTGGGACTTACAGAGAATGGAATTCAAGGAGTAAGAAAATCAAGGAAATCGATTACAGTGATGGAACCAGGATCAGGGAATATATTGTTGTAAAGGATGGCAATGGTTTTATGGAAATCAATAAAGTGTATGGAACCCTGGACGGTTCTTGGATAAAATGGTATGCAGAAGGAAAAAAGGAAGAAGATGGAGAATACAAAAACGGTATGAAAATTGGTACCTGGTCCAGGTACAATATGACCGGTGTTGTAGTAGAAGAATGGAATTATGATAACAAAGGCAGAAACCTATGTGAGATTACTTATTACAACAATGGTACTGTAAAACGGTACTGTGATTATTTTTCTAAGACGATACAGGAATACAACATGGATGGTTCTATGAAGGGTGAAAAGGTTCCGTTCTAGTTATAATTTTTAATCTTGATAAGGTGGCGTTATTAACCACCTTATTTTTTATCTATTATTAGATAATCTTTTATACTTATAATGAAATCACCTATGGGATTCATGAAAAAAACACAAATTATCCTGTTATTTACATCTTTTATTATTCACGTTTGTTACAGTCAGTGCCCGGGAGATGTAAATGTGGACTATCGGGTTGATGATGACGATATCCTTGTTGTAGTGGATCATGTTCTTACGACAGATTCCATTCAGGATGACAGTTTTATCAATGGTGATTTAGACGGCAGTACTGTTATTGATCTATTTGACCTCACGGCCCTTACAGACATCTCTTTAGCAACTGAAAATGAGTGGTGTGAGTTCCAGCCAATAGATTTGAGCTATGAATGGGAGATCCAGGAAAACCTGTCCTATTATGATTCAGAAGCATTACAAACCATAGTAAGTGAAAATATCCCTTCTTTAGGATATATCCGTGGTTTCATTGTTATACACAGGGGAAAAATTGTATCGGAAGAGTATTACTATGACAGTTCAATGAACCAGGAGTTTAATATATGGTCAGTTACAAAAAGTTTCATTTCAACCCTGGTTGGACAGGCAATCGATCAGGGGTATATAACCAATCAGTTTGTAACTCTGGACAGTATCTTTTATGAAAATGATTATACCACCCAAGTGTCGCTGGACCATGTACTTTCAATGACAACTGGTTGGCCCGATAGCTGGTATTATATGTATACGAATAATATTATTAATGTTTTATTGGATACAGGCCTTTTATATGAACCTGGAACACAATTTTTTTACAATAATGCAGCCAATCATATAAATAGTTATGTGATCCAGGAGACAACCGGTATGACACCAAAAACATTTGCCATGGAACATTTATTTCCAAAACTGGGGCTGGGGAATCCCTACTGGGAGACGGATGCGGATGGTGTCAATAATGGATCTTATGATCTCTTCCTGACTTTGAGAAAAATGGTGAAACTTGGACAACTTTACATGCAGGATGGGTTTACCGGAGATGAACAAATTCTTTCATCTGAATGGATCAATGAAGCCACATCATTTCAGGTGCAACCCGGATGGGGTGATGGCTATGGATATTTATGGTGGTTGCCGGGAGAAGGATATTTAGCGATTGGGTTGGGTGGGCAATTTATAGCCGTAATACCTCAATTGGAACTGGTTGTGGGCACCCATTCATCCTCATCCAGCAGTAGTAATTATTTCAATACTTTACTTAGTATCATATATAGCCAGGTTGTGCCCCTGTTTGATCTCTCAGGTGTTCGGGAAGGTCGTGGTTTAGACTTCAAATCTTTGCCAATACATCTGGATTAGAATTCCAGGTCCAGGCAGGTTTTTTGTTTTTATCATGTTCATTAGATTATAACAGGATATAACATCATTAATCATTTAATCTATTTAAAAGGTGAAGAAGAATGAACTATAGACGGCTTGGAAAAACAGGATTAAAAGTAAGCGAACTTTCCTACGGGTCCTGGGTAACCTTTTCCTTTCAATTGCGGGTGGAAGATGCAACTGAGATGATGAAACTGGCCTATGATCATGGGATCAATTTCTTTGATAATGCGGAAGCATATGCATCCGGAAGGTCTGAGATCATAATGGGTGATGCCATACGAAACCTGGGTTGGAGTAGGGATTCATTCATTGTATCCAGTAAAGTTTTCTGGGGTGGTGAAAAACCTACCCAAAAGGGCTTAAGCCATAAGCATATAATCGACGCATGTAATAATGCTTTAAAAAGGCTCCAGGTGGATTACCTGGATCTATATTTTTGCCACCGGCCGGATCCTGAAACGCCTATAGAAGAAACGGTCAGAGCCATGCACACTCTAGTGATGCAGGGTAAGATTTGTTACTGGGGTACATCCGAATGGTCTGCTTCAGAAATTGAAGAAGCATTCAGGATAACCAGAGATCTTGGGCTGACACCGCCATCTATGGAACAGCCTGAGTATAATATGTTTAACAGGGAAAAAATGGAAAAGGAGTATCTTCATCTGTTTGAACAGGAACAGCTGGGTACCACAACCTGGAGCCCACTGTGTTCAGGGCTCTTAACAGGAAAATATATGGATGGCATGCCTTCTGGGACCCGGACCAGTCTGGAAAATTATAAATTTATTAAGGATCAGTTTAAATCAGATGACTACGTACAAAGACATGAAAAAGTAAAGGAACTCCATCAATTGGCTGAAGATCTGGGCCTGCCTCTGGTAAACCTGGCATTGTGCTGGTGCTTGAAGAACCAAAATGTAAGCACCTTAATCCTTGGTGCATCTAAGGCCGAGCAGTTAAAACAAAATCTGGAGAGCATAAACCATATGGAATGTCTGGATGATTCTGCTATGGAACAGATTGAAACTATCCTGAATAATAAACCTTAATTCAAACCTGGAATTTTAGGACTCGAACTGCAGGGGATCAATGCTGATGAAAAAAGGACATCATCATATCTATTTGAATGAGAACCTAACCCTAACGATTAAAGTGAATATAGTTTGGTCCCCTGACATGATTTGAGTTGATTGGATGAAGATTTTCAATAAAAATTACATTATTATAGTTAGTGTATGCCTGGTGCAGGTATCGGTGTCTCAGGATCATTGGGAAACAGCTATTTATGCCGGTGATAACTGGTCCTATATTGTTCCGGAAACCGAGCTGCCAACTGACTGGAATTCACTGGGCTTTGATGATACATCATGGCTGACCGGTCCGGGAGGATTTGGTTATGGCGATGATGACGATGGTACAGAGATTTCTCCAGCCATTTCTGTGTATCTCCGTAAGATTTTTTCTGTGTCGGATGCTGGTGAATTGATTCGTGCAATCATCCATGCCGATTATGACGATGGTTTTGTAGCCTATATTAATGGTACTGAGATCGGTCGTTCTGAAAATCTAGGAGACCCTGGAATATTTGTTCCATATGATGCGGTCGCAAGCAATGACCATGAAGCACACCTTTACTGGGGAGGTTATCCAGATGCTTATTTACTGGATTCCCTTGATCTGGCTTCGCTGTTACTTTCTGGTGATAATTGTTTGGCTGTTCAGGTGCATAATGTAGGTCTCAGTTCTTCAGATATGTCCAGTAATTTCTACCTGACTTTTGGCATCGCCGACCAGTCCACCTATTATGAATCACCGCCAGAATGGTTCCAGGCGCCCTTTTCTTTTTCACAATCAAATCTCCCTATTCTGATCATAGATACATTTGGTGAAGAAATTGTTAATGATTCCAGGATAATCGCTCACATGGGTATTATCAGCAATGAGACAGGTATAAACCATATGGGTGATCCTTTCAATGGTTACGATGGACAGATCAGTATTGAGATTCGGGGCTCATCATCGCAAAGTTTTCCTAAAAAACAATATGCCCTGGAAACACAGGACAGTGAAGGCGAAAACTTGAATGTACCTATTCTGGGCATGCCGGAAGAAAACGATTGGATCCTTCATGCTCCATATAGTGACAAATCATTACTACGCAATTATCTGGCTTATGAACTTGCGCGAGATATGGGCAACTATGCCAGTCGTACACGATTTTGCGAATTAGTAATCAATGGGGATTATAAAGGTTTATATATTTTTATGGAAAAAATAAAACGGGACAATAATCGCGTAGATATATCAAAGTTAGAACCGGATGAAACTTCAGGGGATGATCTCACCGGTGGTTATATTGTAAAGGTTGATAAATGGGATGGTGAAACCAATGATGGCTGGTACTCAGAACCAATTCTTGGTGATTTTGACGGTGTGTGGTACCAGTACCACTACCCCAAGCCTGATGATATTGTTGAAGAACAGCGAGATTATATCATGGATTATATCACTGATTTTGAAACACTCATGTCCAGTGATATTTATAATGATCCTGAAGAAGGTTATTATGAAAAGGTAAACCTGGAGTCTTTTATTGATGTATCTCTCTTGAGCGAAATCTCCAAGAATGTGGATGCATACCGTCTAAGTGCTTATATGTACAAGGATAAGGATAGCCTAGATGGTAGACTAACAATGGGACCTATCTGGGACTATAATCTTTCATTTGGTAACGCTGATTATTATGATGGCTGGAACCCGGAAGGATGGCAAATGGATGTTGAATTAGGTAATGATGGTTTCAAGATCCCATTCTGGTGGTACAGGATATGGGATGATACAACATATTTAACTGCATTTAACCAGCGCTGGCAAGATCTTCGAGAGTCAATTTTTTCTGAAGATTACATCATGAGCCTGATCGACTCAGCTACTACCCTTATTGATGATGCTCAAATCCGCAATTTTCAGCGCTGGCCTGTTCTGAATGAATATGTTTGGCCCAATGCCTATGTGGGTGGGTCTTATGCCAATGAAATAGAATACTTAAAAAACTGGATCTATGTCAGGCTGGAGTGGATGGATGAACAGACTTTCATGAAATCCATTCCACCGTTGCTGGTTATGGATTATCATTTGAATGATCCTTTTCCTAATCCATTTAATCCTGTAACAACAATTGGTTTTACAATTCCAAGAACCGAACTGGTCAGGGTTAATATTTATGATGCTATGGGACGGCAGGTTGAAAACCTGTTCCATAATGTGATAAATCCCGGCCAGTATACAATAACCTGGGATGGCGGCAATCGATCCAGCGGTATTTATTTCATACAGTTGTTGGGTGGGAATTACAGTCAGGTAAGGAAAATTATGCTTGTAAAATGAACTTTAATAGCTTGATCATCCGTTATTGGATATAAATAGTCTTAAATTCTATCTTTCAGGGATAAAAAATAGTTTTAATGAATGAAAAGTCAATTTTTAGTTACCTTCGTACTTCTTTTGAACTCAATACCAATACACGCATATCCGAATAAAAGACCCGCTGAATATGATTCTCTGATTGAATTATTTAATGATTGGCGGGATTTCGAAAACCCTCCATTCCTTAATGGAGCACCGGATTACACGGCAGGGCGTTTTAATAAAGACCACCAGAGTTTTAAAGATCTCCAGAAACGTCTATCCCAAATTCAAATAAATAACTGGCCCATTCCGTACCAGGTGGATTGGCACATTATCCAGGCAGAAATGAATGGTTATGATTTTAATTCCCGGGTGCTGCAACCCTGGGTACGTGATCCTGCATACTACCAGACTGTCTGGATGGAACAGAGCGATGTACCGGCACATGAAGGGCCTACAAATCATGGCACCTTGGAATTCTGGACCTATTTGTTCCCGCTGAGTTCAGATAAAGAGCAACAGCTAATAAAAGAATTGAGTATGATTCCATCGTTTTTGGAGCAGGCCAGAGGGAATCTGACAGGGAATGCCAGGGATCTCTGGGTTGCGGGGATTGAGAATTTTAAGGTTCAGGATCGAGACCTGGATCAGATCAGGATAAAAATTGAAGGGTACGGTGTTGATCTTTTAACTGCTGTAAAAGATGCTCAGGATGCAACCAGGGATTTTATCTCCTGGTTGGAAGAACAGGCTCCGAATAAGAATGGCCCATCTGGAATCGGAAAAGAAAATTATACATGGTACCAGCAGAATGTTCATTTATTACCCTTGACCTGGGAAGAAGAGGTCGCCCTTCTTCAAAGGGAACTAGATCGGGCCTGGAGCTCCCTGAGACTGGAGGAACAGCGTAACATGGACCTGCCGTCCCTGGTTGCTGCTAATACACCGGAACAATTTTCTGAACTTACTGAGCACAGTGTACAGCGCATGATGACCTTTCTAAAAGAAAAAGAGATTATGCCTATCAAACCCAATATGGAACCTGCTTTGAGGGAACATATGGGAGAATTTGTTCCAGAAGACCAGCGCAATTTCTTTTATATCGGCATGCACTATGATCCTCTTCCTCTATATTCACATTTTTATCACTGGTTCGACCTGGCCCAGGTAAGGGATGAGCCCCACGAAAGTCCCATCCGCCGTGGACCCCTGCTGTACAATATTTTTGATTCTAAAAATGAAGGTATTGCCACCGGAGTGGAAGAAATGTTCATGCATGCGGGGTTGTATGATGACAGTCCCCGCTCCAGGGAAATTGTCTGGATCATGATCGCCCAGCGCGCAGCCCGTGGATTGGGATCTTTATATGCCCATGCCAATGAAATGACTATGGCAGAAGCGGGACAGGTTCACGTACGATGGACCCCAAGGGGCTGGATGAAACGGGAGCCCCATCTTTTGCAGTTTGAACAGCATTTATATCTGCGTCAGCCCGGCTACGGCACGTGCTACATCACGGGTAAATATTTTATCGAACGATTGATAACTGAATGGTCAGAGATATTGGAAGAAAATGGGAAACCTTTCATTATGAAAGACTTTATGGAAGCATTCAATAATGCAGGGAACATTCCTGTTGAACTTGTTCGCTGGGATATGACAGGTAATAGACCAGACCTGACTAGGTAAATATGAAAAAAAGAGTTATCCCGCACGAATTCACCGACAGACGAAAATGATCGAGTTCTGGGAAAACAATCTATGATGGTTATATAGCAATATTTTGTTCATTCCATTTTCCACAACCCTGCCATGAAATCAATTCTTCTGCTGGTTTTTATTCATGCAGTGCTTATAGGGCAATGGGAAACTATTAATCAGCCTGATATGGGTACTGTAAGTCGAATCATATCCGGTAGTAATGGACTGATTGCAGCAACGAACCAGGCCCAGGTTTACCAATCAATCGACGAGGGAAACAGTTGGCAGCTATTGGGAGATACGCTTCCAACCCAGCCCTACGGTGTTGATCTTTTATTTGAGAAGGATAATGCTGTTTTTTTTACCCAAAACATTGGCGAAGGTCCTTACAATTTTCGTTGCATTGCTGGGTTTGCGGGCTGGATGTGGCAGGAATTGCCACTCCAATCATCAGCCTTGATCAGTATGGTGGCCAATGATTCCCTGATTTTTACTTTGTTAAACGGGATTTCTATTTCTTCAGATCTGGGGGAGAGTTGGATGGTCATACCAGATCCGCCCTTGACCGGCTACATAAAATTGCTGTTTGCCACAAATAATTTTCTTTATATCAGCCATGGCTGCCAGGTGTATCGGACTCCTGACCTGGGCGAAACCTGGGAAGATATTACGGGAATACTGGATGAAGAAGGATATGAAGCGCCATACAATTGCAGCAGCGTCATGTCACTGGTTCTTCATGGTAATCAACTTATAATCAGCATGTACTGGGGAGGAGGTGTAGGAAAGCTCTTTGTCTCAGATGATCAAGGATCTAACTGGACCGTATTGAACTCTTTTCCTGTTGATAACCATGTATATACCATGCTCTCTAAGAATTATGTCCTCTATGCAGGTACAGCTTCAAGTAATTCAGGATTATTATACACGGGTGACCTGGTTTACTGGATTGATTTCAGCGATGGGCTCGAATCCTACGACCTTTCCACCATGCAGTTAGCGGCAACAGAAGCATACCTGTTTAAGACCGGCTCTACGATCAACAGCCACAGAATTCCACTGGTGGATTTATATGACTGGGATTTTAGCCTGGAGAATCTGGAATTCATGGACGTAAGTGGTGATGGCTTCTGGGAACCAGGGGAGACCCTGGATATTTCCATGGAACTTTGTAATAATGGTGCAGCAGGTTTTGGGTATTATCCCGGTGCTACTTTAGAAGCGGATTCAAATCTCGTTACAATACAATTACCCAATTACTGGTTTTATGGAATGGATCCTGGACAATGTCTACCAGTATCCTTTTCTGTAATGGCTGATTCAACTGTTTTGGAAGGAACTAGTGTTGATTTCATTGCCTATCCCATAAGCTTGGGATGTGATGATATGCCTCAATATTGTATTGAAGGGGATACCTTGCACTTTTCCATTGAGATTTCATCATCGACCGGTGTTGCGAATGAATCAAAACCGTTATCAGATACATTTACACTGTACCCCAATTTTCCAAATCCGTTTAATCCCAAAACGACAATTCAGTTTTCAATCCCCGAGAGAAGCCATGTCACTTTAAAAATATATGATGTGATGGGCAGAGATATATTGACTCTAGTGGACCAAAAGTTCTCATCTGGAATGCATTTGTATCAATGGGATGGATCGAATCAACCTAGCGGTATCTATTTTTTACAATTGGAAAACCTGGGAAAAACTCATAGAAAAAAGATCATTTTAATGAAATGATTTATAGCTTTTATTGTACCTAAGAGTATTTTACTATAAACAGAATGTTGATTATAAAATTCATAACACTTATTCTTAACGCTCGTTCTTTTCTAACATTTTAGCAATTGGAATTTTAAAATGGCAAGTCAAACAAATAAACTTACTTCTTCCATTATTGTTAATAACCATCAGCTCTATGGTCTCGTTGCCCTTAGGGTTCTTATTGGCTGGCATATATTGTACGAAGGCGTCTCAAAACTCATTAACCCCTACTGGTCTTCTGCAGCCTATCTTTTGGATTCAAAATGGATCTTTTCTGGCCTGGCTAAAACGATTGTTTCTAATCCGACACTTTTAACAATCTCAGATTACGTGAATATGTGGGGACTCACTTTGGTTGGCCTGTGTTTATTGCTGGGTGTATTTAGCCGTCAGGCTGCCTTGTCAGGGATGGTTTTTATATTATTATATTATTTCTTTGCACCGCCTTTTTTAGGTCTGGAATATTCCAGGCCTGGGGAAGGGAGCTACATCATTGTAAATAAGAACCTGATCGAAGCCTTTGCCTTGTTTGTATTGTATCATTTTCCAACGAGTCATTTGATAGGGTTGGATCGAATCCTATTCAAATCAGAAACAAACTAGAGGAAGTAAATCATGAGTGAAAATTCAAATCAAAAAACAGATCTTAAACGCCGGGAATTTTTAAAGGGTCTAGCTACTGTTCCTGTTTTTGGTCTTTTTCTAGCTAATCTTTGGCAAAAATTGCGTAGGGATGCACTCAAACGCAATAATCTTCTAACAGATTTAGTGCAGGAAAAGAAAGCACCGACAGTTATCAGCAGGTTATCAGATAGCAAACATTTAAATCTGGGAGTTATTGGTTATGGCGGGCGCGGCAGCCACCTGGTTCGTGGTGCTGGGTTTGCGACCAAAGGCTGGACCGATGGTGCTTATAAGCGTTCCAAGGAAAATAAATTAGATAAGGCTTTCCCAACATTCATGAGCCAGGAAGACCTGAACTGCTCACTGGTGGGCGTGTGTGATCTGTTTGACGTAAATGCTGACTTTGGCTTGAATGCATCTCAAAATGATGTTCGTCCAGGGGGAAAACCGAAAGGTTCAGCTACCCGGTATAAACATTATACTGAATTGCTAGCACAGGATGATATTGATGCGGTCATTGTAGCCACACCCGATCACTGGCATTCCCGAATCACGATCGATGCAGCCAAAGCAGGGAAGCATGTGTACTGCGAAAAGGGGTTAACACGGACATTCCAAGAAGCCTTGGATGTTTACGATACCATTAAAGAAACGGGTATGGTTTTACAACTGGGGCACCAGAACAGACAGGTAGAGGCCAATGATAGAGCAAAACAGATCATTGATCAGGGTTTGTTGGGCCCGATTAATCTTGTTGAGTTAACCACCAACCGAAATTCGCCCTGGGGTGCCTGGGTATGGAATATCCACAAGGATGGAAATAATAAAACCATTGACTGGGATATGTTCCAAGAGCCATCACCCAACAAAATTTCTTTTGGAGAAGAAGCAATGAAACGATTTTTTCGCTGGCGCTGCTGGTATGATTATGGAACAGGTTTATCGGGTGACCTCTTTTCTCATGACTATGATGCATTGAACCAGATCCTGGGAATGGGAATTCCAAGGTATGCGTCTTCATCCGGTGGAATTTATTTCTATAAAGATGGCCGGGACGTACCCGATGTCTGGCATGTAACACTTGAATATCCAGACAGAGACATGACCGTACTCTACAGTGCTACCCTGTCCAGTAATAATTCCCGGGGCAATAGGATTATGGGACATGATGCAACCATGATGATGGGGGGACAATCTAATGTAGGCAGTGTAGGTGGTTTCATTGTTACAGCAGACTCAGCATCTACCCAATATAGAGAACGGCTGGAAAAAGGGGTTATCAATTCTAAGTATCCCATCTTTAGTTATTCTCCTGGTTCAAAACAGATAGATGGTGTCACATCCGCTACATCCCAGTATTTTGCGAATAAAGGACTCCTGTATACCTATCGAGAAGGCAAACGGGTAGACCCCACTCATTTGCATATTAAGGATTGGCTCGATGCGATCCGCAGTGGCACCCAGCCCAAGTGCAATGTAGATA
>Ga0208765_1000862_pt1 | contig 19481 bp, 18 predicted proteins | sample ETNtaG_2_FD_185783 | JGI IMG/M metagenome (GOLD analysis project Ga0208765, IMG submission 185783) | Marine microbial and viral communities from oxygen minimum zone, Eastern Pacific Ocean - ETNP201406SV203 (SPAdes) (version 2) | ecosystem: Environmental > Aquatic > Marine > Oceanic ...
TCGAAATAAAAAGACTTTAAGGAAACAAGGAAAGAGCATTAGGAATTATCACTCTAAATTAGTAAAGCTAAGACAAGAAAAAGATAATGAGTCAATTTTAAGAATTTCTCGTGAAGCCATGAGTTTTATAAATGGATCCTCTATTTTTGATAAAGAATTCTTAATTAAATACAAGCCTTTTTCAAGGGGATACGACCGATTTATCTTAAATGGTGTACCGTTAGATTTTCTTTCTTCACAACAATTCTCTGCCTTAATGATATCTAGTATCGCTTTAGAAAGTGCAAAAGACCAAGGTTTACATAATTTATCAAAAGAATGGACAAATACCGGATTAAAAATAAGTAGATGGATTTTTGAAAATCGAGGATGCTCACAAATTTTAAGCACTGCTTACGACATACCTAATATTAAGATCAAAAGATTAAGGGTAAATAACCTCTGCTCTCTCTTACACAATACAGAGTCTTATTTTGCAGAAAATTTACTATTGGACTCCTTACAGAAAGAGGATTACAAAAGTGCTATTGCCTTTGCTTCCCTTTCAATAATTGATCAAGAAATAACCCCAATCTCTCAAAGTTCATATGAGTCATCTGCGTTTGTTAGGTTAAATAATTTAGTTAGGCTGGCTTATTCAGCAAAGAAGGAAAAGAGCTGGTGCTTAGCTTATAAAGGAAATGACAGAGCTATATCTCTAGCTAAAGAAATAGGAATAGAGCCTTTGGAAGCTTGGTTGAAGGCAAGAGACTTTGCTGCAAATTATTATAAACCAGATGAAGAAGACCTTTGGTCAACTAGATACGGTAGCGCCGGTGATAAGAAAATAGGGATTGCTATTCCTATTGAACAAGTACCTCCAGTTTATCCTTTAGGATTACTCCGAAGAGGAATAGAGGGGTGCGTGATGTTAAATTTCACAGTAAACAAAGAAGGTAAGACTGAAGATATAAAAGTAGAATGGACTACAGAAGATGGATTTAGTGAACCTGCTATCGAGTCAGCTAAGACTTATACTTATTCCATTCCTAAGACAGGAGAAGAAACTACAAAAATTTTTAATTACAAGACAATTGTTGTATTTAAGATACAAGATCCTAATAAAAGTAATGACTATGTCCCTGCAGGTTGTGAATAATTCAATAAAGAATTAATTAATAGGGTCGATAGGAGTAGGGCACGGAGCTTCCTTTTGTATTAATTCTGCTGCATGTAAACATAGATCTTCTCTATACATTTCTGAATAAATTTGTATTCCCGTAGGCAACCCATTGTCAACACCCATTGGTAAAGCTACAGATGGAATCCCTAGACAGTTTGCTGGAGCAATGAACATGAAGCTCTCTTTGAGCACTTCGTCCCCAAGATTAGGGTCTAAATCAGTATCAATGGGCCATTGCAGATTACACCATGTTGGTCCTATGCAAACGGTATAATCTGTTAAAAATGCTGACCATAACCTTCTTAGCCTTCTTCTTTCTAGTAAAGCTTGATCAAGAGGCATATTACTCCATTCAGATTCATTAGTTCTTTTTAAATAAGCTACTGTTTCAGGCTTAAATATTTCTTCAGGCACAACTTCAATTACGCCTTGATTTAAAATAGCACTCCAAATTTCATAGACTCTTTCAACTTCAGGTGCTTCAACTTCTTCAACTTGCCAACCTTTTGATGACAATATTTCACCTGCTTTGTCTATTTCTATTTTCGTTGATTCGGGGAGATTTATATCGCTTACTTGTTTGATTAATGCAGCTTTAGGTTTGTCGGGAAAATCTCCTACTAGTGGTACGTCAACGGACTGAGGGTCATCAATATGTCTACCTGCCATAACGGATAGTCCTAATCTTAAATCTTTAACAGATCTGGCCATAGGCCCGTCAGTTAAAAATGAACCTGCAATACCAATATCTTCGAAAGGAGCTATTGTTCTAACAAAAGGAATTCTACCTATCGAGGGTTTAAGAGCAGTAATGCCACAACAATAAGCAGGATTGCGCAAGGAACCACCTATGTCATTACCTATTCCAAATGGACTCATTCCTGTCGCAATGGCAGCTCCTTCACCGCCACTTGAACCTCCAGGTGTTTTTTCTTTGTTCCAAGGGTTAAATGTCCTTCCTCTTAATGGGTTATCAGTATCTAGGCGTAATCCCATTTCTGGTAAATTAGTTCTACCAATTGGTATCGCGCCTGCTCCTAACATTCTATCCACTAAAGGAGTATTTTTGGGTGGCATAGAGTCAGCAAGGGCAGGAAGACCATTAGTTGTAGGAGTGCCAACAAAATCTATGTTTTCTTTAATAGTAATTGGTACGCCATGGAAAGGTCTATTCCTTTCATCATCACTCGCATTATCTGCCTTTTTAGCTAATTCAGTAGCTGACTCTTCAAGAGTTACAGTGATGGCATTTATTTCAGGATTTACTTCTTCTATCCTTTTAAGATGAGTTTCAACAACCTCTTTACTTGAAACTTCTTTGGATTTAATGAGTTCGGCTAACTCAGTAGCACTTTTCTGGTTCAGTTCATGCATAAGACTACTCCTAGAGTATATTTATTTTTTCTGCCACAACTCTTTCTAAGTAAGGCGAAGGTTTAAATTCGGGTCCAAGTTCCTTTTCAGCATTTTGAAGCCAAGCTAAAACTTTATCGTAACCAACTAGGTTTCCGTAGAACATTGGTCCACCTTCATACACTGGCCAACCGTAACCATTAGTCCAAACGATATCGATATCGCTTGCTCTTATGGCCATGCCTTCTTCTAAAATTTTGAAACCTTCGTTTATCATTGGGTACAAGCAACGCTCAAGAATTTCTTCTTTGCTTATATCTCTCATTTGAATTTGACGTTCTTCTCCAAATTTCTTTATTAATGCTTCTACTTCAGGGTCAGGTGATTTGTTTCTATTTTCATCATAAACATAAAAACCCTTTCCTGATTTTTGTCCCAATCTTCCAGCTTCACACAGAACATCTCTTAGCGTTTCCCCATTTGAAGTTTCTTTATTCCATCCGATATCTAATCCAGCTAAATCAGACATAGCAAAAGGGCCCATTGGGAATCCAAAATCAAAAAGAGCGTCATCAATATCCCAAGGTAGGGCACCTTCTAGAATTAGTTTATTGGCTTCTCTCTGTCTTTGCGCAAGAATTCTGTTCCCTACAAAGCCTGGGCAAACACCAACAACCGCTGCTATTTTTTGGATTCTCTTAGCAATCGCTAGAGAACTAGCAACAACTGATTTAGAAGTCTTTTCTCCTCTAACTATTTCTAACAATCTCATAACGTTAGCAGGACTGAAGAAATGAAGGCCTATAACGTCTTCGGGTCTCTTGGTTTCTGCTGCTATTTCATTTACATCCAAAGCAGAAGTGTTGGAAGCTAGGATAGCTCCTTCTTTACAAATTCCATCAAGCTGTTTGAAGATATCTTTCTTAAGATCCATATTCTCGAAGACGGCTTCAATAATAAGATCTTGCGTGTTTAAAGAATCTAAAGTTGTCTGTCCATCAATAAGACTCATCCTTTCTTCTACTTGTTCAGAAGTTATCCTTCCTTTAGCTGCAGTGTTCTCATAATTCTTTCTTATTATGCCTAATCCTTTATCTAATCTTTCTTGGCTCTGTTCAATAATAGTTACAGGAATACCAACGTTCGCAAAATTCATGGATATACCACCGCCCATGGTTCCGGCCCCAATTACACCAACTGATTCAATAGATTTTATTTCCGTATCCTTTTCTATATCAGGAATCTTAGTAACCTGTCTTTGTGCAAAGAATATATAACGTTGAGCAGCTGATTGAGAACCAGTCATTAGTTTCGCGAAAAGATCTTGCTCAACTTTTATACCTTCTTCAAAGGGAAGATTCACAGCAGCTTCTACACATTGAATGTTGTATTCAGGCGCTAAAAATCCTCTAGTCTTTCTAGCAATAGACTTTCTAAAATCAGAAAAAAGGGCTTCATTTCCTTTATCTGATTTAATCTTATCGTCAGCATCTCTAACCTTAACTAGAGGTCTGTTTTCAGAAACAATTTTCTTAGCAAATGAAACTGCACCTCCTAATAAATCATTTTCATCTGCCATTTCATCAACCAGTCCCATTTCTAGGCACTGACTTGCAGGTACGTGTTCTCCGCTCGTCATCATGAGTAAGGCTTTAGCGGCTCCAACTATCCTAGGCAATCTCTGCGTTCCTCCAGCTCCAGGAAGCAGTCCTAAATTAACTTCAGGAAGCCCACATTTTGATGACGGCACTGCTATCCTGTAGTGGCAAGTAAGAGCTACCTCTAAACCTCCTCCTAGAGCTGTTCCGTGTATTGCTGCTATTACTGGCTTTGGGGAATATTCAATCATGTCTTGCACTTCATATAATGAAGGTCCTTTAGGGGCTTGGCCGAATTCAGTTATATCTGCTCCCGCTATAAAAGTTCTACCCTCACAAATAATTACAATCGACTTTACGTCTTCATTCTTAATTGCAGATCCTACGCCTTCGTTTAATCCTTCTCTGACGTTTGCTGAAAGAGCATTCACTGGAGGCGAGTTTAAAGTAACCACAGCTACTTCATCTTTTATCTCTAAAGTGGTGACATCATTAATGGTTGTCATAATTATTTCCTTTTAAATATTGGGGTTAACTATGCTAGCCTAATAATTAACAAAAAAATACTATTTATATAGGTATAAGATAACTGTAAGATTAAACGCTTTAAATTTAGATGAGCAAGGATAGAAGATGACGGAAACTTTGAAATTTGGCAATTTAACCGTAGCAAAAGAATTAGACGAATTCCTAAGAAATGAAGTAGTTGAAGGCATTGGTGTTGATGCTGATAAATTTTGGGATTCCTTAGAATCTATCCTTGATGATTTTGTACCTAGAAATAAAGAACTATTAAAAAAACGAGAAGATATCCAAGAAACAATAGATGAATGGCACTTGTCAAGAAAAGAGGAACCACATGACCATGAAGCCTACGTAAATTTCTTAAGAGAGATTAATTATCTTCAAGAAGAAGGTGATGATTTTAAAATTTCAACAGAAAACGTTGACGATGAAATAAAAACTATAGCTGGAGCACAACTTGTGGTCCCAGTTATGAATGCAAGATTTTCTTTAAACGCTGCCAATGCCAGGTGGGGAAGTTTATATGATGCTCTATATGGAACAGATATGATCTCTGAAGATAACGGTGCAGAAAGAGGGGGCGCTTATAATCCCATTAGAGGAGATAAGGTTATCGAGTTTTCAAAAAACTTCCTAGATGAGTCTGTTGCTTTAAGCTCTGGATCTTACACTGAAGTAACTGGCTTTAAGGTTAACAATAACAATTTAGAGGTTACTTTATCTGATCAATCAACTGTAGATCTAGAAAATAAAGATCAGTTTATTGGTTACCTAGGAGATGCCGATAATCCTACTGGAATACTTTTAAAAAACAATAACTTACACGTAGAAATTCAAGTTGATAGAGAAGATTCAGTTGGCAAGGATGATCCGGCAGGAATTAAAGACGTGATGGTTGAGTCAGCTGTAACAACTATACAAGATTTAGAAGACTCTGTGGCCGCAGTTGATGCTGAAGATAAGACAATAGCTTACAGAAACTGGTTAGGTTTGATGAAAGGAGATTTGAAGGAAACATTCGTAAAAGGAGATCAAGAGATGACAAGGTCTCTCAATCCGGATAGAGAATACACTAAGGCTAATGGAGAACCTTTAAGCTTACCTGGAAGAAGCGTGCTCTTAGTTAGGAATGTAGGTCATTTAATGACGAATCCTGCGGTTTTGGACAAAGGTGGTAATGAGATTCCTGAAGGGATTTTAGATGCCATGTTTACAATTTGTATTGCTAAACACGATTTAATGAAGACAGGAAATTTAAGTAATTCTAGAGCAGGAAGTGTCTACATCGTAAAACCGAAAATGCATGGCCCTGAAGAAGTTCAGTTTACTTGTGACTTATTTGCCGCCGTTGAGAAGGAACTTGACCTAGAGCCACTAACTGTAAAAGTGGGTATTATGGATGAAGAAAGAAGGACAACTGTCAATCTTAAAGAATGTATCAGAGCCGCAAAAGATAGAGTTATATTCATCAATACAGGATTCCTCGATAGAACTGGAGATGAAATACACACAAGCATGGAAGCGGGGCCGATGATTCCTAAAGCTCAAATGAAGCAGCAGCCTTGGATAAATGCTTACGAAGATTGGAATGTTGATGTTGGCCTTGAATCTGGGTTTAAAGGAAAGGCGCAAATAGGTAAAGGTATGTGGGCAATGCCTGATGAAATGCTGGGAATGTATGAAAATAAATCCATGCATCCAGAGGCTGGAGCTAATTGTGCTTGGGTTCCTTCACCCACCGCTGCTACTCTACACGCCATTCATTATCATCAAGTTTCAGTAAGTGACAAACAAGAAAAGATTAAATCAAGGAATAAAGCTGATCTTAATGACATTCTTACCATCCCTTTGTTAGAAGACCCTTCTTCATTAAGCGATAAAGATATACAAGACGAGTTAGATAACAACTGCCAAGGTATTTTAGGCTATGTGGTTAGATGGGTAGATTTAGGGGTAGGTTGCTCTAAGGTACCAGACATTAATAACGTTGGCTTGATGGAAGATAGAGCAACTTGCAGAATATCAAGTCAACATATAGCTAATTGGCTTCATCACGATCTATGTTCGGAAGAGCAAGTTATAGATACCATGAAAAAGATGGCAGTAATCGTTGATAAGCAAAATGAAGAGGATCCAGAATACTTAAACATGTCTCCTGATTACGAAGGTTTAGCCTTTTCTGCAGCTTGCGATTTAGCTTTAAAAGGCAGAATACAGCCGAGCGGTTATACAGAACCAATTTTGCATTCTAAAAGGCTTATATTTAAGTCTTAAATAGCTAGAAGAATACACACAATTCCAGTTGACCTAAATTGGGGTTAATTTAAACTGGCTTTAGGTAATTTTTTATAGAGGTGTTATGAAAAAAATTATTACAGCTTCCTTATTGCTTTTTTTTAGCCTTTTCTCATTATCTGAAGATCTACTATTAATGTCTTGTGATCATAAAGCTTCTATGACGCAAGATATGCTGACTAAAGTTCTTAAACATAGAGATTCTGCATTTAATACTTGTCTAAGCTGTCAGGGGTCTAGTTGTTCTATGAAAACTTGGCAAGATAAAGAAAAAAATAATGAACTAATTTGCAAGAGATTATTCTGCACTCCTAATTTCATAAGCCATGGTTACGTGTTGCCTGGTGATACTCCTAGTGGAAAGAGTTCTTTTACTTATACATATAATATCTCTCAAGAAGGTCTTCTAACAAACATCAACATCCTGGAAGTAACTGGTGTTTACAGCAAAAGAGATGCAAAAAAGTTTTTAAAGGCTTTAACAAGAAAAACTAAATATGAACCTATAATCTTTCAAAAGAAGTCATATGAAATAAATAACTTAACTTCAAGTATGTCGATAAACACAATGTGGGAGGATAGAGATTAAGAATGAAAGGGTACTGGATAGCAAGATGTCATGTAACTAACGAAGAAGAGTATGGGAAATATATAAAATTAGCAGGGCCTGCCATTGAAAAATATGGCGGTTGTTTTTTGGTCAGAGGAGGGGATCAAACAGAATTAGAGGGTGGTAAGTACGAAAGAACCGTTATGGTCGAATTTGAATCCAAGGAGCAAGCGATGAAAGCTTATGAATCTGAGGAATACAAAGAGGCTTTAGAAATAGCTCTAATCTCTTCTGAAAGGCATCTGGTAGTGGTAGAAGGAGTTTAAAGATTTAAATCTTTAACTTATTTTGGAACCGTTCATTGGTGTTTTAATAATTTGTGTGGCCGCTTTTTTGGCAGGCAACCTAAATGCACTTGCTGGAGGAGGTAGCTTCATAACTTTACCTGTATTGATATTTTTAGGCATTCCTCCTATAACTGCCAATACAACAAGTGCCGCTTCTTTATTGCCGGGTTACTTAGGTTCAGTTATTGGATTCAAAAATCTTTATCGTGATTTGGATCGTAAACACATAATAACGTTAACCTGTATAGCTGGTTCAAGTTCAATTCTTGGAGCTTTGTTGTTAATAAATACGAAAGACGAAGTGTTTATATCCTTTTTACCTTGGTTAATTTTACTTGCCACTTTACTTTTTATTTTTAACCCAAAAAGAACCAAGAAGAAAGGAAATCATAGTAATTTACCGCAGTTTCTTGGCGTAACTCTAGTAAGCATTTACGGCGGATATTTTAATGGCGGCCTAGGAATAGCTACTTTAGCAGTCCTTTCTTTAGGCAGGGAGATGACGATTAAGCATTTATCGGCCATTAAATCTTTCCTTTCTTTTCTTTTAACCTCTGTATCGGTCAGTATTTTCTTTATCAGCGGCTTTATAGAATGGCAATATGTCTTTTACATGATGGGTTTTTCTGCAATAGGCGGCTTTTGTGGTGCCAAGTTAACCCAGTCTCTTCCAGAGGGAGTTGTTAGGAAATTTATTATCTTTACTGGCTTTCTTGTAAGTATTCTTTTATTTTTGTATTAACAATATTAATGAAAATTTATATAGCTTTATTCCTTCTCTTTTCTGCTTCTGTTTATGCTTTAGATGGAGAGGGCCTTTCGCAAGACAATTGTGCTTCTTGTCATGAAAATAAAAACCTTAATTTGATCTCTCTAGCATCAATGTCCTACTACTCTCAATCCGATCTACAAAATGTTTTAGAGAAAGGAAAAATGAAAAGCCAAGCTCAGGACCTTTCTAAAGAGCAAATAGAAGCTATAGCTCGGCATCTTTCTAAAGGAGAAACTTATAATAATGCTGTCACCTATAATTACTGCAAACAAAAGCTTTCTTCAGACTTATTAATAGGATCTAGCTGGACTAGCTGGGGCTATGATGCTTTTAATACAAGAAATCAAACTAATACAAATATTGATGCAAGCAATGTAAAAGAATTAAAACTTAAATGGTCCTTTGGGATAGGTGCTGAAGAGGTAAGAGCTCAACCAATAGTAATAGGAGGATTAGTATTAATATCAGGATCAGACGTTTTATACGCCTTGGATAAAAAAACGGGTTGTGTTTATTGGGAATTTCAATCAAAGGCCAGGCTAAGAAATGCCCCTGCCTTTGATGTGCTTACCAAAGATGCTTTGTATGCAGTAGATACAGATTTCATTGTATACAAGATCAATGTCTTGGATGGTGGACTTATCTGGGAAACAATAATACCTAAAGACAAGGAGTCTAATATTGCCTCTGGATCACTTATTCAAATTGATAAACTCCTTTTTGTTCCTATTTCAACTTATGAAACTGCTCTTGCTATCAACCCGAAACATGAATGCTGTAAAAGTAGTGGAGGAATGGCAGCTCTAGATACTATAAATGGCAAGATATTATGGAATCATAGGATATTGGATGAAGCTAAGTTTATAAAAAAAGGTCTTCTAACAAGAACTAAAAAATATGCTCCAGCAGGAGCTGCCGTTTGGAATGCTCCAGGCGTAGATGTAGAAGATGGAAGGGTATTTTTTGGAACTGGACAGAGCACACAATCTCCAGCTTCGGAATTTAGTGATGCCATTATTACTTTAGATATAAGCTCAGGAGAAAAATTGTGGTCCACGCAAACCTTGTCTGGCGACGCTCACAACGTAGGATGCGAAATTCCAGTAGTAAGAAGCATGACTTGTCCGGAAGAAAATGGACCTGATTTTGATTTTGGAGCTTCTGTTATTCAGTCTGCTAGTATTAAAGGTAACAAGATTCTCTTTGCAGGGCAAAAATCTGGTTGGGTCTTTAGACTTAATCCTCAAAACGGAAAGATAGATTGGAGAAAGAGAGTAGGCAGAGGTGGAACTTTGGGTGGAATTCATTTCGGTATGGCGACAGATAATGAGAAGTTATATGTCCCTATATCAGATAGGCAAGTTGGCAGAGAATATGACATGGGCCCGCAACCCGGACTATACGCTTTAGATTTTGAAGAAGGAAAGATTTTATGGTCTTATCAGTTGGATGACATCTGTCAAGACAGAAAGGCGTTACATGGAGAGGGGTATTGCACTGTAGGATTTTCTGCACCTATATCTGTAGCCAATAATGTTTTGTTTGCAGGTTCTTTAGACGGAAGGTTTTCAGCTCATTCAACAGCTACTGGAAAGAAATTATGGGAATTTGATACTCTAAGGGAGTACAAGACTGTCAACGAGTATCCTTCTGTAGGGGGATCAATTGATGCTGCGGGTCCTGTTATCGTTGACGATTGGGTATTTATGAATAGTGGATATTCACAACATGGTCAAATGGCCGGAAATGTTATTTTGGCTTTCTCAAATAAAAAGATAAAAGAATAGTAAAGATGGTTATTTATGGCGTAGCTCTATTATCCTTTTGCATGGTCTTAGGAATTATCTTAGGGGAGTTGTTAGGCAGGCTGTTTGGGGTTGATGCCAATATTGGAGGTATTGGTATAGCTATGCTCTTATTAATTTTTCTTTCAGATTACTTTAAGAAGTCCTTTAGATTAGGCGATATTACAGAAAAAGGAATTACTTTCTGGAGTATGATTTATATTCCAATTGTTGTTGCAATGGCTTCAAAACAAAATGTTTTGGGGGCTATAGATGGAGGCTTAGTCGCGTTATTTGCTGGAGGAATTGCCGTTCTACTTTCCTTTTTAATGATTCCAATTTTAAGCAAGATAAAGAAATGATGGATTTATTAGAAGTCATAAACTCAGTGCTTTCTAAAAATGGACTCATTACCTCTTTTATTTTTGTAGGTTGCATTGTTTGGGTTTCTTATTTTATTTCAGATAAATTGACGGATGGAAAATTCCACGGCTCAGCATTAGCTATTCTTTTAGGGCTTTTGTTTGCTTATTTAGGAGGTACATACACTGGTGGCGAGCAAGGCGTGGCTGATATTAGTTTCTTATCTGGAGTAGGTTTATTAGGCGGGGCCATGTTAAGGGATTTTGCAATTGTGGCCACAGCATATGGAGTTAGGTTTGAGGATCTTAAGTCATCAGGGCTTGCTGGTGTTTTGTCTCTATTTATTGGAGTTATTTTGTCTTTCTTCGCAGGCGCTGCAGTGGCAGTAATATTTGGTTATTCGGATGCCACTAGTATTACTACGATAGGGGCAGGGGCTGTAACTTTTGTTGTGGGACCAGTTACAGGCAGTGCTTTAGGTGCGAGCTCAGATGTAATAGCTTTAAGTATAGCTGCCGGCTTAGTTAAATCTATTTTAGTAATGGTTGGAACCCCTTTTTTAGCTAAGCATGTTGGCTTAAATAACCCAAAGTCCGCCATGATTTTTGGTGGTTTAATGGGAACTAATAGCGGAGTAGCTGCAGGATTAGCGGCAGTCGACCCTAAGCTAGTTCCATATGGAGCCATGACAGCAACCTTTTATACAGGATTAGGTTGCTTGCTAGCACCTTCCTTCCTTTATTTAATTATTAATATTATTTATTAATGAAAGAGTTAATCCAATTATTAATTATTTGTTTAACCATATCGTCTTGCATCGGCTTACCAATAAGTAATTTTAAATCTAACATTTCTAATACAAGCGATTATTTTTTATGTTTTCCTGATACTGATCCAGTTTTTTTTAGTTTAAACCTACAACAAAAATCTAATCTTCAAAAAGATTTATTAATTGAAAAAGAAAAAAGAAATTTAAACTGTACGACTAGATTTAAAGATCTTAAATCTGGTAAAGAAAATTTAGATGAGATCAATCAAAGAGAATTAGATGTTAAGATTGGAAGATGTAGGGATGAAAATCAACCATGCAGATATCATTAGGCCAAATAATCTCTCTCTTCCTTTTAACTCTTTTCAGTTCATCTTCTTATGGGGAGTTTATTTCACTAGAGTGTTCCAAGATTAATAACTGGCTAGATGAAAAAGAAGTAGTTTTTAAACTACAGCTAGGAACAGAAACGATGAGAGCAATACAATCAACTAGGAAAGGCAACCTTAAGATGGATTTAAAAGTAGATGATAAATATTATAATCTTGGCCAATTTAATGACGAAAAGAAAGATGATTTTATTTCCCTCTTAAAAATAGATAAAAGTACATTGAATGTAGAGTCAGCAAAATATTACAAACTAGATGAACCTATAAACTGCATTAAGTTATAAAATATAAAAATGATCCAATATGCAGTGGTTATTAATTCTGACAAGGCAAGAAATTACTTGGTTGCAGAGACGAAAGAGGAGATAGACTCTTATTGTTTAGAAAATAGTTACGAAATTATAGGCAGACCTCAATACGTAGAACCAGGCATGGTGGCCCATCATTTTATATGGGTAGGAAAAAATAAGAGACCTGCTTTACTTGATATATCTAAACCTAATAATTACTAATGCTTAGATTTATTAGCATCATTTTGCTGAGGCTACTAAAAGTTAATTAGTCTATTTTTACAACAATCTTACCTATTAATTTCCTTTCCGAAAGGTATAAGATTGAATCTTTAGCTTCAGACAAAGAAAAGGTTTTACATATATAAGGATCAAAAAATCCTTCTTCGCAAATTCTCCTTATTTCTTGATTATTCTCTTTGCCTTTTTCAGGATTCTTTCTAGCAAATTCACCAGCTCTAACTCCAATCACTGAAAACCCCTTAATTAATGCCATATTTATGGGCAGGGTAGGTATTCTGCCACTTGCAAAGCCCACAATTAAAATTCTTCCGCCCCAGTTAATACATCTAATGGAGTGGTCAAAAACATCTCCTCCAACTGGATCAAAAATAACATCAGCCCCTAGGCCTCCTGTAATTTCCTTCACTTCGTTTCTGAATTCTACTTTATCTCCCTTGTGAGTTAGAACTGTATGGTCAGCCCCCCAATTTAAGGTTTTTTTTAACTTTTCTTCAGAAGTTCCTGTGGCAATTATCTTTGCTCCAAGATATTTACCAAGTTGTACTGCGGCCATTCCTACTCCTCCAGTAGCTCCATGCACTAAAAGATTTTCACCTTTTAATAACTCCCCTCTTCTAACTAAGGAAACATAGGCAGTAAGGTAAGCTGCATGAAAAGCCGCTGCTTGTTCAAAAGTTAAATTACTTGGCTTAATTCCAACGCTGTTCTCATTAACGCAGATAAGTTCTGTGAGTGCACCTTTACCTAATGCCCCAAAAGTAACTTCATCTCCCTCTTTGATTTTAGATACCTTAGAACCTACGGATTGAGCAATTCCGGATCCTTCCATGCCCAGCCCAAAGGGTAATTCAGGTTTAAGCTGATATTTCCCTTGTGTCATTAAAAGATCAGGGAAATTAATGGAAGCTGCCTTTACTCTTATTAGAATTTCTTTGTCTCTTGGCTCAGAAATCTCGTTTTCAACTAACTTTACTCCAGACATGTTCTCACTAATAGAGCTGCATATCAGAGTTTTAGTTTTTAGCATTTATTTTTCGTCAAAAGGACCTGCAGGTCCTTCGCCATCATATTTATAAGCGATTATTTTCTTAAATGCCTCTCTCTCAAAAAGCATATCAGTCCATCTTTTTATGTTTGGTTTGAAAGCTTCTTCTATGCCTAAACTCTTAGCTAAATAGATGGCATAACTAACGCATATATCGGCTATTGTGAATCTGTTTGAGCATAAATATTCTCTATCTTCTAACGTAGACTCAAGTAACTTTAGACGAGCAAGAAACCATCTTTTATAGCCTTCAGCTGCCTTATCAGCCACACCTGGTTCTTGAAGTGTATACCGTATAAATACTGTTTGGGGAAAGGTTAGAGTGGCATCTGCATGAGTTAACCAATTTAAATAAGATGCGTAATCTTCTTCATCTACATTTACTTTTAAATCAGTAGGCCCATATTTATCTACTAAGTATTGGCTAATTCCAACTGATTCAGTCATTCGTGCTTTGCCATCAATCATATAAGGTATTGTGCCTAAGATATTTATTTCGAGATATTCAGGGACCATGAAGCGAGGAGGGAAGGGCATCATTTCAATCTCATAATCAAGGCCCATTTCTTCAGCTGTCCAAATCGGTCTAACCCCTCTAGATCCTTCAGTGCTATAGATTTTAATAGTCATACTTAATCCTTAAATTTATCCTTATACTATCATTTCAATTCTATTGAATTAATAGTTTTGCCATTTATATCTTTTAGTTCAATTAGAACAGTTCCATTTTGATTAATGGATACAGTTCCATAGTTCTCTAGGTAGTACATATCTTCTATCAGATAAGTATCAGTTTCTTTAGATATTAAATCCCAAAGCTTAGAAATGTAATTTGGGAGCGGTTTGTTCATTGAAGAAGAAGTTAATTCAATTAATTTCCCTTTCCGGTATATGCCTGCTTTGTGCCTATCACCCGAGATAATTATTGTAGGTATATTGGACTCCTCTATCATTCTTAAAAGTTTAGATCTTTCGTGGGGAAAGTTTCCCCACTTTTCAAATCCATGATTTGTAGGAATCACCTGTATTGAAGAGACAATAATATTTAAGTCTGTATTTTTCTTAAGTTCGTTAGTTAACCAATTCCATTGGTCTTTACCTAGCATGGTCTTAGATATATCGTCTATTGCTGAATAAGGTTTATCTTCTTGTCCAAGAGTAGATCTGTGATATCTAGTATCTAGACCTATTAAATTAACTTTAAGATTAAAAATATCTCTAATTTTAGAAAAATAAATGCCTTCTCTGCTTCTTCTCGGATCGTTCTTCGAAATTTCCCAAAAATCTAAAAAAAGGCTTTGAGATTGTGCTTTATAAATATATTCGCTTCCGCCATCGTTTTTTCCATAATCATGATCATCCCAAATAGCATTAATTTTTATTTGATCTAGCCAGTTAGGTAGTTTTTCTTTCTGTAGAGAGTAGGCAACCTTCATATCATCCAGTTCACCAGTTTCAGAATTATCTCCGTAGACGTTGTCTCCCATAAAGAAAAATTCTTTAAGGTTTTCTTGTTCAATTGCAAACCATATAGGTTGATCCCTTTTTTCCGTTAAACAGGAACCAAAACCCATTACATATAACTCAGAATTTTGTGATTCTGCAAATGAATAACTAGAAAAGGTTGAAACAATAAATGCTGCTAGTGCGAATCTATTTTTAACTTTCATATATGAATTATTGGTTTAATCTATACTATTCCAAAAAACTAATCATGGAAATTTTTATTAGATTTTACGTTTTACTTTTTTTAGTAACTTTTTTCATTGGTTGCGGGGAAGGAATTACAAAAATGGAATATCCTGAAACTAAAAAAGTAGACTTAGTAGAAAATATATTTGGCCAACCAATAGAAGACCATTATCGTTGGTTAGAAGATTTTACTAGTATTGAATCAAAGGAGTGGGTTGAGAAACAAAATATTCTTACAGATAAGTTCTTATCTAACCTCTATCAACAAAGAATAAAAAAAGAACTAGAAGATATTTGGGTGTCTGACCAGATAAGCATACCTTACAAGAAAAATAATAAGACCTTTTATTTTTTTAATGACGGTAAAAAACAACAAAGCGTCTTCATGATGAAAGGGTGTGATGATTGTGAAGCTCAGATTTTGTTAGATCCAAACCAATTCTCTAATGACGGAACAATTTCACTAGGCGATGTTAGCGTTAGTCCTGATGGAAAAAAGGTAGCTTATTCAATTTCCGATGGAGGTTCAGATTGGAGAACTTGGAAAGTAATGGACATAGAAACTAAAGAGGATTTAGAAGACAACATCGAATGGTCTAAATTCTCTTACGCAACTTGGGAGTCAGATAGCTCTGGTTTTTATTATCAGAAATATGAAAAACCGGATGAAGCTTTAGCAGATGTAAACAGAAGCCCTCAATTGTATTTTCATAGATTGTCAGATAGCCAAAGAGAAGACAAGCTCATTTACCAGGATGAGCAGAACCCAGACAGGTCTTGGTCTGTAAGCGTTCCTGAAGAGGGCAACTATAGAGTTCTGTCAATAGGAGAAGGAACAGACGAAAGGAATCTTGTATACATTAAGTTTGAAAAAGATAAGGACTTCATTCCTGTTATAAGCAAATTTGAAGCCACTTATAATTTCTTAGGTGGAGTAAAGAACGCCCTTTGGTTTTACACTACTTTGGACGCGCCTAGAGGAAAGGTTGTTTCTTTAAGAATAGCTGAAGATGGTCAATATTCTTGGCATGATGTTATTGGAGAAAGCAATCCCATTTCTACCGTTTCAATAATAGGTAAGAAGATAATAGTTAATTATCTAAAAGATACTATTACAGATATTAAGTTTTTTGATTTAGAAGGAAACTACCTATCTGATTTAGACTTCCCTAACGGCGGATCTATAAATGGATTCTACGGGAATATAAAAGACAACACTGCTTATTTTGAATTCACTAATTACACATCACCTGAAGAAGTATTTGAGATAGATCTTGGTACTCTTAGCTACGAACCTTATTGGAAATCTGATATTCCAGGTTTTAATGCTGATGAATATCTAAGCGAAATGCACTTTTACTCGTCAACTGACGGAACACAAATCCCTATACACATATCAAACAAGAAAGGTTTAAAGATAGATAAAGACACTCCTGTACTCCTTTATGGTTACGGAGGGTTTAATATTTCTATTCTTCCTAATTTTAGTAAAACGTTTTATATGTGGATTAAGTCTGGAGGGGTATTGGCTGTAGCTAATCTGAGGGGTGGAAGTGAATACGGTGACGAATGGCATGAAGGCGGTATGTTGCTCAATAAACAGAACGTGTTCGATGACTTTACTTCGGCAGCTAAATATTTACATGAGGAAGGGATAGGCTCTTCTGAGACAACCGTTTCTTTAGGAAGATCAAATGGAGGTCTATTGGTCGCAGCTACCTTGTTACAGAATCCAGACCTGTTCAAAGTGGCAATACCTCAAGTGGGTGTTTTAGACATGCTTAGGTTTCATAAATTTACCATAGGGTGGGCATGGACAAGTGACTACGGTGAACCTGATGAGGAGGAAGATTTTATTAATCTATTATCCTACTCTCCTTATCACAATATAAAAGAAGATATGTGTTATCCAACTACTTTAATAACTACTTCCAGTAGAGATGATCGTGTTGTGCCAGCACACTCTTATAAATTTGCGGCCAAACTGCAAGAGATGCAATCTTGTGATAATCCGATTCTCTTAAGAGTAGAGTCTAGGGCAGGGCACGGTGCGGGAACTTCTAAAGACAAGCAAATAGATGAAATAGCTGATATTTTTGGATATGCTCTTTCCGTAATAAAAGGTAATTAAATGTCGAACATTCATGAAATAGAAGGTTGGATAGATCGAGTCCAAGAAGAAATCATCGATCCAGAAAGAGAAATTATAGACCCACATCATCATTTATGGCACGGTCCTGAAGATCCACTTGGAATAAAAGATACTTACAGATATTTGCTTGAAGATTTGTGGCGTGACACCTCAAGCGGTCACAATATTAAAAAAACTGTGTACATAGATTGTGGGCAAGAATATTACCAAGAAGGTCCCGATGCCTTTAAGCCAGTTGGAGAGACTGAATTTGTTGTTGGTATAGCAAAAGAAGCAAAAAAAGATTTATCTAAAGCCCAGATAGAAGGAATCATTGGTCATGTAGATATGATGTTGGGAGAGTCTGCAAAAGAGGTTTTGGAAGTTCATATTGAGAAAGGAGAAGGTTTATTTAGGGGCATTAGGCATTCTGGAGGTTGGGATGCAGATGAAAGAGTAAAAAATGCTCACTCTGAACCAACCGAAAGCATTTATTTGGAAGATGCTTTTCAAAGAGGACTCGAGCAACTCGTTAAACTAGACCTTGTTTTCGATACTTGGCATTATCATAACCAAATAAAAGACCTAACCATATTAGCTAGGCAGCTACCCAATTTAAGAATAGTTCACGATCATTTTGGCGGACCTTTGGGCATTGGTCCCTATGAAGGCAAGCAAGAGGCTATATTTGATCAGTGGAAAGAAGATACTTCAAGATTAGCTGAGTGCCCTAATGTTTATGCAAAACTAGGTGGCTTAGCTATGCCGGTAAATGGCTGGAAGTGGCATAAAAGAGAATTACCTGTTTCTTCTGATGAATTAGTTTCAACGCACGAAGAATATTACAAGCACACGATAGAAATATTTGGTGTAGATCGATGCATGTTTGAAAGTAATTTTCCTGTAGACAAGCAGTCAATTTCTTACCACGTTCTATGGAACGCCTTTAAGAAGATGACTAAAGATTTTAGTGAAGACGCCAAAGAGTCTCTTTTTTATAAAACAGCTAGAGATTTTTACAGTCTTTAATTACTGATCAAAACCTTGTAATTTACCCGCTTCTTCTCTTATCAGTTCAGGCGAGCCTAATAATTGTCTATTAAGTCCAATCCTCTTGAACCAGTAGTGCAGACCTAACTCATCTGTAAAACCCATACCGCCGTGTACTTCGGTAGATGTCTTAGAGATTTGTTTTCCTACTTCTGATACATGAGCTTTAGTTTGACAAGCCATTAATCTAGAGTCTTCAGCAGAACTATCTTGGCTATGTGCCGCGTGCCAAATCATTGAATGACAAGGCTCTAATTCTGCAGCCATCTCTGCACACATATGTTTTACTGCTTGGAAGGATCCAATTAATCTTCCAAATTGCTTTCTTTCAAGCGAGTAAGCAACAGCCTTATCTAACATGACTTGAGATGCTCCAACAGTATCAGCTGACAACATTAATCTGCCTGCGTCTAAAACTTTCTCTATAACACTTAAATCGCTAGAGCCCGGGAGGAGGGTGGCATCTACTTTATCTAGCGTAAGCTCTATGGATGTTCTAGTTTTATCAACAGTAACTAGTTCGGTAACGGTTATTCCTTTACTAGACCCATCAATTAAGAAGATTTCACCTGATTTATTTGCAAGCAAGTAGGCGTCTGCATTTTTTCCATCAATTAAGAATAAGCTTCGTCCAGAAACTTTCCCTTTATCAAACTCAATGCCAGCATCTTCTCTTGCTCCTACGAATTCAGATAGGCCAACTCCAATTACTTTCTCTCCGCCAGCAATTTTAGGTAACCATTCATTTTTCTGATCCTCACTTCCGGCTAAAGTAATCGCTATAGGGGCCATCACATAAGCTCCCACATAAGGAACGGGTGCTGTACCTGCTCCTAAGGCTGATGATACTACCGTTGCAAATAACATGTTGAGTTCTAATCCACCGTAGGATTCTGGAACCATAAGGCCGCTTAACCCTAATTCAATAATTCCCTTATGAATATCTTTAGCTTTTGCTTCTTCACCATCAGCCACAGCCTTTATAGTATCCAAAGGAGCATTGTCACTTAGGAATTTACTTATATTTTCTTCAAGACTTTTTTGTTCTTCTGATAATCCAAAATACATAATTACGCTCCTTGTACTTTAGGCTCTTTAGGCATGCCTAGTGCTCTTTCACTAA
>Ga0208765_1000863_pt1 | contig 19408 bp, 17 predicted proteins | sample ETNtaG_2_FD_185783 | JGI IMG/M metagenome (GOLD analysis project Ga0208765, IMG submission 185783) | Marine microbial and viral communities from oxygen minimum zone, Eastern Pacific Ocean - ETNP201406SV203 (SPAdes) (version 2) | ecosystem: Environmental > Aquatic > Marine > Oceanic ...
GAAGAACCAGAACCCTTTTCCAAGAGCTGAAGCCTTTTCTGTCCATGAGATCATCGACCCTAGAGAGACAAGAAAGTATATATCTTTATGGGCTGAGAGGATTCAACAGCAACTTAAAGCTTCCATAGTTAAAGACAATTCTTAGTTATAAAATAACTTAACTTTCTTGAAACCTAATATATACTTATCTTTCATAAAAAGGAGTACGGAAAATGAAAACATATGAACAATTTTATATAAATGGAGAATGGGTTGACCCTGTCGAAGGTGTTAATTCTTTCGATGTACTAAACCCAGCTAATGAAGAGGTAATTGGAAATATTGCTATGGGAAGTGCAGCAGATGTTGATAAAGCTGTTGAAGCCGCTTCAAATGCTTTTGATTCGTTTAGCCAGACAAGTGTTGAAGAAAGGTTAGCAATTCTTGGCAAAATAGTTGAAGTCTATCAGTCTAGATATGATGAAATAGCTGAAACCATATCTATGGAGATGGGAGCACCTTTATCTCTTTCGAAAGCTGCTCAAGCAGCTACAGGACTTGGACACTTTGCTCAAGCTATTGAAATCTTACAAGGCTTCGAATGGGAAGAAACTAAAGGTAAAACCTTACTAAGAAAAGAACCTATAGGCGTTGTGGGTATGATCACTCCATGGAACTGGCCAATTAATCAGATTTCTTGCAAAGTTGCACCCGCAATAGCTGCAGGCTGCACCATGGTTCTCAAACCTACTGAAATAGCTCCATTAAACGCTATGCTTTTCACAGAAGTAATACATGAAGCTGGTGTTCCAGCAGGAGTTTTTAATCTAGTTAATGGAGATGGACCAACTGTTGGAGAGGCTATGTCTTCTCATCCACGAATAGACATGATGTCATTTACAGGATCTACAAGAGCCGGGATAGCTGTTGCCAAAGGTTCAGCTGATACAGTTAAGAGAGTTGCTCAAGAACTAGGTGGAAAATCAGCAAATATCATACTTGATGATGCCGATTTTGAATCAGCAATAACTGGCGGTGCTAGACATTGCTTCAATAATAGCGGGCAATCATGTAATGCACCTACTAGAATGTTAGTACCTGAATCAAGGCACGATGAAGCAAAAGAAATTGCTAAACAAGCAGCTGAGACCACTAAAGTTGGGGATCCTTTTGCTGAAGATACTGGAATTGGTCCGGTTGTTAGTGAAGTTCAATTCAATAAGATTCAAGGTCTTATCGAAAAAGGAATTGAAGAAGGTGCTGAGCTAGTTTCTGGAGGGCCTGGAAAACCTGAAGGTTTAAATGCAGGTTATTACGTTCGTCCAACTGTTTTCGCTAATGTTAATAATGATATGACAATAGCTAGAGAAGAGATATTCGGTCCTGTTTTGTCTATTCTTCCTTACAAAGATGAAGAAGAAGCTGTCAAAATAGCTAATGACACTGAATATGGTCTTTATGGTTATGTATCATCAGGTGATGTAGAGCATGCCAAAAAGGTCGCAAACCGAATTAGAGCTGGTAGTGTTGCTATTAATGGAGCTGCAGCAGATTTTACAGCTCCTTTTGGAGGATATAAGCAATCTGGAAATGGAAAAGAATGGGGTCCTTTTGGATTTGAAGAATTCTTAGAAACTAAAGCTGTGGTTGGTTACGCAGAATAAAGTAACAGAAATAAAAAGGCCGCTTTTGCGGCCTTTTTTATACTTGATTTAATAATTTATCTCCAGATTTAAAACGTTTGTAATTCTCAATAAACAAATCAACCGCTCTTTGAGGAGCTCTTGGTCCCCATGCAGAATCATGAGGTGTTATAAAACAATTGTCTAACGTCCATAGTGGAGATTGATCATCAAGAGGTTCAGGATCTGTAGTATCTAAAGCAGCGCATTTAATTTCTTTGTTCTTAAGAGCTGTAGCTAAACTGATTTCGTCTACTGATTCTCCTCTTCCAACATTTATAAACATAGCCGATGGTTGCATTAATTTAAATTGTTCTTCAGAAAAAACCTTTTGGGTTTCGTCAGATGCAGGTAGGCAATTCACTATGAAGTCACAATCAGTAATCATCTCGTTTAATTCTGAAGGTCTAAAAAGCCTATCAAGGTTGTCTGAAGATACAGGGGTTCTCTTGGTTGCAAAAACTCTCATTCTAAAGGCTTTAGCAATTCTAGCCACTTCTTGACCAATTCCTCCAAATCCCGTTATCCCAATGGTCATGTCAGTTAATTCTCCAACTGAAGTCATTTGCTTCCAATCTTTATTTTTTTGGAGATTAATATGTTCATCTATCGATTTAATTGACCTTAGCATCTGTGCAAACACATAAGTTGCTATAGGGATTGCATGAATACCTCCTCCATGACAAAAGGATTGTGAATTAGCTATTAATTGTTGTGCTTCTTCAGTTTCTATACCTGCCCAAGAGCCTTGAGCAAAACTACATCCCTTTATTAACTCCAAATACCTATCAAAAAAATCTTTGCTTCTTAAAGACTTAAACATTAATTCATATGAAATAAAAATTACATCTGGTTTGCCTTCCCCTGAAATAACCTTACCTTCGGAGTCCAAAATAATGAATTCGTCACCTAGGCATCCTTTATCGAAATCTAATTTAAAAGAATCGTAAGTAGACTTACTGACACAGATCTTCATAAATCAAGTCAGTTCGCCTTCTTCACGCATCTTTTCTCGTATTTTAGTAGCACTAATTTCGTTGATTGAGTCTTCAAAGGTTTCTTCTTCAAATACGTATCCAACTCCTCTTCCATAAGTAATATTTACAATATTGGGGACCATCATAATTTCATAATGCTCTCCTCTAGTGAAATTATCTTTACTCAAGCCTTCTGAAATATTCTTACAAACATCGTCCCAGTTAAAAGGATTGTCTTCTTGCCCATCCCCTCCAGAAGTTCCATGGACATCTCTTACTTGGATGATTACTTGTCCAGTTTTTTTGATGGCCCTTTTAAATAGCTCTTGATGACCATCGTGCCAAGGCTGCCATCTCCCTAACATTTGAACTGTGGGCTTTTTCCAATCAAACATCGTTCTTTATCTTTTCCGCTATATCTATGTGATTATGGTCATTCCATTCTGTTATATGAAAATCAACTTTCTCAGGAGCCTCGAACAGTGCATTTGTGTCTTCAAACCTACCCTCTTCAATTGTATCCATCCAAATTAGAACATCGGCAGAAAATATCTCTCTTGTTTGTTTGGTTGGGCATACGAAATCACAAATTACTATTCTTCCATGAGAAGATTCAAAATCTGCAATTGATTTCATTCTAAAGCTTTGCCTGGTTCTGGCATCTTCACTAAAATCCCAATCACCTGCCATATCTCTAACTTTATCAGCATTAAACCAAGCTGCTTCCAATAAAGGCTGTAGTCTTCCAGACAAATAAGTCTTGCCACTACCAGGTAATCCCATTACCAAAATCTTCATTTTATTTTTTTTATCGTTGAATTATTGGAGCCTATTATGGACTTCTTTTTGATCCAGTCCATAATCTTCTAAGCTGTAGATGTGCTTTTCTCTAGATCTTTTATTCCTATTGATGAAACTTTTCATAGAATCCTCTGTTTCTTCTTTGATTACTAATTCAAAATTGGAATAAATATCTTCAACTACTTTAAAAGGATCAGCGATAAAATCTTCATAAAACACATCAATGATTTGTTTGTTACTAAGTGACTTCCTCTGATTATCATTCTTTTCTTTAGACTTTCCCCAGAAATCCAGTGTCTTCTTGCCTAATTCTTTTTTATTTAGCGAACTTGAAAACCCTTTTCTAACTTGTGAAGTTAGACTACAAATTGAAGGTACTGTCTCTTTAGGATCTCTGTGAATCTGTATAAAACAAGCGTCTGGGTAAATCGATAATATCTCTTTAAGATTGCCAAGATGGCTTGGGTCCTTTAATAACCATCTATTTGGTTTATTGCTCATTTCTAATACCTTAAGAAATCTTTGATGCCACAAATAACTTACCGTCTTATCGCATTCATGCAAATATTCTAGATAGGAAGGCGTATTAGCCATGTAATAGTACAGAATGCTTCTTAACGCAAAGACCTTTATAAGCAAACATTCTTCAGGGCTTGTTGCTTTAATAGCGTGCAGGTCATCTAATTTAGGAATAAAACGATCTTTAACAAATAATATGGTTTCGGATTTGAAAATCCTTAAAGAGCGCTGCAGAGTTTTCTCCTTCACGATAGGCAAAGGATTCATCATTTCCCAAAACAAGGGGCTTCTATAATCTGTATCTAAACTCAAGAGATTAAATAAGTAGGTGGTTCCTGATCTTGGTAATCCAATTACAAAGATTGGTTTAGATATTTCGTCGGAAGAAGATTCCTGAGTTGCTTTATAAATTTGAGATCTAACTTTTAAATGCTTCTTAATCTGAAATTCAACAGCAATCTTGCCTTGAAGGCTTAGATCTGCCTCTTTATTTATAGATTTAATTAGTATTGTTAAAGGTTCAAGGTAATCTTCTTCGCCTAAATCTAGGTTTAATTGATCTAATATCCTATTTCCATCTAAAAGATTGCTCATCCTTGGTTATTTGAAACCTAATTTCTCCAAACACCTTTGTCTACCGGCATATTCTTTTCTACATCTTCGTAATCACCTGTTATAGCTACATGCTCACCTGTCAATTCATTAATCCTGACAGAATTATTATTTATGGTGAGAGGTATAAACTTTGTTTTAGATACAAAGCTTTGTAGGTATTTATAAGACTCCCTGGAATTCATGACGCCTTTTGCAGAAATGATATCTATATCTTTAACCTTCCCTTTTTCATTAATGATGTAGTTAAAATTTATTCTTGTTTTGCCGGAACTGACGCCATCAGGTTTTTTAAATACTTTTGAAACGTAAACAGGAGTACAAAACAAGATCTTACAAACTGTTTCATCACCCTTCTTTTCTTTCGGCCAAGCCTTCATCACACAAGAATCACCAGCGCATGATAGGCAAGTATTTATAGCTTGGGGTCTAAATTGCTTTAATTTTGAAGCCGTATCCTTATTAAGTTCTTTGTTAATTGAACAGATAGGATTACTGACTATAGAAAAGCTAATAAATATAGATATTATAAAAAGTATTCTTTTAAACATAAAATTTCCTCATGTTTTATTCATCTTGCCCTATCTCATATTCTGGATTTAATGAAAAACCAAGAGCACGGTAGGGTTTATATCCTATCAATTCAGCTAGCTTTGTGGGTAGTTTTTTTGCTATTTCTGGAGGTACGTCAAGATACTGATTTTCTTCCTGTCGCACCCATCCCAATGAATAAGTCAAGATGACCCCATACCTCCAATCTTTAGAAATGTTTGCTCCTGCTCCATGTAGCGTTCCTCCAAGCCAATACAATACTGAACCAGCAGGCATTTCAGCTTCACAAATCTCATTTTCTTTTGCCTTCCTGTCTGCATCCCACTTGTGACTACCAGGAACAACTAAAGTTGCTCCATTTTCGGCACGAAAATCACTAATAGCCCACATGCTAGCAACAATTATGGTTGGTCTTGGAAGCGGAAAAAAAGTAAATGAGCCTTCTTCTTGATGAAGTTCTTGTCTGCGCGCACCGGGACCTACTTCAAGGGCTGCACTTACATGAAGCTGGTATCCAAATTCAGAGTTTGGTAATAAAAAATGATCACATATATCTAAAGATTTTTGGTCAGTTACCAGCTCACCCACAGTTTCAGATAAAGCCACTAAGGCGCTCATGCGCCTAGTATTTCCAGGGTAGAAATCTTGTGGATTATCTTTTCTAACCGGTGAGCTTTCCATATAAGGGGCTAGTTCATCACTTACTTTTGTTCTGGTAGCCTCATCCGTCATGCCTGTAACTACAACACAACCAGCATCAGACAGAGAACCTATTATCTCTTCTGAATTATCTTTTATATCAAAAGAAGGTATTTTCATAACTGGTTAACTAAATAAAACTTAAACTAATACCAAAGAATAGCATTTATAAATAATATCGGTCTATTAAACATTGATAATATGGCGGAGAGGGAGGGATTCGAACCCTCGATAGGAGATTATCCTATACTCCCTTAGCAGGGGAGCGCTTTCAACCACTCAGCCACCTCTCCGGAATTCGGATTTGCAATTCTAACTATCTATAATTGATAAGGATAGTGAAATTAAACGATTAAGCTTTATTAAAGTGTTCTACGAGTCTAGCTATAATCTCTTCATTTAATTCTTCGGGAAGTTCATGCCCTACCCCTTCCATGGTCATCAGCTCAGCATTAGGAATGCCTTCAGCTAATGCTTGCCCATGATCATAGGGAAGGATTGCATCTTCTGTTCCATGGATGACTAAACTAGGTAAATTAATTTCATGCAGCCTAGCTCTTCTATTAGGACTAGCGCCAACAGCTTCTCCATGCCCGGCATGTGGATTATGACCATGATCCATTGATGGTTTCATTTTTTCCCTGAACTTTTGTTCATTGAAAGGAAATCTAGAACCAGTTAATTCTTTATAAAGTCTAACAACCCCATCTTCATATTTGCCTTGAATATTTAACAAAAAGGATTCTTTTATTCCTTCAACTAGTGCAGGTGTCATGACAGACAAATCAGGATCGCCCATGCCAGGACTAGACATGATTGGGGTTAAAGATAGAGCTCTTTCTGAATGATCTAAACCAATGACTTGAGTAATCATTCCACCCATGGAAGCTCCAACTATATGAGCTTTATCTATATTCAAATGATCCAATAAAGAAATAGCATCCTTGGCCATATCATTAAGATCGTATTTCGCGTTTGTTGATTGTTCTGCTCCAGTAAAATTTCCTTCATCATCTGAGACAATATTGAAAACATAGTTGATTAGCTTCTTAGAAATACTTAAGGGAAGAAGCTTGGCTACCTTTGAAATAAAACTTTCTTTATAAAACCAAGTGCTCTTACCTACGTCTCGATTATCAAATCTAACAACATGGAAGCCTGCTTCAACTAAAGGATTAATAAATTCCAACGGCCACTGCATGCAGTTGGCATTAGCACCCATAATTAAAAGGACGGTGGGATTGGAAGAGTCGCCGAAGTCTTCCCACCAAATACTGATGTCGTTTACTTCGGCAATTCCTTGTGGCATAAACTTATCTTAGAAGTCTCTACGCCACTCTAATCCAAATCTTCTTGGTTGACCCCAATAATCCGCAGCCATTCCTAATGAAGGGTCACCTATTTCAGGATCTCCACCTTGCCATAACATATTCGCCACGTACTCTTTATCGGTTAAGTTTGTGCCCCATAAAGTTATTGTAGTAACTCCATCAGCAAGCGAGAAAGCAATCCTTCCATCTACCATGTTATAACCAGACAAGCCTGAACCAGGGATATGCCTCATGGTTCCCCATGAATTATCTACTTTATTTAGACTAATCTGACTAACAACACCAGCACCGGAAGCTAGCGTTTGAGTGTGTATTAAACCTATATCAAAAGTATGACTTTTCCCATCATCACCATTATAACCAAACGGAGTATCGCTTAGATCTCTCTGAGTAATGGTTGTTACAAAGGTAGTTGGGTCATAAGAATAGTCATCTACAGTAAAGCTATTGTATTTTCCATCTAAATGACCGTAAGTCATGGTTAAAGCCCAAGCGTCTGATAATTGAGCTAATAGATCGATCTCTATACCAGTAAGTTTAGCCTCTTTAGCGTTAATGATGTCAGCTGTAGGCTGTCCATTAATAACTCTTCCAACCGTTATTTGTTGATTTTCATAGATATTATGGAAGTAAGTACCATTTAATCTTACTTTTCCATCTCTTAGAGTGCTCTTAAAGCCAACTTCTATGTTATCAGAGATCTCAGGAAGGAAAGCCTTCATGTCAATAGCCTGATTAAAACCACCTGAAGAATAACCTTTACTGTAACTGTAATAAGTCAGTAGATCATCTGAATAAGCATGACTTAAGATAACTCTAGAAGTAGTTTCACTGTAATCAACTTCTTGATAGCAAGTTTCAGCTTTAGCCATCATCGTAGTGGGGTCTATATTTCCAGGGCAATTATTACCTGGGTCAAAAGCACCACCATATAAATATTGGCCTCTTGTGTATTTTCTATCATCTTCTGTTTTTCTCATGCCAACGGTTATGTCTGTTTTATCATTTATTACATAAGTGCCTTCAGCAAAGAAAGCGTCGTTGGCGTTAGTCACAATGTTGTATTGAGTTCTTGAACCAAACATTTGAGTGCCCATTACAGTTTGGGCTACGTTAAGAACTCCAGGTATAACCATATAAAACATTGGCCATGCAGTAGGTGCTGGAGGCGTAAATCCTCCTAGGACAGGTACATCGGTAATTCCATAATTGTCTTCTTCAAAAGTATAAGCACCAATTGTCCAACTTAAATTATCAGTGTCTCCACTCAGTCTTATCTCGTGTGAATCAACATCGAATTCCTGTTCGTAATTAATAACATCTAAAAGGTTTGTGGTTGTAGTCGTAGGTGAATTACCACTACCCATACCCCAACCCCAAGTACCGTTATAATTTTCTATTTCTCTATGATTTGAAATCATAGTCAATGTTCCTATACCTAGATCTAGACTTTGAGTAAGAGTAAAAGAATCTGTGTCTGTAGTTGCACCTTGATTAGGGTTATTGTCTCTTCCTAAATATCTGCTTGTTTCCTGACAATTCTTTCTCATGGTGTCATAGGTTCCTGCTAGGAAAGCAACTGCAGGGAAACCGGTTGCTACTGCACCATTTTCTGGGGCAATAAAACGACAACTTGAAAGCGTGGCCAATTCGTCAGATTCAAAATGATCAAAAGTTAATCTAGCTTTATAAGCATCACCTGTGTATTTAAAAGATGCTCTAAAAGATTGAGAATCTTCATTACCTTGATCTTTTCCAGTGATTTGATTTTTAATAAATCCATCTGTCTCTTTAGACATCACAGCAAATCTAGCAGACAATTTATCACCCATGGGAACGTTTAGGACTCCTCTCATGACTACGTGTCCTTCAGTACCAACTCCTACATTAGCAAAACCTTCTAAGGCTTCTGTTGGGTCTTTTGTGATGATATGAATTAATCCGGCTGTTGTGTTTCTTCCAAAAAGAGTTCCTTGAGGCCCTCTGAGTACTTCAATACGTTCCACATCTATTAAATCAACCATTCCACCTTGAGCTCTACTCAAATAAACACCATCGATATATATTCCAATCTTAGGATCTTGTGTTTCAGACCAGTTAGTTTGCCCAATACCTCTCAAGAAAACACTGGTTACTGTTGAATTAATTCCTTGAGCTTCAAAACTCAAATTAGGAGTTAGTTTTGTTATATCTTGGATTTCAGTTATGTTCCTAGCTTCCAGCTGATCACCACCTAAGGCAGTTATTGGAATAGGTACAGATTGTGAAGTTTCTTCTCTTTTTCTAGCAGTTACAACCACCTCGTCAAAGATAGATGATTCTTCTTCAGCAGAAAAGGTAAAGGAAGGTATCGTGATTAAAGAAATTCCTAAAAATAATGCTTTAAGTTTCATAAGGTTCTCCCCAAATATTTAAATCAGTGACATTTAACTACGTTTAGGGAGTTTTTGGAAGAGAATATTGTCATAATGTATGTCAATTAAATTGATGTATGTTAATTAAATTGGAAAAGTTTATGTAAGCTTAATCCCACCTCGTTAGATGGTCACTTAATTCTAGTTCGGGTAAGGATTTTATATGCCCGGAAGGCGTTCCTACGTAAAGATATCCTATAACCTCATAATTAGCAGGCAGTTTTAAGGCATCAGTAATATGCTGATTAAAAGCCATTTTTCCAGTTCTCCAGATCGCTGAATAACCAAAATCATGCAGGCCAAGGAGTATATTCTGCGCAGAAGCTCCTAAGGAAATAATTTGTTCTATTTTGGGGACTTTTGGATGTTCTTTTATATCAGCAGCCAAAACGATAACCATAGGTGCTCTATAAGGCGCCTTTTCAAGCTTTTGCCTCAGTTCTTGGGTCATTTCCTCACCTGAAGCCACGGAAGCCTGTATAAAAGAGTCTGCTAGCCTTTTTCTAGAGTTACCTCTTACTTCTATAAACTTCCAAGGCCTCAACCAAGCATGATCAGGTGCTCTTAAGGCACCTTTGTAAATCTCTTCCATCTCCTCTTTACTAGGGACTGGATCCGTAAGAATTGCAACAGAGGTCCTACTATGAATTGCTTTTAATGTATTCAAGTCTAAAATCTTATTTATCTACTATTATTATAAATTAAACCCAACAATTTAAGGTCTTAGATTTATATAACTGCCATATAATCTTTCGCCATATATACCGTGAGGAGGCGATTCTTTAGTTACCCTTTTCTACAGTCTGTAACGAATTCCGACTATAAAAGAACGAGGCATTTGTGCTCTAGCTCCGTTCTTAGGTGCTCTTGCAATAACATCTGTTTCATCGGTTATATTTGAAATAACCATATAAACATCAAGATCTTCATTCATAGTTTTAGTTAACGAAGCATCTATTACTCTATATGAATCAACCTCTGTTCCAGAAGCACAACTGGCAACTGAACATGTGCTTCCGTAAGAGTAAAGGGTTGCATTTCCGCTTAATCCGTTTTGAGTTTCAAAACCAGCCTGAAGAGCTAACTGACTATCTGGGAGATCAGGGATTTCCATTCCTGCTGTTACAGAACCCCAAAAATCACTATCAAAAGTGTTATCAAATTCTGCGTCGGTAGAGGTGTATACAACACTAAAAGGGTATTTGACTCCCGAAGTAGAGACCATTTCAGTTTGCACTACCAGTTCTATTCCGCTAATAGAAGCTTCTCCGGCATTGAACGAATCTCCTATTTCACACGATCCAGTTGCTCCACCTGAAGCGGTGCATTCACCAAACATATTCTGATAATCAGTATCAAAATAAACTGCCTCCATATAGGTACTATCATTTGTATACCTAACACCCATTTCTATGTTATCAGCTTGTTCAGGATCGGCTCCTCCGCCTGTAGGAGTAAACCCTTCGTGGAAACCAAAGAACAATTGAGTGGTGTCATTCATATCATAAATGGCACCGAATCCCATTAATGAATTATCGTTATCAGATAACACTTTAGGATATCCCTTTTCAATATTTATTGCAGATCTGGCTGCATCAACATAGCGCTCTTGAACAATAGTCCATTCTTCTGAACGGAAGCCTAAATTAAGCGTTAAATCTCCAAAATAAACTTCTTCATTTACATAAAAAGCTGTTGCTTCGGCAGTTGTCAACCTATTATTAGAGCTGTAGCCTGGGTCAGATCCCACGACTAACGAACCTAACTTTCCTCCCAACCATGGAGTAGTAGCGTACACTTGAAACCTGTCTTCAGAATCTTCTGTGTCTCTATAACCCATCGTTAATGTTTGATTATCGGTACTGTATCTAAGTTTGAGGTCGGTACCTTCGTTGGTATAAGCACGGTTATTATTTTTTAATTTAATTTCTACAGGGTCGACATTCGTTCCGCGCAAAATAGCAATAGCAGTAGCTTCACCAGCATTAGCGGCAGCAATAATATTGTTTATGCCATTACCATGCCCATAAATATTACCGTTATCTATTTTGTCTACTTTAAACCAGTTCCTGGCAAAATCATTGTCATACATGGTTGCACTTAGTTCTACATCTCCAAAATCTACTAAGTAATTAAATGAAGTAGTTTCATGGCTATTGTCCATATTATCTAAAGCCGTTAAGCCATAACGCTGATGAGCGTCTCTTCTAAAATCAGCATCGGCTAATCCAACATAGGTCTGTCCAGATAACTCATCTGAATCTTGATATTTCACATTCAACTCTTGATAAACCTCGGCATCCGTATCTGAATTCAATCTGAATTTAAGAACTAAGTCATCTTTGTCGAAACCTGTATTGTTGCTGTATCCTTTTATGGAATCAAAACCATCGCTTTCCCAAGCGTGAGACTCTACAAGTACAGCTCCGTTATTACCTACGTAACTGTAATGAATATGTGTTCTTGAATGCCCGTCTTCTCCAAGTTCTTGGTTGATTAAACCACTATTTTCGTCAGCTATGGGCGTGCTTAATAGATTAACAGCGCCTCCAACGGTGTATGGACCTTGAGAAATAGCAGCAGGTCCTTTTAGCACTTCAACGCCTGAGATTCTTCCCGCTGTTGGGAAATAATAAGCAGATGAAGCAGCGTATGGAGCTGGAGCTATAAGAACACCGTCTTCCATTAACGTTATTTTCCCAGACCTGTCGGAATAAGTACCTCTTATACTTATGTTAGGTCTAAGGCCATAACCTTCTTCAGGCCTAAAATTAACGCCAGGTACATTAGAAAGAATTTTATGAATATCTGTGTATTCATAAGTCTCAAGCTCTTCTTCAGTTACTATCGAAGCTGAACCAGAAACATCTTTAATATCTTCCAATGAACCTACAATCTCAATTGTTTCAATTTCTATATGCGAAGCAAATAGAGAGAAAGACAGAGATGCAATTGCTATCCATAAAAGTTTTATCATTGTTAGTCCCTTAATAAATAATAATCATTCCCATAATGGGAATCGTTCTCATTATAGATGAGAATCATTCTTATTTACAAGTATTTTATTTAGAAAAGTAGAACTTTCTCCAAAGCCTAAGGCCGAAGGCTAGAGAAATAAACCACAAAAGGAATTCGGGCCAATTGGGATTGCTGTTGTACCCAGTAAATCCCTTTAAGAACACCCCCACCCTGCCCTTGTCATGAAGCCAATGCGAATATTTATCTTTACCGTGCAAATTATAGGAATAAAAGAAGTCACTCTCCCCTTCAGCTAATGAAGGCTTTGGTTTATGCACGTTCCAAACTCTTGCAATTTGGTCTTTTGCTTTTATTACAGTTCCATCTTCTAAGCTTTTATCTTCTAAGCCTACCCATTCTAAATGATCTCCTTTTACCAAAAATTCCTCCGCTTCATGGGTACCATAAGCGATCATTCCAGAAGCAAAAACAGCTAACAAGAAAGTGGTTATTCTAAAAAATCTAGTTAAGTCTACTTTTCTGCCTTGCACGACTACCATGTACCCTATCAAAACAGCGATGAACATACCCAAAAAGAAACCCACATAAGAGAAAGAGCCTAATACAGAAAAACTTCCCATGAGGAATATGGCCGTTTCAAACCCTTCCCTAAGAATTGCAAAGAAGACTAGAAAAAAGAGAGCCATTCCCGAAGTCTGAATAGCTTGAGAGGTTTGACCTTCTAAAGCCTCTTTGTTGCTAACCTGTTTGGATAACCAGAAAATAACATACCACAAAAGACCCGCAGTCACGTACATTAGAACCGCCTCTACTAACTTTTCGATCGATGCGTTTCCTATAGAGTCTTTTATACTCATTAAAGAAAGTCCGACCACAACACTAGTAATGATTGAAGCTATAACCGCATACCAAAGTTGTTTGATTTCTTTGGTAAGCCCCTGCCTAGAAATAACTGTATAGATAATTCCAACAATTAATGCGGCCTCAAGAGTCTCTCTGAAAGTAATAATAAATTCATTCATAGTTCACTAAATGATAATGATTCTTATCTAGAAAAACAACTAAATTTATAGGTTATGAGACTTTAGATCTTTTTCTATGTCCTCATGATCTCCAACCATAATATGCGAATGGCTCTTAGTAATGTACTTCTCTAATAAAGGAATAAAGAGAAGGGGCAATAGCCCGCCTATTAATATACCTATTGCAGCTGATCTCATCGTTGGATCCAGAAGAGAAGCAATAAGGTCAGCCAAAATATGGGCTATAACAGCACCAATTATTCCAGCTATGTGTCCATTAGAGGTCTTTTTTAAGAACCTGTTTATGCTCCAGCCAGTGTAATAACCGATAATTAAGATGCCCACGTGTACTAGACCAAATACAAAGCCTCTGAGCAATCCTTGATCGAGACCTAAAAGCTCTATTAATGAATCCACTATGTATCTAGTTCTCTATCTAAATCAAATGCGTCGTGAAGAGCTCTTACAGCATCTTTCATTTCATCTTTGCTTATGACTACTGAAATCTTAATCTCAGAGGTAGTAATCATTAATATATTTATTTCGTTCTCAGCTAAGGCTTGAAACATTTTACTGGCTATTCCGGCATGAGCTCTCATTCCTCTCCCCACTATGCTTATTTTAGCAATCTGATCATCAACCTCTACTTGCCCTCCGCCAAGAGAATTAGAGGTTTCTTTTAGAATTTTCTCTGCCTTAGAGAAATCTGATTTATCTACCGTAAACGTAAAGTCAGTCGTCTTATCCGCACCAATATTTTGAACAATCACGTCAACATCTATGCCAGCATCGCTTATTGGACCAAGTATCTTAGCTGCCACTCCTGGAATATCAGGAACACCTCTAATAGTTAACTTTGCTTCAGTATCAACGCTACTTATTCCTGAAACTATTGGTCTTTCCATAATATTCTTCTCCTCTTGGACTAAAGTGCCTTCTCCTTCATTAAAACTAGATACAACCCTTATAGGCATATTAAATTTACTTGCATATTCTACTGCACGAAGCTGCAAAACCTTAGCTCCCATGCTTGATAACTCTAACATTTCTTCAAAACTCACATTCTTAAGAAGTTTAGCTTTATCATAAATCCTAGGATCTGTAGTAAAAACACCATCCACGTCAGTGAAAATTTGACATTCATCAGCATCTAAAGCAACAGCTAGCGCTACTCCAGTGGTATCTGAACCCCCTCTTCCTAAAGTTGTTATATCGCCAAATTCATTCATCCCCTGAAAGCCTGTTATAACAGGGACAGCGCCCTCCTCTATTTCCTTTGTAATCTTGTCTACATCAACATCAAGAATTCTTGCTCTGCTATGACTAGAGTTAGTTCTTATCCCTAACTGATAAGCGGTATAAGATTTTCCTTTTATTCCTCTTTTAAGAAGGGCCATAGCTAACAGAGCAACTGAAACTTGTTCTCCTGTTGAGACAAGAGCGTCATATTCTCTTAAATCTGGCTCAGGATTAATTTGTTTAGAAAGGGCAATTAGATCATCAGTACTCTTACCCATAGCAGATAAAACTACAGCGACCTTACTTCCTGCCTTTATTGTTCGTTCTATGTTATCGGCTACCGCTTCTATCCTTTCGACATTAGCTACAGAAGTGCCTCCAAATTTCTTAACTATCAGTTTACTCATAGGTTTTAAAAAATGCGGTATTCTATATTACTGCTTAGTTAAAGAAAGGATTAAATCTGAAACCGAAGTTAGAGCGATATCTATTTCTTCAGAGTTCTCGACTCCTCCCTGAGCGAAATCAGGCCTGCCACCTCCACTTCCTCCTAGTTGATTGATCAAGTGCTTTAGTATTTCTCTAGCGTCAATTATAGAATCCTTAGAGCAAGCAACTATTGCAGGAAACTTGTCTCCGCTTATAGAGATTAAAGCCACAACCGAATTAGATTTCTTATTCCTTAGCTTATCTGCCATTTCTCTAAGACTGCTTGAATCAATATCTTTAAAGCTCTTCGCTAGTAAGTTGTAGCCCCCTACTTCTACAAATTCATTTTGTATATCGGTGATTGAAGAGCCTAAATCTTCTGCTTCCTTTTTCTTGTTCTCTCTATCTAGTGTTTTATTTAGTTTATTAAGTTCTTTAATTGCTTCCAGAGGGCTTTTTACGGAACTTAACTCAGCTTTGCTCGCACCTACCTCTACTGTTCTTTGCAAAATATTATTCTCTTCATTTATTTGAATGATTCTTTTAAGGATCTGATCTTCAGAGATATTTAATTCCTTAGAGAAAGAACGCAGTTGTTTCTGCAATTCTCTTGTAAAACTTAAAGCATTAGTATTTTCGTCCTTAGAAATGTCTTCTACTAGCAATTCATTACAGATAGATGACATAATTTGTTCAAGTTCTTGTAAGAGTAACTTAGAACCTAAACCTGTTACCGCTTCTATCCTACGAACGCCTGCAGAGATTCCTGATTCACTTACTATCTTCATTAATCCAATATCCCCAGTGTTTGCAACATGGGTTCCGCCACAAAGCTCAATTGAAAACCCATTCCCTAAGTTCAAAACTCTAACCTTTTCTCCATATTTTTCTCCAAAGAATGCAATGGCACCCCTCTTAGTCGCTTCTTCGATAGTCGTTATCTCAGTAATAGAACTAGTATTTTCTTCTATATGGCGATTAATTAGATTTTCAATCTCTTCAATCTCATTTGAGCTAACTGCCTTCGGATGGGCAAAATCAAATCGCAACCTATTTTCCTCAACTAGAGAACCCTTTTGTTCGATATGATCTCCTAGTATTTGTTTTAACGCTGCTTGAAGTAAATGGGTAGCAGAATGATTGGGCGCAATCCTATCTCTACGCTCTTCGTTTATATGAGCTTTTACTTTTGAACCTGCTTTTAATTTGCCTTCTTTTACAACGCCAAAATGTCCATGATGATCGCCTATCTTTTGAGTGTCCAAAACATCAAATATGAATCCTTTACCACTTATTGTTCCTTTGTCTCCTATCTGACCACCTGATTCTGCATAAAAAGGAGTCTCTTTTAGAATTAACACACCTTCTTCATTCTCAATTAATGATTTACTTTTAGTTTCTTTTGAAGAGCTTATTAATTCTATGATCTTAGTGTTTGAATTTGTTTGATCATATCCAACAAATTCTGTAGATCCATCTATAGACAATGACTCTGGTATGACTGAACTGAAAGAGCTTGAAGATCTTGCCCTTTCTTTTTGTTCAAGCATCAGTTTTTCATAGCCTACTAAATCAACTTCTAAACCTTTTTCTCTAGCAAAGTCTGCAGTCATATCCACAGGAAAACCAAAAGTGTCATAGAGTTTAAAGGCTATTTCTCCCGATAAAAGTTGCCCATCCAGTTCTTCAATCTCGTTTTCTAACAAGGACATACCTTGATTAAGCGTTTTAGAAAATTGTTCTTCTTCCTGTAGTAAATTTGCTTCAATAATTTTAGATTCTTTATTAAGTAAAGGATGTGCATCCCCCATTTCTTCGATTAACGTAGGAACCATCGAAGCCAATAATGTCCCTTTCGTTCCTAGCTTGTTTGCGTGCCTTAATGCTCTTCTTATTATTCTTCTTAAAACATAGCCTCTTCCTTCGTTACTTGGAACAATCCCATCAGCTATCAAGAATGAACTTGCTCTTAAATGATCTGCAATTACTCTTAAGGAAGGGTTACTAAGATCATTCCTATTTGTCAGTTCACCGGCTTTAGCAACTAACTTTATAAATAAGTCTATGTTGTAGTTATTTTGCTCTTCTTGAAGAACGGCTGCCATTCTTTCTAAACCCATGCCTGTATCTACACAAGGATTAGGCAATGGACTTAAAGTGCCATCTTTAGATCTATCAAATTGTGTAAAAACCAAATTCCAAATTTCTATAAACCTATCCCCTGGATCACTGTCCATAGTTGGTGGATCACCTTCTATGTGGTCACCATGATCGTAGTAAATTTCGCTACAAGGCCCGCAAGGTCCTGTGTCCCCCATGGTCCAAAAATTCTCATCATCATCTAGCCTTGAGATCCTATTTGGATCAATCCCTATGTTTTCTATCCATATTTGTTCAGACTCATCATCATCTTTATGTACTGTTATCCATAATTTTTCTGGAGGTATACCGTATCTTTCAGTTAAAAGTTCCCAAGCAAATTCTATTGCTTCTTCTTTAAAGTAATCTCCAAAACTAAAATTTCCTAGCATCTCAAAGAAAGTATGGTGTCTCGCCGTGTAACCTACGTTATCTAGGTCATTGTGCTTTCCACCGACCCTTAGACACCTTTGAGAGCTAGTGGCTCTTGTGTAGGCTCTTTTCTCAACTCCTAGAAGTAAATCCTTAAAAGGAACCATGCCTGCATTAGTGAAGAGTAGTGAAGGGTCATTTAACGGAATTAAAGAAGCGCTTTCTACTAACTCGTGACCCTTTTCCTGAAAAAAATCTAGGAAAATATTTCTAATCTCATTAGTAGTAAGGTTTTTTTTCATTTACTTATGAAAATATCTCATCAAAAAAGTTTTTCATGGACTGCCAGGACCTTTTGTTTGAATCTTCACTAAATTGCGTCCCAAGCGAAGGGTCATTTGCATCAGGGTTAGTAAATGCGTGATAAGTATTTCCGTAACTATGTAATTGCCAATCAGCTTTAGCTTCCGTCATTTCCTTTTGAAACTCATCTACCATCTCCAAAGGGACCATTGGATCTCTCTCTCCATGTAAGACCAGAACCTTAGATTTTATTCCTGTTTCAGCTATATCGGATCCCATCAACAAACCGTGAAAGCTAACTACTCCATTGAGTTCAGTGCCCGATCTCGCAAGATCCAACACTACTAAACCACCGAAGCAATAACCTATAGCTGCAATATTATTGATATCAACTCCCTTGAGAGACTTTCCGTTGGTTAAAGCAGCATTGATTATCCCTTTTAATTGGTCTCTGTTTTCAACAAGAGGGGTCATTAAAGATTGATTTTCTTCAGTGGTTAAGCCTACTTTTCCATTTCCATACATGTCCACTGCCATGGCGACATAACCAAGTTCAGCTAACTGCTTAGCTTTTTCTTCAACGAAGGAATCCCTTCCAGCCCAGGTGTGAGCTATAAGAACTAAAGGCGCTATTTCTTTTTCCGGGTATGCAACAAAGCCCAAATAATCTTTGTCTTCATATTGATAAGTAATTTCTTCTGTTTTCATAATTTTCTCCTAAAGCTTATCTAGTTCATTCTTAAAGCGTTTCGAATTCTCTACATACTGATGAGCTCGCAATAGCAAACCCTCGCTTTGTTCGTCGCTTAATTCTCGCCTAACTTTACCTGGGGAACCCATAACAAGAGACCCATCAGGTACCTCCATTCCTTCTGTTACTAATGAGTTTGCTCCTATTAAACAACCTTTTCCAATCTTTGCTCCGTTTAACACGATAGCGTTAATCCCGATAAGGCTTCCATCTCCAATTGAACAACCGTGTACCGTAGCTTTATGACCAATCGTTACGTCTTTCCCAATAACTACCGGAAAACCAATGTCAGTGTGCAAAACTGATCCATCTTGGACATTACTTCTCTCTCCTACAGTAATCATCTCGAAATCTCCTCTCAGAACAGCCCCAAACCAAACGCTTGAATCTTTACAAAGTTTTACATTGCCTAAAACTATGGCATTTTCTGCTACATAATAATCATCATCAGTAATTGGTACGTCTTCGCCTAATTTGTATAACATTTGTACTCCTAGTTAATTTCCTTCTGTTTTTAAATCAATTCCAGCATCTAATGTAATATTCAGAAAATCTACTGTCATCATTGCAGTTAATCCCCATATTATAAAAGATTCAAACTTATAAGC
>Ga0208765_1000866_pt1 | contig 19362 bp, 16 predicted proteins | sample ETNtaG_2_FD_185783 | JGI IMG/M metagenome (GOLD analysis project Ga0208765, IMG submission 185783) | Marine microbial and viral communities from oxygen minimum zone, Eastern Pacific Ocean - ETNP201406SV203 (SPAdes) (version 2) | ecosystem: Environmental > Aquatic > Marine > Oceanic ...
CTGACATGGGATTGAATGAAAATATGTTACTTAGTAGGCCTCAAAAAAGTCAAATGACGAGTTATGGTGTTATTGATTGGGGGAGTGTTGAGAGGCTTACACAAAAAGTTATTAGTGACTTTGATGTGCAAACGCCATCAAGTAGGATGTTAGCTAAATCCCTTTCTGGTGGAAATTTACAAAAATTTATGGTTGGCAGAGAGCTTATTCAAAGTCCAGAGTTATTAATTGTTGCCCAACCGACTTGGGGCGTTGATGCGGGATCTGCGAATAATATCCACCAAGCTCTAATCGCTCTGGCTGACAAAGGATCGGCTATATTAATTATCTCTCAAGATCTAGATGAAATACTCACTTTATGTGAACAGATCCATGTCCTCTCAGAAGGCTCTCTTTCTAGTGCAGTTGATATGAAGGAAGATGGCTTAGAAAAAATTTCTCAGTTAATGGTAGGGAGCGAGAGCTGATGATTAGACTTATACCTCGAATTGAGAACTCTAATGCAATGATTCTATTGTCCCCTCTATTGGCGCTTACTTTTACAGTCATAACAGCCTACTTTATTTTTGCATCAATATTGGTTGACATTGAGGTATCAAGTGTCTTCTATACACTATTTGTAGAGCCTTTAACTGATTCATATTACATTTCAGAATTATTAGTTAAGGCTGCACCTTTAATGATTATAGCGCTTGGACTTTCGATTGGTTTTAGGGCCGGTGTTTGGAATATTGGTGCAGAGGGTCAATTCGTTATTGGAGGAATAGCTGGTAGTGCTGTAGGACTCTATTTTTATGATGTTGAGGGTTTTTGGATAATACCATTAATGGCCATAGCAGGAATTTTAGGTGGTATGTTTTATGCTAGTATTGCAGCATTTCTTAAAACAAAGTATCAGGTTAATGAAATCTTAGTAACCTTGATGCTTACCTATGTTGCTGTTTTATTCTTAAGCGCGATGCTACAAGGACCGCTAAGAAATCCTTCTGGTTTTAATTTTCCTGAAAGTCGAATATTTCATGATAGCGCATTGTTGCCAATTATTTGGCAAGGAACTAGGGTTCATATTGGTTTAATAATAGCTATCCTATTCTCTTTTGTTATATGGTTTGGTATCAAGAGGCATATGTTGGGTATGCAAATAAAAATAACTGGTAGCGCGCCACGTGCGGCTAAATTTGCCGGCTTTGATGACAATAAAACTGTATGGTTTTCATTATTAATTTCTGGAGGGCTTGCTGGATTAGCTGGATTATTTGAGGCAGCTGGGCCGGCAGGTCAGTTAACACCAGGATTGCCTCAGTTTTATGGATTTACTGCAATCATTGTTGCTTTCTTGGCTAGACTTCATCCGCTTGGAATTCTATTCTCAGCTTCCTTAATAGCTCTTACGTATGTTGGTGGAGAGAATGTCCAAATTGATTATGATTTGCCGAGTTCAATAACTCAAATATTACAAGGCATGCTACTTTTTTATTTTCTTGCATGCGATATATTAATAAAATACAAAGTTGTACTTTTTAAAACTATTAGATAAACACTATGAATGAAAGCCTATTAATTAGTATTATTATTGGAATCAGTATTGCCTCAGTTCCACTTATTTTTGCTGCAATAGGTGAACTTGTAGTGGAAAGATCTGGTGTTTTAAATCTTGGTGTTGAAGGCATGATGATTGTTGGAGCATTGCTAGGTTTTGTTGTTCAATTTCATACAGGAAGTCCTTTTATAGCAGTTTTAGCGGCTCTACTTGGAGGTATGGCAATTGCCTCTATTTTTGCGTTTTTAACTCAATTTTTACTTACAAATCAGGTTGCAACTGGTCTCGCATTAACCCTTTTTGGGCTCGGTTTTTCTGCCTTTGTAGGTAGAGGCTATACCGAGGAAACAATTCAGCTTATTACCTCAACTCATATTCCTGTGCTCTCAGATATACCGATTGTTGGACCTCTATTGTTTAGCTATAACCCACTTGTCTATTTAGCATTTTTTATGGTCTACTTGGTTTGGTGGTTTTTATTTAAAACTAAGCAAGGTTTAATTTTAAGGTCTATAGGTGATAACCATGATGCTGCCCATGCAATTGGTCATAAAGTTATACGTTATCGCGTTATGGCAATTCTCTTTGGTGGCGCAATGGCAGGAATTGGCGGTGCCTTCTTGTCTCTAGTTCAGGTTCCAATTTGGGGAGAAGATATGACCGCTGGACGAGGTTGGATTGCACTTGGACTTGTGGTCTTTTCTTCATGGCAGCCTTTTAGGGTTATTTTAGGTGCAATAATATTTGGAGGTATCACTATTCTTCAGCTTCACGCTCAGGGATTTGATATTAGGATAAGCGCACAGTATTTATCCATGCTGCCTTATTTGGCAACAATTATAATTTTGGTTAGTTTGAGAATGAGAGCAAAAAACAAAACAAACCGCACAATGCCTAATTGTTTGGGTAGAATATTTCATTCCACAACTTAATTGTGTAATTTAGAACTTCGTTTTTAAAAAAAGTAAAAAATAGGTAAAAAAGTTAGAAATATTGTTTAATAAATAAGGAGAAGAAGTATGAGTAATACAAGATTGACGAGTATTTTAAAGCTTTCGCTTTTAAGTGCAGTCTTAGCCTTTACTAGTAATGTTTTTGCTGACCCTGTAAGAGCTGCTTTTGTCTATATTGGTCCAACAGGTGACCATGGCTGGACCTTTGCACATGACCAGGGCGCAAAATATGTTAAAGAGCATATGGGAGATGATGTAGTTATAACTACCGTAGAGAGTGTCGCAGAAAATTCAGACTCTGAGCGAACTATTACGAGCCTTGCTCGAAAGAATGATATTATTTTTACAACATCATTTGGTTACATGAATCCAACTATTAAGGTAGCAAAGCGTTATCCAGATGTTAAGTTTGAGCATGCCACAGGATATATGTTGGCTGATAATGTTTCTGTTTATTCTGCAAGGTTCTATGAAGGAAGACACATTATTGGTAAGCTTGCAGGAAAAATGACAAAGAGTAATGTGATTGGATATATTGCTTCTTTCCCAATACCTGAAGTTATTAGAGGAATCAACTCCGCTTATTTGGCTGCTAAATCAGTTAACCCTGACATTCAAATAAAAATCGTTTGGGTCTACTCTTGGTACGATCCAGGTAAGGAAGCTGACGCTGCTAATGCACTAATTGCACAGGGAGCTGATATTATCATGCAGCACACTGATTCAACTGCAGCTATGACTGTAGCTGAAGAGACAGAGGGTGTATATGCATTTGGTCAGGCTTCAGATATGGGAGAATGGGGTCCAACATCTCAGTTGACAGGAATTATTGATGACTGGGGTCCTTACTACTTGGCTAGAGTTCAAGCGGTTAAGGATGGAACATGGACATCTACTGACACCTTTGATGGTATAGCTGAAGGAATGGTTGAGTTTGCTCCAATGGCAAATATGCCTAAAGATCTAGCCAGTTGGGCTGAAAGAACTATTAATGCTATAGGTAATGGTTATATTCACCCATTCACAGGTCCAATCAATAAGCAAGACGGTAGTCCATGGTTAGCGGAAGGTGAAACACCTCCTGCCTACCCAGATCTACTGACAATGGATTTTTATGTAGAAGGAATTGACAGTAAGTATCCTAACTAATAAAAATTCAGTTAAGTATTAATACTAATCGCGCCCTAGGTTTTACTTAGGGCGCGATTTTTTATAGTTTTTTCAATGTAATCCTTTACTATGGTAAAAAATAACAAATATATTCTATCAATTGACCAAGGTACCACTTCATCAAGGGGGGTCATATTTGATGAAAACTACGAAATTATTTCAATAGGTCAAAAAGAGTTTACTCAATTTTTTCCAGATTCAGGTTGGGTTGAACACGACCCTGAAGAGATTTGGACTTCGACCCTTGAGAGCTGCAGGAAGGCAATTAAAGAGTCAAAAATAAAGCCTAGTCAAATTGAGGCAATTGGAATTACTAACCAGAGAGAGACCACTGTAATATGGGATAAAGGTTCTGGAAAGCCAATTTATAATGCAATTGTTTGGCAAGATCGAAGAACTTCTGATCAGTGCCAAATATTAAAAGACCTTGGTCATGAGGATTCTGTTACTCAAAAAACTGGACTTTTGCTTGATCCTTATTTTTGTGCTACAAAAATAGCATGGATTCTTGATAATGTTGATGGAGCCAGAAAAAAAGCTAATGAAGGCCAACTACTCTTTGGAACAATTGATTGTTTTCTTATGTGGCGTTTAAGTAATCAAAAGATTCATTCAACTGATGCCACTAATGCTTGTCGAACACTTTTATATAATATTCATAACGGTTGTTGGGATAAAGATTTGTTAGAGCTTTTTAATGTTCCCAGCTCGATGCTTCCAGAGGTTCATGATAATGCTGCAGACTTTGGTGATGCGCATGAGAGCTTATTTGGAGCAGAAATACCAATTACAGCTTCAATTGGTGATCAACCTTCAGCTCTCGTTGGTCAGGCTTGTTTTGAGCCTGGTATGGTTAAATCTACTTACGGTACTGGATGTTTTGTTTTAATTAATACGGGTTATGAACCTGTCAAGTCAAATAACAAGTTATTAACTACTCTAGCTTTCCAAGTAAACAACAAGACTTGTTACGCACTAGAAGGTTCAATCTTTGTTGCTGGAGCTGCAGTTCAATGGCTTCGAGACGGACTTAAATTTATTGAGTCGGCTGAACAATCTGAAACACTTGCAATGCAGGCAGATGAGTCTCAAGATGTTTATTTGGTTCCCGCATTTGTGGGACTTGGTGCACCTTATTGGGATCCAGATTGTCGGGGCGCGCTTTATGGAATGACGCGCAATACTGGTCCCGCTGAAATTACAAAAGCGACATTAGAATCTGTCTGCTATCAAACCGCTGATCTGCTGGATGCTATTTCAAAAGATTTGGGTGATAATAAACTCAGCGCCATTAGAGTGGATGGTGGTATGGCTGCATCAGATTGGACAATGCAAATGCTTGCAGACCTAGTTCAGCTTCCAGTCGATAGACCTAAAAATCTAGAGACGACAGCCTTGGGAGCAGCTTACTTAGCTGGAATGCAAGTTGGTTTTTATCCACCTATGAGTGATTTTTCAGAATCTTGGCAATCAGAGAATCAATTTAATTCAAAAATGGCAAATGACCTCAGAGAGAAGAAACTTGCTGGATGGAAAGATGCGGTTAAAAGAACCTTGTCTAATATTTAGTTTTCCAGAAAACTAATCGTTTTTTCAGCAATGAATTGACTAACCCTAACATTTGACTCAGTCGTAACTCCGGAAGTATGCGGAGTTAGGATACAGTTCATCGAATTTGAGATTTCTTTATAAAAATCCTCTTTGACTGGCTCAGAGCTATAAACATCAAGTGCAAAACCATTAATTAAATTTCCACTATAAGCCCTAAGCAGATCATACTCATTGACAATTGATCCTCTTGATGAGTTGATAATGATAGGTTTACGTTTCATTAAATTAAATGAATTTGCATTGATTAAATCTTTTGTTTCATTAGTTAGTGGAAGGTGAATCGAAATTACATCAGAAAGACTAAAAAGTTCTTCTTGCTCCACCAATGAAACGTTATGATCAGTGGCATCAGATTGGGGAACAAAAGGGTCATATGTAATCACCTTTGCTCCAAAAACTTGAGCTAATCGACAAACTTTTTTACCGATCACACCAAAACCGAGCAGTCCCAGAGTCTTTCCTCCGAGCTCTCTTGACTCAATAGAGGTTCTAGGCCACTGCCCAGATGAGGTTCCAGTATGAGCAATTGGAATGTTTTTTAACAAAGACAGGGAGCATGTAATTACGTACTCAGCCACTGAATCTGCATTCATACCTGTTGCAGGCTGAACAAAAATATTGTTTCTAGAACAAAAATCAGTATCAATATTATCTAAACCAACGCCAAGCCTCCCAACAAAACTTAAATTTTTAGCCTCAGTTAACAAGGCCTCGGTAAGCTGAGTTTTGTTTCGAACGATGACAGCATCAGTATCAGATATGAGAGAGCTCAAGGCATCAGGATCTGCGTGAAGGTTAGTGTCATAAATTACCTCAAAATTTTCAGAAATTTTATCAACACTATCTTGCTCCATGAATTCTGTTATTAGTACTTTTTTCATATTAAATTTTTTTTGATGGTTGTAATTGATTTGAAAATTCTTTCACTTCATTGTAGTTAGGCAGGGTGCTGATACCGCCTACTCTTGTGCATTTTAGTGATGCAGTAGCAGTTGCCAGTTCAATTGCCTCTTGATTCGTTTTGCTTTCAATAAACCTTGCAAAGGCGCCATGAAAGACATCTCCCGCGCCGTTTGTTTCTTTAGCGTCAATCGCTGGTGAATCACAATGAAAAATTTCTCCATTATCTATCCAATAAACACCCTTGGATCCTAGAGTCACCGCGTAAAACTTTTGGTTGTGCTGATAAAGACTTTTTAATGCATCAATGATGGGTTTGTTGTTTGTATAGCGGTTCAATCCAGTTTCAGAAAAAATTGGATGAGAAGAGAGATTAACAACCTCTTCAAGAAGAGTGCTATTGGTGAAATTGTCGAGATCTACAACACAATTAATCTTATTTTTTGTAGAATGAACTGCAATATAATGAGCGGCTTCAATCCAGTTGGTGTCAACGAGATAGGATTGACCAGCTGAAAAATCAAAAATGGGCAAGGTTTTTTCACTTAAGAGTTTTTCTTCATTAAAAACTGCCAGCATTCTTTCACCTTTTCGATCTTCAAAAATATAGCTCTGTGATGTTTGAGCATCGTTTACAACAATGGATTTTTGAGTTGGGATGCCATAACTAACAAATTCTGATTTTAAATAATCAGCATCATCATCATTCCCAAAACGACCAATAAATTCAGCATCACCTCCTAAAGACTTAATAGCAAAACTCGCAACAGGAGCAGGGCCGCCTAGGCGCTTTTCAAGTCCATTTGCTACCATTTTGATTGGCTTTTCAGGGAAGCGATCAATTTTGATAACTCTGTCAAGAAAAATAGGACCAACGCATGTAATCATAGATTTTATTTTAATGATAATAGTAAGTGATTTACACTACTTCTTCGAGAGAGTGCGAATAACAGTATTGCTCCACCCTGCAAGTTTATTTTGTCCAGTGGCAATAATTTCATAATTCGAATCAAATAAAACCCCTTTAGAAGAAGTAGTTCCTTGATCTATTGATAAGATGTGTTTATTGGAGTTTGACATAATGTTCTTGTTTTTAAATAATATGGATTAATGTTTTTACAAATACTACCTATTTTTTGTCATGTAAGCATCCAACTCTTTTAAATTATCTTTATCCAATAATAAATAAAGCTTGGTTCGTCTTTGAGTTACATCATCAGGAAAAAGAGCAAACTCTTCTTTCATCAAATAATCAACTTCAATTTGATACAAGTCTTTACCAAAATGAATTCCAAGATCATTGACACTGGAGGCACCGTTCAATAATTCATTAACACTTGTTCCATAGAGATTAAATAGACGAGTGAGATAATTGGAATCTAAAAAGTGATACTCCTGTATGAGATCATTAATTAATTTTTCTTTTTCACTTAAAATGAAATCACCGCCTGGTAGTGGAGTTGACCCTGTTAATGAGGGTTTCTTTTTACCAAGAATGGACTCAACTTTATCAACAACATCCTCTGAAAGTCTTCTAAATGTAGTTAGCTTTCCTCCAAAAACATTTAATAGGGCGCTTTGATCTAAACGACTTTCTTCTCGAATAACATAATCACGTGGGATCTTTTGAGCTGAATTTGAGTCATTGTCATACAGAGGTCTAACACCACTCCAATGACTAACAACATCATTTCTGGTAATTTTCTTAATAAAATAATTATTAGCTGAGCTCAGGATGTAATCAATTTCCTCTTCGGAAGCTAAAACGTTATCTAGGTCTTCCTCAAAATCAACATCAGTCGTCCCAATAAACATAAACTCTTTTTCCCATGGAATTGCAAAAAATATACGGCCATCCTCATTCTGAAAAATGTAAGAAAAGTGATGGTTAAAAATCCTCTTTACAACTACATGACTCCCTTTTACTAATCTAATATTACTAACTTCATTTTGTTGATAACTTTTTTTTAAAAAATCATCAATCCAGGGACCAGTTGCATTAATAAGCACTTTTGCAGTAATAGTTTGATTTTCTCCAGATATTTGATTATTAGTTTGAATATGCCAAATACCATTAATCTGTTTTATATCTATAACTTTTGACCTCGTTTTAATCACGCTGCCTAAATTCTTAGCATCAATCGCATTAAGCACAGTCAGTCTTGAGTCGTCAGCTATACAATCAGAATATTCGAAACCCTTAGAGTATGACTCCAATAAAGTTGTTTGAGTAGCATGAGATTTAATATTAATTGAGTTTGAGCGCTTAATAAACTTAGAAGAATAGAGATTATCGTAAAGCATCAAACCTAATTTCAATATCCAGGCTGGTCGAAGACCTTTATGATAAGGCAAAATAAATCTAGCTTCTTTAACAATATGAGGCGCAATACTAATTAATGTATCTCGCTCCTTTAGAGCTTTTTTTACAAATGAAAACTCATAGTTTTCTAAATAACGCAGACCACCGTGTATCAATTTAGAAGAGGCAGATGATGTGCCACTAGAGATATCGTTTTTTTCCGAAAGATATACGCTATATCCTCTTCCAGATGCATCTCTAGCGACTCCACAACCATTTATTCCGCCACCAATTACAAAAACATCAAAAACTTTACTCAAGATTGAATTCACTCATTTGAACTACTCTGTCTTCATTTATAGAGATTTCAGCTGCTTCACCTATAGCAACTGCAATGAGACCGTCTTTTAGGGATACCTCCGGTTTAGTATTATTTCGGATGGCCTTAATAAAAGAAGTGTGCTCATAGTATGTGGACCCATGGTGATGACCTGCCTCAAGTATTTTTGTGTCGACAGCTATTGTTTCTTTTGTTGATGAATCGCTTTCTCGAAGACCAATCCTAATGTCAGAATTTGCTATTCCTGATTGATTGGAAGGGACTTCAGTTTCTATTTTTCCGATAGAGCCAACAGCGCAAAGTTCTTCTTGATACTCAGAATTCTCAGCAAACATGCATAGGTCTAAAAATGCTCTTACTCCATTTTTAAAATCGACAATTACAAATGCGTTATCCAGTATATCTGGCACTTTTCCATCGTACTCCTCATCCAAATGGTTTACATCTTGATTGCCACTCGCATAAACCTTTAATGGTTCACTCTTTGCTATCAATCTCATTAAATCAAAGAAGTGACAACACTTTTCAACCAAAGTGCCCCCAGTTTTAATTGTAAATCGATTCCAGTCATCTACCTTATGCAAAAAAGGGAAACGATGCTCTCTGATTGAGAGCATTTTTAAATCACCAATGGTTTTGTTATGTATCTCCTGAATCATTCTTTGAACTGGAGGCATATAGCGATACTCCATCGCTGTCCATATAACTCCAGGATAGTTTTTTGAAAGTTCCTCGAATTCTTGGCAGTCTTTAACTGTTGTGCATAAAGGTTTTTCTATTAGAAGATGAGCTTCTGATTTCATAACATCTTTTAAAACATCAATATGCGTGAAGTTAGGAGTTGCGATTATAAATGCATCAGCAATGTTAGCTCTAACAAGCTCATTGTAATCTTCAAAAATAGCGACTTCATTGTTGAGTAATTCAAGGCTTTCTTTTATTGATTGCTCGCTTGTATCACACAATGCAACCACCTCTGCATCTTCGATAATTTCGATATTTAGGATATGCTCTTGGCCCATACAGCCAGCACCAATAATTGCATATTTGATTTTGTCTGTCATAGCGTATAAGTTGGTATATTCATTTGCTGTCCAAAGTGGATAAGCTTATCAGACACGTCACCATAGGTAAATGCGACATGGTGTTCAAGTCCACCTTTGAACATTTGCTCTAATTTATGAGGACTGTTCTCACCCAAGCTAATTACTCCAGAGGTTCCTGAGAATGAGTTAGGTCTATCAATTACTTGACCCTTCATAACAAAAAATTGGAGTTTGTTTCGAGCTTTTGAGACTCTAAATATCGTAATTTCTCCCTCTTTTAAGCTGAAATCATGAAGGAGGGGTTTTTTTCTATTGGAGTGAATACCAGATTTAGCAGTCCCTTCTTTTGCCATACTTATAGGGGCTAGACCGCAATGCCAAAAAACTAAAGAATTATCAGACTTATCAACATCAACAATATCTACCAGTAGGGAAGGGTTATCATTCATTTGATTGAGAATATTGCAACTGATGCCGCCGAGTACATCTGCCTCGCATGCACAGCTTACTTTCTTCTCGTTCATCATAGCCATTGGGCCACATGAAGCACAGCCATATTCAGTAAAAGTCTCCGGCCAACACCTTATTGCAAAGGCATCAAGCTTGTGCTTGTCTTTTAGACTTTCTAGACCGTGATAAATTGAAATACTTTTATCGAACTCTTCCTGAACCAGTTCATCGGTTCCATGAAGGTAGCTTGAAACTGTATTTTTAGTTTTAACAATAGTATCCGCCTCAACCTCTTTAGCTTCATCAAATAAATCTTTTAGGTCTAGATCAACTAGTGAAACGTTTAGTTTACTGGTTACCTCATTTGAGTCATAGTCACAGGTGTCGAAGCCTTCAGGTCTTGTTCCAATAATTCCAATTGTTTGCTTGTCAACTGTGTAATTAAAATCTAATTGATTATTGCTTATAGTAGCCTCATTCCATGATATTTGTTCATTCTCATCACTACTATTAATGAAGTTAGAAAATAATGATTCATTAATACTATCATCAGTCTCCATAATAACGAACTCAGGAGTAATATTATTTTTGATCAAAGAGTGCATTCCAAGGTTTAATCCACAAATAGAGTTTAATCTCAACCTTCCACCCGTTCTCGGTTCTGGGAAAGAAACAATGCAAATTGGCTTGTTAATAGTTTGCGCGAAGTTTAAGAGAAACTTAGCATCAGTAAAGGTTGTTTGAAAGAGAAAGATCTTCTCACATTCATTACTGTTAAAGAATGATAGGGCTTGATCTGCAGTATTATCATTCGTTATGAGGTCGTCAAATCCAATTGCATTTGGAGCAAGTGATAATAACAACGATTTGGCTTTTTCAAATTTAGATTCAGCAAACTCAACATCAAAGGTCTCTCTTGCTAGCGCCAAATAACCAATCATACAAAGCCTCCAAAGTTGTTAGAAAATTGTTCAGGGCTATCAATTTTAAATCCATTATTAAAGTAAGTTTCAAGGGATTGAGCTTTTTTAGCTGTTAATTCATTAAGTTTATTAACGTAGCTAATAGAGTTAACTTTTAAGCCTTCCTCTACTAGTTCAATATTTGGGTATTGATTAAAAGCATCAAGCCAGATTGTTCTCCCGGCAAGGTATCCTGAGGCGCCATTTTTGTATGCAAGTTCCAAGCACTTGTAGAACGAATCTTTACCCATCCCAGAGGACAGCACGACCCAAGGCTTGTTATTAGTTGCATTTGAGAGATCTTTGAACGCTTCTTCAGTGGCTTGACTGATTTCACCTTCAAGGTCATTACTGTGGACAGGGCTCTCCAATTTAAAAATATCAACTTTATACTCATCTTTAGAGAATTCTTTGACGCTATCAATGACGTGCTGAGTTTTTTTCTGTTTTTGTTCTTGGTATTCTGTGGTGTGATTTTCATCATCTTTAAAGGGGTATACAAGCAGCTCAAGAAGAAAAGGAATGCTGTATTTTTCACATTCTTCACCTATTTTTTTTACGTATTTTTTTTGATGTTCAATGGACTCACTATCGGCATCAGGTCTATACCACGCAAGAACTTTAACTGCATCGCCACCAACTTTCTTAATTTTTTCAACACTCCAGTTTTGAATATTGTCAGAATACCTCCCTCTCTCAGTCTCAATGAAACTATGATCTTCAAGGGTAATGACAAGCCCCTTAGATTTGTTATATTGAAGAATGTTTGATAGTGAATAGTTTGGGTCCATCAATATTGCAGTTGCAAGTTGGGATAGGTTTGAAGTAATTAACTTCTTGCATTCTACAACCTCATCATAAGTGTGCCTTCTACCCTTAGCGTTTGATATGATGTTAAAGATTGGGGGTCTCTGATCTACAGCAAGCATTTGAAAATGGGCTCTATCAGTGCAAAGTTTTTTCAAATGTATAAGTTTACCAAGATTATGATGAGTCATATATTATTCAAATTTAGTTATTATTGTGGAATATGGTGTAATTAAAAATCTATTCCCTATTTTGAGTCTAGCCTTTCTCGTAATCTGATTTAGAAGCAATAACAATCTCGATATTATTACTATTGCAAATATCGATTATTTCTGAAGGAGGTTTAAAATTAGTAACCAAGATATCAATTTCAGATATATTGCCAATTAACATCGGAGCTGTACTATCAAACTTAAAGTTGTCAGCAACAAGTATTAGTTTTCGGCAGTGATTAAATATGGCTTTTGACACAAGGACGTCTTCATAGTCAAAGTCCATTAATGCGCCATCGTTATCAATTGCTGAGACACCAACGACAGCATAATCAACTTTAAACTGTTTTATAAATTCAGCTGTATTTATTCCTATAACCGCAGAATCTATATTCCGAACCTTTCCTCCTGCAAGCCATATTTCGGCATTATCAAATTGTGTAAAAATATTAACAATATTAATATCGTTTGTAATTACCTTGAGATCTTTATGGCTATACAGTGATTCAGCTACTTGTTCAGTAGTCGTGCCACTCTTAGTGCTGTAAATGTTTCCAAGAACAACAGAGGAGTTGTTTGGAATAATGTTGGCTACTGCATTAGCAATATCTTTTTTCTCATCGCTGGCAAGAGACTTTCGAGATTTATACGCATAGTTATGTGCTTTAGAAAAAAAAGCGCCTCCATGCGCACGCGTCAATAGGTCTTTGTCACAGAAGTTATTGATGTCACTTCTTATAGTCTGCTGAGTGACATTAAAAGTTTTAGCTAAGTCATCAACACTAACATAACCTTCCTCTTCAGCAAGAGCAAGAATATCACGTTGACGTTTATTTAGTTTTTCCATAATCATTCCATTATATTGTAAATTTAATCATTATTTTTCATTTATTTTCGTTTTTTTTCTTAAATCTTCAAATTAGTTGACATTATGGATTAATTCGTATATATTTAAAGTAATTTTGATATAAATGAAAAATATCGAAATAAGAAGTACCGCTTTTTTATTCGGTGGTAATCTACATTAAGTAGATTTTGAAGTATAAATTTTTCGTTTTGTTTTAAGTTTTTACTAATCGTGAAATTTTTTTTAATTTAATTTTGGAGAGAGATATGAAAAAAAGTATTTTGTTGGCATCGTTTCTTGCCGTCTTATCATTAAGTGTTAATGCAGCAGAAATAAAGTTTGTCTGCTATCAAGATTCGAATGAGTGTGACGTTTTACAAGAGATGTCATCTATATGGGAGGACTCAACTGGGAATTCAGTGAATTTTGAAGTAGTTGGTTATGATGTTGTTAGAGACCAGCTTGAAAACCAACTGGAAGCAGGTTCCGCACCAGACGTAGCGCGTGTTACTAATTTAGGTGGATTAAATCAGTATTACTTAGACTTAACGCCATATGTTGACTCTGCTGCTTGGGAGAAAAACTATGGCGCTACATTGCCATGGTATCGTAAACCATCTGGAGACAACGGAATTTATGGCTGGCAAACTCAGCTAACAGTGACCGGTCCATATGTAAACGTGACTATGTTTGAAGATGCTGGTGTTGATATGCCAGAAGAAGGAGCAACTTGGGACGATTGGGCTGATGCTCTAAGAGTCGTTAAATCAGAGCTTGGTTTGACAGCTGGGTTGGCGATGGATAGAACTGCTCATAGATGGGCTGGACCTGCTTTTTCTTATGGCGCTAAATTCCATGAGAATGGTGTTCCAATCCTAGTTGATCAAGGCTTTAGAGACTTTGCTGAAACATTTGTAGGATGGCATGCGGAAGGCTTAATGCCTGCTGAAGGTTGGCCTGCTGGAGCTGGAACAGCTTATAAAAATGCTGCACCTCTTTTCCTAGATGGAACAGTTGCTATGCATATGTCTGGCTCATGGATGTTGAATAACTATGATACAAACATTACAGACTTTGAGTGGAAAGTAGTTCCAATCCCTTGTGGTACTGGAGGTTGTGGAGCAATGCCAGGTGGCTCAGGAATAGTTGCTTTCAATTCATCTAAGCACCCAGAAGTTGCAGCATCTTTCGTTGACTTTATGTCACAAGCTGGAAAAGCTGGTTACTTTGCTGCTAATACAAGAAATATTACTGCACACCAAGGTCTTCAAAAGGCAGGAATTGACTATCCTGGCGTAAGCCAAAGAGTTTCAGCTGGACTCTCTACTTTTGCAGCGAATGCTGGTAAAGCAGCGGAATCTACGCCACAAGCTTACTGGTTCCAAGGTTACAATAAGAACTTTGCCATTTACGGCATCGTTCCTGACTACATAACTAAAGCGATCACAGGTGAAATGAGCCTTGATGATGCTTTGGCAGCGATTGACGCTGACGTAGCAGCAAAGATAGCTGAATAAATATTATTCAGTTATACTAAAGTTCTAAACTTTAAGGCCGTCTCTTGAGGCGGCCTTAATTTTATTTAAAATTCAACTTTTATAATGTTTGAGTCTTTACTAAATCTTAATAGCTGGTTTCTGTTTTTTACATTGTATCTTTTGATAGGTTTTATATTGTCTAAAGATGTCTATGGCTTCTTACCCAAGTTAATGTCAAGTATTGGCTGGCCAATCGAATTTACTCAAAAATTATTTGGTACTAAATCACTCCCATATTTATTTTTATTTCCCAATATTCTTATCTTTGGGTTGTTCACCTTTCTTCCACTATTTATGAATTTTGGATTTTCTGTGACCGATGGCACAAGTATTAATTTTGTGTCTAGAGATTTTTCTGGCCTTGACAACCTTGCGAGAATCACCCAAGAAGTTCAAATTGATACGGGCGGTATTAATGTTGAAAATGATAAATTTAATGCGGCCATGTATGACACCTTTGTCTTTGTTATTCTTCAGGTTCCAATCATGATTCTCATTGCACTTTTTACTGCAATTGTTCTTAACAGAGAAATTATTGGGAGAGGTTTTTGGAGGGCTGTATTTTTCTATCCGGTAATGCTTAGCCCAGTTGTTGTTGCATTTTTATGGACCCTTATATTAAAGAGACAAGGCATGCTCTCTCAAACCTTAATTGATTGGAATTGGATCAGTGAGCCAATTCAGTGGCTGATGGATCCTTCATGGACAATGTTTTGGTCTATCTTTGTTTATACATGGGCACATATGGGTTTTTATATGCTAATCTTGCTGGCAGGGCTTCAATCGATTCCTAGAGATCTTTATGAGGCTGCGCAGATGGATGGAACCTCTGAGAGAAGGGTCTTTTGGCGAATTACACTACCTTTATTAATGCCAATCTTGCTAGTAGTTACTGTCCTTTCATTGATAAAGGCAGTTCAAGCTTTTGAAGAATTGTATGCACTTCAAGTAGGATGGGTTTCTCTTGTGTCGTATATTGTAGAGAATGCCGGAATTAGAGGGCAAAAAACATTTTTCGGTCTTGGGATTGCCGCTATGGCATCCTTAATTGTCGCATCAATATTAATCATACTGTCTCTATTGCAGTTTTATTTAACTCGAAGGCAAGTTAAGCTATGACAGATGTAATCAAATTTTTTACTCGAAGACAAGGAAGAAAGAAAGCTAGTCTAACTGACTGGATTTCCTATGGATTTTTGTTTCTTGGGTTTTTAATTATATTTTTGCCGGTTTTGTGGCTAGTAATGAATTCGGTTAAGTCGCAATTCTTACTTCAAAAATACGACACTAACTTTCTGCCGATGGATTACGAGCGTGTTGCAAGAGCAACAACCTATGGCCCCGATGGAAAAGATATACTCATTATGAAAGATCTAGAGCCTTGGGTCATGTTTTGGAAGAATTTGAACGATGATGAGAGGGCTGAAAAGGATGTTGTTAACTATATTAAAAGTTTCAGTGGCAATGAATACTATGCTTTAAGGTCTCACTTTGGTTTGGTGTCTGTTTTTGCTAAGGATTTAATTGCCGATAAAGATTTACCTGAGTGGCTTATTAAGTATCCAAGCATGTTTCCAAGCGCAAAGAAAGATTACGATCCTCAGTCAATAGTAGACACTCTAAATGATGAAGACGCTCGATTGTTATCAGAATTCTTGGGCCTTAAGCCTTACAAGGCCAATGGATTTACTGCTCAAATTCTAGTCTCTATGGTCGATCCACAGACCGGTGATTTAGTTGAGTATTCGGTGAGCCGAATTAATCCAACCAAAGATACTGTAAACGCTCGACTTATTACTAACCCTAAGGGCGGAATAACCAAACTTCCTAAAAATGAAATTATTATAAATAAAAACTTAAAGCCCTCCTGGATAAACTATACAGACCCTTTAACTAAAAAGGCGCTAGGAAGTTTTGATGCTGTCAGGTGTCTAAATAACTCTGTATTTGTAACGATAGTGGCAACCCTAATAACACTGCTGATTAATTCAATGGCTGCATTTGCTTTATCTAAATATCGATTTAATGGCCAAGTAGTCTTTTTTGTCATCATATTGGCAACCTTAATGGTCCCAGCATCGGTCTTAATTGTTGGTATTTTTAAAATGGTAACAATGACAGGGCTTTCAGGTTCTCTCTGGGGAGTAATTATTCCAGGTGCAGCTACGCCTACTGGAGTCTTTATGCTTAGACAATATATGCTGACTATTCCGGATGAGCTATTAGAGGCTGCAAGAATGGATGCGGCGAGTGAATGGACGATTTATTGGCGTATTATATTTCCACTAGCACTCCCTGCAATTGCCGTACTAGGTATTCTTTCAATCATATGGCGATGGAATGATTTAATATTACCAATGATTGCAGTTTCAACAACAAAGGCCGCTTACACTATTCAGCTCTGTTTACTGGACTTTAATGGAGAGTATATTGCCAGAGAGCACTATGCTTTAGCAATGACAGTGGTTAGTTTAGTGCCAACAACATTGGTATTTGTGTTTCTTCAAAAATATATTACAACTGGCATAGCATCAACAGGAATGAAATAATATTATGGCAAATCTTAAACTTATTGATATCAAAAAATCGTACGGCAAAACCGAAGTTATCCATGGTCTTGATTTGGAGGTTTTAGATGGAGAATTTTGTGTCCTCGTTGGACCATCTGGCTGCGGAAAATCAACCCTTCTAAGAATGATTGCTGGCCTCGAAGCAATTACAGAAGGTTCAATCTCAATTAATGATGAAATAGTGAATGACATTTCTGCAGCTAAAAGAGGTTTAGCGATGGTTTTTCAGTCGTACGCTCTATATCCTCATATGACAGTTCGACAAAACCTTGCCTTTGGCCTAGAGAATTTAAAGTTAGACAAGGCTGATATTGAACAAAGAATCAATAAAGCTGCCAATCAACTAAGGATGGAGGAGTACTTAAAAAGGCGCCCTGGGCAACTATCTGGAGGACAAAGGCAGAGAGTAGCAATCGGAAGAGCTATTGTTCGAGAGCCATCCATATACCTTTTTGATGAACCATTATCAAATTTAGATGCTGAGCTTCGTGTTGCTACTCGAATTGAGTTAAAGGCTCTTCATGCAAGACTTGGAAATACTATGGTCTATGTTACTCATGACCAAGTAGAGGCAATGACAATGGCTGACAAGATTGTTGTCATGCATGACGGCATTATTGAGCAGACAGGAACGCCATTAGAGTTATATAACAAACCTTCTAATTTGTTTGTTGCTGGATTTATTGGTTCACCAAAAATGAACTTTTTAGATTGTTCTTCTCTCCCAGAAAGTGTTAAAAAATTAGCGCCCAAGGGTGCTTTTACTTTTGGTGTAAGGCCTGAGCATCTCACAATAAAAGAAGATAATTCACTACCTTTAAAGGTGAAAAATGTTGAGCAGTTAGGCTCTGATAGTTATCTATATGGCGATACTATTGACAATCAAGTGCTCTCTATTAAATTAAATAATCAAACCGATATTAAGTCTGGACAATCCATCAATGTTGGCCTTGATGAAAGTGATATGCACTGGTTCGATTCAAATGGAATATCTCTTTAGTTGTCATTGTGTATCATCGTGATACTCGTTAACAATTTAAGATGATATGTCCGACACCAATCCAGCAGCAATTTGGATTAAAAACCCTTTAGCTATCTTTGCAAAAGACAGTGATGGAGGTGTCGTTATTCAAGGTCAAAATATTATTGAACTTGTGTCTTTAGGTGAAACACCAAATACTCATATCGATGAGATTTATGATGCAAGTGCTAGTGTTCTTTTACCGGGCTTAATAAATACACATCATCACTTTTATCAAACTCTGACTAGAGCATATCCTGAAGCACTAAATAAAGAGCTATTTCCATGGCTAAAGAGCCTCTACAAGGTTTGGGCTAATATTCAGCCTGAGATGTTAGCTGTTTCTACAGAGTTGGCATTATCTGAACTTTTACTGTCTGGTTGTACTACCGCAAGTGACCATCATTACTTGTTTCCAAGCCAGCTTGAAAATGCTATAGATATTCAGGTAGAGGAGGCTCAAAAGATTGGAATGCGAGTTACTCTAACGAGAGGCTCGATGAGCCTAGGGGAGAAGGATGGTGGCCTACCACCACAATCTGTTGTGCAAACAAAGGAGAAGATACTAACCGACAGTGAGCGACTAATTAAGGCCTACCATGAAAGTGAAGAGGGTGCAATGACTCAAATCGCTTTAGCTCCGTGCTCACCTTTCTCTGTAACCACTGACTTGATGATAGAGACTGCAGAGCTTGCACAGCAGTATGATGTACGTTTGCATACACATTTAGCGGAGACGATAGATGAGGAGAATTTTTGTTTAGATAAATTTGGCTTAAGGACTGTAGATTATCTTGAAAGTGTTGGCTGGCTATCGAATCGAACTTGGCTTGCTCATGGTATACATTTCAATAAAGATGAGATACAAAAGTTGGGTCAATCTGGGGTTGGGATTTGTCACTGTCCAAGTTCCAATATGGTGCTGGCTTCTGGTATTTGTCACAGCCTTGAACTTGAAGAGGCTGGCTCTATAATCGGTCTTGGTGTTGATGGCTCTGCCTCCAACGATTGCTCCAATATGATTGCTGAGCTTAGGCAGGCAATGTATTTACAGCGTTTACGCTATGGCGCTTCAAAGATTACTCACCAGCAG
>Ga0208765_1000874_pt1 | contig 19270 bp, 24 predicted proteins | sample ETNtaG_2_FD_185783 | JGI IMG/M metagenome (GOLD analysis project Ga0208765, IMG submission 185783) | Marine microbial and viral communities from oxygen minimum zone, Eastern Pacific Ocean - ETNP201406SV203 (SPAdes) (version 2) | ecosystem: Environmental > Aquatic > Marine > Oceanic ...
CTTTGAGGCGTTCGGGGTGACGGTGACATCGGACCAGCAGGCGGCGGGGCTCATCATGAAGCTGCTGGGTGGCTTCTACCTGTGGGGGATCATCATCGTAAAGTTCATCGGCTATTCGCGTGTTCACCACCAGGAGAACCAGCAGATGCGACCGGCGGAGGGACGCCACCGTCGGCTGCACTCCGACGAGGAACCGGTCGAGTAGGGCCACGGCCCTCCCGCTAGGTTCGCACCCGTGATCGACATCCGGCTGCTGCGTTCAGATCCCGAGGCCGTGAAGGCCGCCCTGGCCCGTCGGGGTGAGGACACCTCCGGTCTCGATCAGATCATCGAGTTGGACGCCAGGCAGCGGGCCCTCGCCGAGGAACGGGATCAGGTCCGTAACGAGGTGAACACCATCTCCAAGGAGGTCGGTGGTCTCCACCGCGATGGTAAGGCTGCCGAGGCTGTCGAGTTGCAGGCTCGGAGCCGTGACTTGGGTGATCGCGAGGACACCCTGGCTAGTGAAGTCGACATGCTGGCCGACGAGATCCGCGACGCCCTGCTGCGCGTGCCGAACCTTCCCTCCGCTGACGCTCCCGATGGCCTGACCGAGGCCAACAACGTGCTGGTCCGCCACGAGCACTGGGATCCCGATGCCTACGGCGAGCACCAGCGGGTGCCCCACTGGGAGATCGCCGAACAGCTCGGACTCCTGGACGTGGAACGGGGCACCAAGCTCTCCGGCTCGATGTTCGTCATGTACACCGGCATGGGCGCCACCCTGTGCCGGGCGTTGATCCAGTACGGCCTGGACCGCAACGCGGATGCTTACCGGGAGATGCGTCCGCCAACGCTTGTCAAGACCGAGACCATGGTGTCCACCGGGCACCTTCCCAAGTTCGAAGAGGACGCCTACCACCTCGAACGGGACGACCTATGGGCCATTCCCACAGCCGAGGTGCCACTCACCTCGTTCTGCCGGGACGAGGTACTCGACGAATCCGACCTGCCGATGAAACTCATGGCCCACACGTCGTGCTTCCGTCGCGAGGCCGGCTCCGCTGGGCGTGACACCCGTGGCCTACTCCGGGTCCATGAGTTCGACAAGGTGGAGCTGCTCTCGTACGCCACACGCGACCAGGCCCCCGAGGTGCACGCCGACATCCTGGCCAGGGCCGAGGCGGCCATCACCGACCTCGGGTTGTCCTACCGGGTGCTGGATCTGTGCGCTGGTGATCTAGGTGGCTCGTCGGCCCGCACCTTCGACCTCGAGGTGTACGCGCCGGGGGCCGACCAGTGGTTGGAGGTCTCGTCAGTGTCGTGGTTCAGCGACTACCAGGCCCGTCGGGCCAACGTCCGGTACCGGCCGACCGACGAGAAGGGCACACGGATCGTCGACACCCTGAACGGGTCCGGCCTTGCCGTACCGCGTGTCTGGGCCGGCGTGGTCGAGACGCATCGCCAGCCCGACGGCACGATTGCCATCCCGGAGGTGCTTCAGCCCTACATGAGGGGCGCCACCACCATCGGCTGACTGCCAGCCGTCAGACGCTGATCATCAGGCCGAGTGCTGCGGCCCCGACTCCCAACACGAGGGTGTTGAGAATGTGGCCCACCGAGCGACCCCGACGGGTGCCGATCCGGGTGTCACCGAGCGCCACGACGTCGGCGGCGAAGGTTGAGAACGTGGTGAACGCTCCCAGGCCACCCGTGCCGACGACCGTCAGCGTGCCGGCATCGGCGCCGGCCAGGAGTCCGAGGGCGAACGCACCGGACACGTTCACGGCCATCGTGCCCAGGTGACCGCCCGGCCAACGTCGGGTCGCTATCAGTCGAAGTCCCCCTCCAACTGCGGCGGCGGCCACGAATCCCAGCCCGATCAGCACGACGACTCCGTGGGTCGACCTCGAAGGATGGCTCGGCCGGTCATCCGACCCAGCAGGAAGGTGGCCAGCCCGCCGCCAACCGAGAGCACCGCGTAGCCGAACGCTCCCGACGCGTCGCTGGCCCGAAGGGCCTCGGCCACTTCGACGGCAAAGGTCGAGAAGGTGGTCAGGCCCCCACAGAATCCGACGCCGGCCAGCAGGCGAGTCGAGGAAGTGACACCGCGTCCCAGGAGAAGGCCCAGCAGGCCGCACCCCACCAGGTTGGCCAGCAGCACCGGTCCGGCCGGGCCGCCGTCCGCACCGACAGTTGCCTCCAGCAGCCCCCACCGGGTTGCCGCCCCGGTCACTCCACCGACAGCCACCAGGGCGAGTTCCCGCACGGACGGCCCGACGGCGGGGTAGGAGGGGCTGGACATCAGGCTGACACTAGGAGGCAGTTCGGGGTGCAGCGGGTGTGCCGGTACGAGGCGTCGGCTGGTTGACTGGCGGGATGGACTTGAGTGGGGTACGGGAGGCCTACGAGTCGGCGGGCTTCGACCTGGCCGACCTGGCAGGCGATCCTTTCATCCAGTTCCAACGATGGTTCGGCGAAGTCGAGGCAGCCGGCTACTGGGAACCCAACGCCATGGTGCTCTCCACGGTGACCGCCGATGGGTGGCCATCGGCCCGCAACGTGCTCCTCAAGCGAATCGACGCCGAGGGCTTCGTATTGTTCACCAACTACACCAGCGACAAGGCCGCCGAGATGGACAGGTCAGGTCGGGCCGCCCTCACCTTCAGTTGGACTGAGTTGCGCCGTCAGGTCCGGGTAATGGGCACCGCCGAGCGCCTCAACGACGAGGAGTCCGACGGCTACTGGATCTCCCGACCACGAGGGAGTCAGCTCGGGGCGTGGGCGTCGGACCAGAGCGTCGTGGTGCCCGACCGAGCCACACTCGAACGCGCCTTCGTCGAGGCCGAGCAGCGCTGGGCCGACCAGCCCGTCGAACGGCCCGACCACTGGGGTGGCTACCGAGTCAGGCCCCACTCGATCGAGTTCTGGCAGGGCCGACCAGACCGGCTCCATGATCGCCTGCGGTACCGCCTCGACGGTGCGTCCTGGGTGGTGGAACGCCGAGCGCCCTAGGGCCAACAGTTAGCGGGCTTGTCCGATGGTCCGATCGGGTCGGTCGGGATCCTCCAGGGCGGCCACCAGGCCGTCGATGAGGAGGTCGAGATGTTCGGCCCGGGGCGTACCGTCCCGATCCGACCAGTCCCGGTGGTCGCGGTTCCACCGGATGCTGGGTGGTAACTCGACCTGGACGCCGCCACCGTCCACCCGGTTCACGGGGTTGTCGGGGTGCAGGCCGCGGAGCGACCGAGGCATGGCCTCCACGTCGTCGACCACCCGGTACTCCTCGGGCAGGACTCCCCGGAGATGGCCAGCCACGTGATGGGCCGCCGTACGGTCGGCTCCACCGACCAGTACGGCCCAGAAGTCGTCATGTCGGCCGTAACCGTGGATCGACAACACGGTGTCCACCCGGCCAAGGAACGCGTCCAGGCTCGACGACACCCCGGGCACGAAGCGGGTGGACGGGAGGTGGCGTCGACAGCCATCGGGCTGGACCACTGCGTAAAGCGAACCGTCGATCCGGTTCGCCACCTCTCGGGCCACCACTTCGGTGGCCCGTTCTAGGCCCCCACCGTGGAGGGCGCACACGCCGGTTGTCGACCGAAGGTGGAACTCCTCGACCACCCCGGGCAGGGCCAGAAGGTCGGTCAGGTTCTCGATGGGTTCAACCCGTCCCGGCGTTCGGTCGTCGACCATCGTCGACCGGATGGGTCGGTTCACCGACGCCGGTCGCTCATTGCCCCGTGAGCCGACGCCCACACGACCAGTAGGACGGCAATGGTAAGCAGTGCCTCGAGTGGGGTGGCCCATCGCATCGGGTCGTCGATCCAGTTGCCAATGCGTGCCGGCCAGTCACCGATCAGTCGGCCGACCGGGATGACAAGCAGATCACCCCGGTGAACCAGTCCCTCGGCCACACCCCAGGCGCCACCGGCCACCATCCAGAGCCAGCGGCGGGGTCGGGTCGACAGTGCCGGCCCGAGACCCCAGACCACCAGTGTGGCCACCACCAACCAGAGAGCGAGGCCCAGGCGCGGGCCACCGACATTGGCCGCCCAGTTGGTGAGGTGCGACTGGAGGTCGGTCACCGAGTCCACGATCGGATTGGACGGGGCCCGCGCGTCCCGCAGGATGCGGATCTCGTAGACGCCGTAGACGATCAGGTAGGCGCCGCCCAGTATGAGGGCCACGGCACCGATCCGATCGAAGTGGGGGAGCAGACGCCGGAGGCGACGGGTCAGGCCGCCTCGGGCCACGGCCAACGAGAGGGTGAGCGAGGTGACTACGGCGGCCATGCCGGCGGCGAACGCCAGGTAGACGGCGATCCCGTCGACGATGCCGTCCCGCCCGAAACTGCCTGCCACGTGCAATAGGAAGATGGGGGCCGAGCAGCCGATAGAAACCACGGCGTACGACACGCCGAACCCAAGGACTGACCACAGTTCGGTGGTCGACGGGCCGCGGACGGGTTTGAAGAAGGGGATCCGGAGTTGCCGGCCGGTCAGCATGAACAGGCCGTAGGGGACAAACGCCGCGCCGAGGATCACTGTGACCCACGGGGTCTTGGTGGCAATGGCCTCCTCGGAGACCACCGTGTTCACGGCCAGGCCGAGGGCGCCGAACACCAGCACGAAAGCCGCCGTCAAGATGAGGCTGACCGACAATCCCCGTAGGACCTGTTCAGGGCGGGCCTCACCGTCCGCCGTATCGCTGCCCAGGAAGTAGCCGAGCCAGGTGGGGAGCATGGCGAAGCCGCACGGGTTGATGGCCGTGACGATGCCCAGAGTGAACGGCAGGGCAAGGGAGACGTCGATCATGGGAGGGGGATTACCGGACGGGGATCATCGGGTCGGCTCCAGATACTCCCTGATGGCTTCGGCCAGTTCGTCGGCATCCAGCGGCCCATGGTGGACATAGACCAGATCGCCCCCTCGGTCTACGAAGGCGGTCACCGGCAGGCCGACGGTGCTGAGGGCTGCGGAGAACTCTCCATCGGGATCACGACCCTGAAGGTAGGTGATCTCGAGTTCGTCGGCCCGCTGGGCCGCCCGGGTGGGTGAGTCGCTGACGTTGATGCCTATGAACCGGACCTGCCCAGAACCCCTCTCGTGGGCGGTCTGCAGGACGGGCATCTCCTTAAGGCACGGTGTACACCACGTGGCCCACAGGTTGACTACGACGGGCCGATCGTCGCTGTCGGTCAGGTCGTCCAGCGTGGTGGTCTCCCCGGTCCAGAGTTCGAAGGGCATCGAGGTCACGTCGACGACAGTCGTAGGGTCCTCAGCACAGCTGACGGTGGACGCCGACAACCCCACGAGGAACAGCCCCATGAGGAGCAGGCCGACAGGGAGACGGGACACGAACGTCGACGGTACCGGCCCACCGTGGAGCGAACATGCTGTGGCGGAATCATGGTTGCCACACGGACCGGGGCTCGCCGAAGCGTCACCCCGGTCCGTGGTCTGGCGTTCTGGTGGGCCGGCACCCGGCCGGAGGAGGGGGAACCGGCCGGGTGCGGGACCTGTTTTGTGGTGGCCGCGTCAAGCCGAGAGCAGCTCCTGCTGGATGCGCAACGGGATGGGCACGACGGGCAGCTGCTCCTCGGGGCGCGGCACATTGGAGGGGCGACCCCGGCGACGCTTGGTGGCCAGGATGTGGCCGTTACGAAACAGCTGTCCGCCCCACACGCCCCATGGCTCTCGGCGGCGGATGGCGCCTTCGAGGCACGACTCGAGCACCGGGCATTCGGCGCAGATGTTCTTGGCCTGCACGATGTCCCCGATGTCGTCGCTGAAGAAGACCGCGGTGGGGACGCCGAGGCGTTCACAGGCGGCCTGTTGGCGCCAGGTCTCTCGTTCGTAGATCAGTGTTTCTTGCATGGTCTCGCTGCTCTCTGGGTCGCTGGTCTTGGGGGAGTTGGATTTGAAAACCGGTTTGAAAAACGAAGAAGGCCGCCGGATTTCTCCGGCGGCCTCGGGGGGTGGATCTGCGTTCAGCTGATCAGCTGTTCGCTCCCCGGGGCCGCTGGCCGGTCTTGGTGAAACCGGTGGTCCGATAGGTGTTCATGAACGTCGAGGAATCGACATGCCACGAAATACTCGGCTTCACCGAGTGATGAGCCGTATGCAGGCGCGACGAGGACACGTGCACGCCGGCCGAAAGGCCGTGGCGATGGCAGTGAAGCTCGTACATGGAAACTGTCCTGTGGCTGGGTAGATGGGCGGCGGTTGCCACCCGGTCAGACATCCACGATAGAGGCGTCTGACCGGTCTCCATCCGAGTCGACCGGGGTTACCTCGGTCAAATGATTAAATCAGCTGGTCGAATACATTGTCTGACCTGCGACTTCGTCCCGGGTCGCCTGGCCCAGGATTCGCAGGTGCTCGAGGTGGGCGTAGGTCTCGCTAGCCGCCATGTCGCCCCACGAACGCTCCTTGAAGAGTCGTTGCATGAAGGCTTCCACCGTGCCTGATCCCATGTCTTCGCCGGCCTCACGGATGACGTCGAGACGTTCCCCGTGGTGGTCGATGATGTGGTCCACCCTCTCGGCCACGTTGGTGAACGGGTGACCGTGCGCCGGTAGGACGTGCTCCAGCCCGGGGAGCTCCTTCATCCGTTCCAACGAGCGGAAGAAGGTGGCCAACGGATCGTCCATTGGGCCGATGCCGTTGATGTGGGGGGTGATGGTAGGTAGTACGTGGTCTCCCGAGAGCAGGATCCCGTCGGCCGGGTCGTAGAGGCAGAGGTGGTCGTGCGTGTGGCCCGGGGTGTGGACGGCCAGCCAGGTTCGCCCGCCGAGCAAGACCTCCTCGCCGTCGACCACCGTGTCGGACGGCTCGGGGACACGCCATGACTTCGATCCACCGGTCACGTCCATCTCCGACCACTTGCGAAGTTCAGTGGCCGGTGGTGCGGATCGGGTAGCGCCCCATGGGGTGGGGCGGCTCATCATGGATCGGACCCGTTCGAGGTCCTCGTCGTCGGCCAGATCCAGGTCGCCGGAGTCCATCTCCTCGTCGATCGCCATGTCCATCCACACCGATCGGAAGTCGGCGTGGGTAAGGACCCGGGTGCCGTGGTCATCGCGGAGACGGTGTACACCGCCGAAGTGATCGGGGTGACTGTGGGTGACCACCGCGGTGTGGACCCGACTGTGGTCGGTGCCCAGCTGAGCCAGAAGGTGGCCGAGGGCGTTCCACGACTCGAGGCTGGGCAGGCCGGGGTCCACCAGGGTGAATCCGTCGGTGTCCTCAAGCGCGTAACAGTTGACGTGGCCGAGGCCGGGCATCGAGATAGGGAGCTGAAGCCGGTATAGCCCGGAGGCCAGTTCGGTGACCTCGGTCGAGGCTGGTTCCTGCTCCTGCCGGACCGGCCGATCTTGTGGCTGATCGGTATGGGAACAGGAGGGGTCGGTCACGGCGTCACCATAGGAGGGGGCCTCTGAACGGGCCCAAGCGGCGCTGGGCCAGCAATGGGCGCCGGACGAGTTCAGGCGTCGGGCGAGGAGGGAAAGAGCGCCGCTCGGTAGTGGCGCAGTTCGGCCACCGATTCCCGGATGTCGTCCATGGCCCGGTGGCCGCCGGCCTTCTCGGGTGCCGACTTGACGGCCTCCGGGTGCCAGCGCCGGGCTAGTTCCTTGACAGTCGACACGTCGACCGACCGGTAGTGCAGGAACTCCTCGATCTCGGGAAGCCAACGGAGTAGGAAGCGTCGGTCGGTACCGATCGAGTTGCCGCACAGCGGCACGGTTTGGGCTTCGGGAATATGTTGCTTGAGGAAGGCCATCGTGGCATCGCCAGCTTCGGCCAACGTGGTTGACGAGGCGGTAATGGCGTCCAGCAGGCCGCTCTTGGTGTGCATGGTCCTCACGAAGTCGCCCATGCGGTCCAGAACCTCGGGTGGCTGGTGGACCACCAGGTCCGGGCCCTCGGCCACGATGGTGAGGTCGTCGTCGGTGACCAGGGTCGCGATCTCGACGATTACGTCGGACTCGAGATCCAGTCCGGTCATCTCGAGGTCCATCCATGCCAGCACGGCGCCGATCCTAGGTCGTCGTGCCTTGCCTCAGTCCGGCGCCAGCCCGGGACCAGCCGGTGAGTGGGCTGGGGTCGGGGGCTAGGGTCGCCGCCGTGCTCAAGATTCCCCTGCTTCGACTGGTCGATGACCTGCCCCTTCCGACCTATGCCCGCGAGGGTGACGCTGGAGCGGATCTGGTGGCCGCCGAGGACGTCACGTTGGCGCCCGGCGGGGGTCGCGCCCTGGTGTCCACCGGCGCGGCCATCGCCATCCCTTGGGGGTACGCCGGGTTCGTTCAGCCCCGCAGCGGTCTGGCGCTGAAACACGGCGTGACCTGTCTGAACACGCCGGGCCTCATCGACTCGGGCTACCGGGGGGAGCTGAAGGTCCTGCTCGTCAACACCGATCCCACCGATCCCTTTGAAGTGGTTCGCGGCGAACGCATCGCCCAACTGGTGATCCAGCGGGTCGAGGAATGCCGATTCGCCGAGGTCGACGAGCTCCCTCCATCTGAACGGGGCGAGGGCGGCTTCGGGTCGACCGGCCGCTGAATCCAACGGTCCGGTACGTGGGCACGATCGAGGAACTGCCTGGCCTTGACGGGGTCGACGAGGGCACCCGGGGAACAGTGGTCAACCACCGGATGCGCGAGGTCACCGAGCTGGTGGCCGGAGCCGGTGTTGGAGCGGGCACATGGGACGGCTCGCTGGTCGGTGAGGTCCGGACGTTGTTTGACTCACTGGCCCCGGACTGGACGGCGACCCGTGACCATCCGAGTCGCAACGCGCCGTTACTGGATGCCCTGGACCGGGGAGCGGTGGCCGGGCGGACGGTGCTCGAGCTGGGTGCCGGGACGTGCATATCGGCACGTGACCTGCGGGATCGGTTCGATTGCTACGTGGCGGCTGACCTTTCGTGGGGGATGCTCAGCCACGCGGTGGACGGAGCGCCACCGCTGATGTGCGCCGATGGTTCAGCTCTGCCTTTGGCCGACAGCATCGTCGACGTCCTGATCCTGCAGAACATGTTCCTGTTCGCCGCTGAGGTCGACCGGTGCCTAGCTGACGACGGTTTCGTGGTCTGGGTGAATAGCCGGGGACCGGAGACGCCGATCCACCTGTCATGTGAGGCAGTGGTGGCGTCGCTCGAATCGGCCACCGGATCGTCGTGGCGGGCCGTCACCTCGACCGTAGGTGAAGCCACGTGGGCTGTGGTGCGTCGAGAATCTAGGAACGCGGCGCGCTGATTCGAAGGGTGCGGCCGTCGCCAGTGAGATCGATGGCTACCTCGGAGGCTGACACCCGGTAGTCGATCACTACGTCGGAGCCCGCGCCGGTCATCTCGGCGGCCATTTCCTGGAGCGACGAGGCCAGGTCGCCGATCTCGGACGGTTCGATCCGGTGGATCCGCAACAGGGAGGCCAAGCCAACCCGCGGCAGATCACCGACCGGTCGAGACGCGGGAAGGCGAAGGGTCACTGCCTCGAGATCGTCCCGCTGAGAACTGCGCGCCATGGGGCGAGTCTCCCATCTCATTGGCGCGGGCGCGGTGTCGGTCTGATCGACGGCGAAGGTGGCGGCGAGGGCTGCAGGTCGGGCAACATCGTCGGTATGACCGTGCTGGTCGATGAGGCCGTGTGGCCCTGGCGGGGCGCCCGATGGGCGCACCTGGTGAGCGACGAGAGCGTCGCCGAGCTACACGCGTTCGCCCGTCGTCTGGGCCTGCGGCGTATGGCTTTCCAAGGCGACCATTACGACATCCCCACCGACGTGCGTGAGCGGGCCCTTGCCTTGGGCGCCGAGGCGGTCCGTGGGCGGGACCTGGTTCGGCGCTTGCGGGCTGCCGGGCTCCGTCTTGCGGCTCCAGATCGACCGGGTTCGTGGGAGGAGGTTGGCCGGTGGTCGGCTCCGGGGAGCCGACCTGACCTCGGTTCGATGGATCTGGTAGTGCCGGGTGATCTAGCCGAGGCATTTCAAGGGGTAGACGCGCGTTGGACGTCTGTCGACGTGGTGGCGTTTCATCGACTGGTTTCTCAGCGATGGGCGGAAGTCGCTCTGGTGGTGGACGACGACGAGGGCGTGGTGCTGGTGGGCGACGTGCCCGCAGGTGTGGAGGTCCGGTGCCATGACGACCGTTTGGTCGAGTTGTTGACCCCATGTCGGAGGGAGACGTGATGAGGCGGGTTTCGTCGATGGTGTTGGTCGTGTTTCTGGCTTGTGCCGCGTGTGGCGGTGATGGTCTGGGTGAAGGTCCCCCGGGGTCCACAACGGCGTCGGCGTCGGTGTCGACAACGACAACGGCGTCCGATGTAGCGACCAACGGTTGGATCCAGGTCGGTGACCTGACGCTGGACCTCGAGTTCTCCTGTTACTCGCCGGGGGCTGGTGACGTGGTAGCCATCGGGGTGGGCCAACACCCGGATAGCGGCCAACCGGTAGAGGCCCTAATCCAAGGGTTCCTCGGTCAGCCGTACGTGGGCCTCACCATCGGTGGTTCGGTGCGCTACGAAGCGTCATTGGATGGGCCGCTCGAGGTGTTCGTCCATGACGGAACCATCAGCGCAGGGGCCATCGAATGGATCCGCGGCCTTGACCTGGAATCCGGGGTAGGGGAACGACTCGGGTACGGCGCGGTGTTCGTGAGTTGTGGGGAGTACATCCATGACCTACCCGAGGGGTACTGACCGGCAGCGAAAGGGGGGCTCAGCCGGGGCAACCGCCGATTTCTTCGGCCCACGGGAGACGGCCGGCCCAGACCCGCGTGATCTGGAGGCCGTTGGACAAGAACATCACCCGGTAGGTGGCGTCGGCCACGTCCTTGGGGACGTAGGCCAGCAGGTTCCCCGAACCGTCGGGTAGGGCGGTGGTGTGGATGCGTTCACCGAACAGTTCCCGGATGCGATCCTCGGTATCGCCGATGCCGGCGCCTGAGCGGGTGGTGATGGTGCGGGTGTCGACATCGACCCGCTCGACGGTGCCGGCCACCACCCAGAACGTGAGTCCGGCCTGGCCGGCTTCTGGAACGACGAGAAAGCAGTGGCCCACCGGGGTGATGGGGGTGAACTGGCTACCGGCTGCCACCTGAGCGTCGTGGAGCGTCATGCCGAACATGACCCGGTCGATGCCCACGGTGCTCACCGACGAGGCGGCGTTCAGAGTGGGCACGCCCAGACCCTCGACCGGAGCCAGCGTGCCCATCGGCTCGGTGGGCAGGGTCGCCTCGACCATTCCGACGGTGGTGGTAACGGCGATCAGGGTGTCGCTGTCGGACATGTTGGCGGCGTCAGTTGTTGGGGTTGTCGCCGGGGCCAGCGTGGTCGAGGCAACCGGCAGGATGACGATCTCGTCGGTCGGGTTTCCGCCGAGGCCGAAGAAGAGGACAGCCATGACGGTGATTCCAGCGAGCAGCATCACCACCAGAGTGCGCATGACCCCACGCTAGGCGGGAGGCCGGCCATTGGACGGTCGGACCCGTCAGCTCACACCCGCGGCCCGGCCGGGTCGGATCTATGGTCCACTGGCCGGATGCGACACGGCTTGGGAGTTGATTGCCTGCCGAGGATGCCGCTGGTGTCGCTGGCCCTGATGTTGGCGTTGATAGCGGGAGGCTGTGGTACCTCGTCGGAGGTGGCTCCGCCCTCGACCACCGCGCCGGAGGTGGCTCCGCCCTCGACTACCTCGGTGTCGGTGACAACCACGTTGGTCGTGTCGGTCACCGTCCCCACGACCACCGTCGTTACCCCTCCGACCACGCCGCCGTCGACTATCGCGACGACCACGTCGACGACTCTTCCGGCGGGCCCCACCGCAGCCGAGTGCGTGGGCGGTCTGCCCGTCGGACTCCGGATCGGTCAGGTGCTCCTGCCCATCGCTTCCCAGGCTGAACTCCCGGTGGTGGTCGATCTCGCTGGGCGAGGTCTGGTGGCCGGAGTGGTGATGGCAGGTCCGGTGGGAGACGGCTTCTCGGCTGCGGTGGCCGCTGTGCAGGCTGCATCGGCTACCGGGCCGGTAGTGGTGGCCGTTGACGAGGAAGGTGGTCGGGTTCAGCGGTTCGAGTCCGTGCTCGGGTCGATGCCCTCGGCTGCCGCCATGGGGGCTCTTCCCGTTGACGAGGTGCGTGCGTTGGCAAGGGACCGGGCAGAGGCACTGCGTGCCTTGGGAGTCACGGTGAACCTCGCCCCGGTGCTCGACGTGGGCGCCGCACCAGGCATCGGCGACCGGTCGTTCTCTGACGACCCTGAGGTGGTATCCACCCACGGCATTGCCTTTGCCGAAGGGGTGCTGGCCGGCGGCCTCGTGCCGGTGGTTAAGCACTTCCCAGGCCACGGTCGGGCCAACGCCGACAGTCACGACGAGTTGACCACCACGCCGGCGCTCGAGGACCTGTGGGAGGTCGACCTGCTCCCGTTTGCCCTGGTTCCAGACGGTGCGGCGGTCATGGTCGGCCATCTGGTGGTGCCCGGCCTGACTGACGGGGTGCCGGCCACCCTCTCACCGTCCGCCATCACCGGCGTGCTGCGGGGCGATCTGGCCTTCGATGGGGTGGTGGTTACTGACGATCTGGCCATGGGAGCTGTCGCCGACCTGGTCGACGTGGCCACCGCGGCCCGCCTCGCCCTCATTGCTGGCGCAGACCTACTGATTATCGGTGGCCTGGCCAACGTGGTGCCCGTCGCGTGGGGTCTGTTGTCCGCCCTTGACGACGGTTCGTTGGACGAACGCTGGTTGGACGAGGCCGTCGAACGGGTGCTTGCCCTGCGGAACGTCAACCCGTGCACGTTGGCAGGCAGCGTCCATGATGGGGGTTGACTAGTGGGTCGCCCGGGGCTCGAACCCGGCACCTTGGGATTAAAAGTCCCCTGCTCTACCCGATGAGCTAGCGACCCGGCGGCGGTGCGAAACCCGGTGTGAAACGCGGTCGACCACCGGTTGTCAGGGTACAGGTGGGTGTTCAGGCGGCGGGTGGCCTAAAACCATCAAGGCGGGCAGTGGCATCGGCGATCATCTGGTGTACGACCTCAGCTGCTGGCACCACGTCCCTGACGAGGCCAACGATGTTGCCGGCACCGTTCATAGAGATTCCTTCCTTGCCACCGCGGTCAGTTGCCCAAGGCCCGAGGGTCAACTCGGTGAGGACCGGTTGCAACGGCATGGGAAGTGGGTCAAGGTCGGCAGCCTCCCAGGCTTTGGTCCACTGGTTTGGGAGAAGACGGAATCGCTTGCCCGTGTAGGCGCGACTGATAACTGGTGACTGGTCGGCGGCGTCCACCAGGCCGTCCTTCTGCCAACCAGCGATGCCTGCCTCTTCGGTAGCTAGGAAGCGAGTTCCTACCCACACGGCTTCACAACCCATGACAAGGGCAGCCGCCAGGCCGCGACCATCACCGATCCCGCCAGCGGCAACGACGGGAACTTCGACAGCATCGAGCACCTGGGGAAGAAGGGCGAGAGTGCCGACGTGTCCGGTATGGCCACCACCTTCCGTGCCTTGTGCGATGACGACGTCGGCACCGTCCTTTACGACGCTGACAGCCTGTTTCGTGTTGCCGACCACCGACATCACCACTGCTCCGGCTTCGTGGAAGCGGTCCACTACAAAACCTGGTGAGCCGAGGGCACCGACGAATACCGGGACCCCTTCCTCCAAGATGACCTGGACTTGGGCCTCGGCATCGGTCCCCAACGCGTTTCTACCGGTTCCACGATTGGCACTTCCACCTGGCTGCTCGACACCCAGTTCGGTGGCAATACGGGCCGCCGTCTCGCGGTGCTCAATGGGAATCCGCTCAGCAACATCTGAGATCTTCGTTCCGTCCTGTTCGATACGGGCCGGCAAGATGAGGTCGACGCCGAACGGTCGATCGGTCAGTTCTCGGGTGCGGCGGATGACGGTCCGTACCTGTTCCGGGGCCATCGAGGTGCAACCAAGCACTCCGAGCCCACCTGCGTTGGATACCGCTGCCACGAGTTCGGGTCCGGCGATCGGTCCCATTCCGGCCGAGAAGATTGGAAAGTCGATCCCCAACCTTTCGCACAGTGGAGTTCGCAATGGTCTACTCAACTTCTTTTCCCAATGGCTTAGGTCGGGCTGAGAGACGCCCTCCGATTCCTCCAAGAGATGCAGTTGTTAGCACTGGTCGGTCTCTTCAATGGGCTCGAGGCGCCGGAGTCGATTCTTCCAAGGCCCATAGCGCCACACCATTTCGTCCCCATTTCGGTAGCGCGTGACGAGCGCGACTCTGCGGTTTCCGGGGTACAGGTTCAGGCGGCCGTCTTCGAATCGAGCCGCAACGGAGATGCGGCTGGTTTTGTTCGCGTGTACGTCGTTGACCCCACCTTCGAGGGTGCCGTCCGCGTACATGTCATGGATGATTCCGCCAGCGGTGATGACGACCCGGTTTCCAGCCTGTTCGACGCGTTCGATGTGTCCCTTTAGCGGGCCTTTGTGGACCTGCCAGACGCCTCGAAGATCGGGCGCTTCTGGTGTGATCGGCTCGTCGCACCCTGCGAGAACCGGTTGTGGGAAGTCCCGGTACCCACCAGAAGGAGTATGCGCTACGGGAATGTCCACCGCCCTGATGGTCGTTTCAGCCGGGGACGCCGAAAGGGGTGTTGGTTCGAAGTGCTCACGCCCTGCTGGAGGTTCGTCTGGACGTCGGCGGATTAGGAGTGGGGCAATGAGGAGTCTCGGGATGACTCCGATCAGATTCTTCGCCTTCACCGTTCACCGCCCTTCACTGATGCACCATCTCGGTTGCGCTTCCGGTGTTGGAAGATCCGAGTGGTTGGAGGAGTCGGTGCAGGGCGGTCGTCCATGTCCGCCGGACCTGTTGAGGTGTGCGGTTGTGGTCGTGCACGATCTGGTCCCAAGACTCAAAAGAGGTCAAGGTGCTGATGGTTGCTACGAGGTCGTCACGGGCAGAGGGGCTCAAGGCCTCCATTTCGTGGGCGAAGCATTGGCGAATCTGATCTGCCTGCATCGACCGGACGGAACGCAACCCTTCGTCAACATCTGGAAACTCTGGAGCTCTTCTCCGGGCCTGGCGGCACATCGGTCCGGTCGTTTCATACAACTTTGCCCGGCGGTTAACTAGAACCTGAGTCCGATGTTCGAGAGTGCTTTCGGCGATGTCCGGTAGCTGCAAAAGGTGGTCGTAGCGCTTGAAGTATCGACGAAGCGTCTCCTGCCTGAGCTCTTCGAGCGTTTCGAAATAGCGGAACAGGGAGGCGACCGAGACTCCTGCTCGCTCCGCTACCTGTTCGGATGTCGGGTCCGTATTCCCTTCGCCCACAAGGTCGATCACTGCGTCGGACACGGCAAGGCGGCCGCGTTCCCGCCGGGCCCGGCGGCCGTCGATGGTCTCGTTGCTCAAAGCGGTCTGGGTCATCAGCGATTGCGGTGCCATTTTCGCCCCGTCTCCTCCTTGCAGACTGTGAGTCTAGCACTCCAATCGGATATTGATAGTTAGACTCTCATAAGATAGATTGCATCTTGAGGGAGGACACTGTGTCAAAGCCGGATCTGCCAACAGGAACCTTCCATGGCCACATCGGTCGAACGTTTGCCGAATCAGAACCCTGGTTCGAGGAACCGGTACACCCTGCAGATGACTCACCCAACGTGGTCGTTGTGCTGCTGGACGACACAGGGTTCGCCCAACTCGGTTGCTACGGGTCAGAAATCGATACTCCACACATTGACGAGTTGGCGGCTAACGGTCTTCAGTTCACGAACTTCCACGTAACTCCGCTCTGTTCGCCGACCCGGGCCTCGCTGCTCACCGGCCGGTCGCAGCATGCGGTCGGTATGCGCGCAGTGTCCAACTTCCAGACCGGATTTCCCCACCAGTTGGGCCACATCTCGAACCACGCTGCCACGGTCGCTGAGGTACTCCAGGCTGAGGGTTACGCGACCTTCTGCACCGGGAAGTGGCACCTAGCCCCCATGGAACAGTGTTCGGCAGCCGGGCCGTTCGAGCAGTGGCCGCTGGGGCGCGGATTTGACCGGTTCTACGGATTTCTCGAGGGTGAAACCGATCAGTTCCATCCCCAACTGGTCTGTGACAACCACCCGATCGAGCCACCGGGCAAGGCTGAGGACGGCTATCACCTCAGTGAGGACCTGGTCGACCAGTTGCTGCGAATGGTGTCTGACAGCAAGGGAGTCCGACCCGATCGCCCATTCTTCGCATACCTGCCCTTCGGTGCCACCCACGCTCCCCACCAGGCTCCACCCGAGTACCTGGCGAAGTACCGGGGCTCGTTCGACGAGGGTTGGGACGTTGTTCGACAGCGATGGTTCCAGCGTCAAATCGACATAGGGGTCATCCCTGAGGGAACGGAGTTGGCGCCCCTGAATCCTGGCGTGGAACCGTGGGACACGCTGCCCGTCAACCAGCAACGCCTGGCTGTTCGGCTACAGGAAGCCTTCGCCGCCTTTCTCGACCACACCGACGACCAGATCGGTCGCCTCGTCGCCGGTCTCCGCGCTATTGGAGAACTGGACAACACGCTCCTCGTCGTCCTAGCCGACAACGGCGCCTCCCAGGAAGGTGGTCCCTTCGGCGTCATGCACGAGATGAAGTTCTTCAACGGGATCCTCGAAACACCAGACGAGGCCGTCGAAAGGATCGACGAGATCGGTGGACCACATAGCCACACCAACTATCCGTGGGGATGGGCCCAGTGCGGCAACAGCCCGTTCAAGTGGTACAAGCAGAACACCCACGAGGGCGGCGTCCATGTCCCGATGATCGTGTCCTGGCCAGCCGGTATCGAAGAAAGTCAACGGGGGACGATGCGCGGGCAGTTCACCAACGTTGCTGACATCGTGCCCACCATCTACGACCTCCTCCAGATCACTCCCCCAGACGTGTTCAGAGGCCGGAGTCAGTTGCCCGTCACAGGCCACTCGTTTGCCGGGGTCTTCAGTGATGCAGGGGCGCCGGCACCCAACACCCTTCAGTACTTCGAGATGGCCGGCAGCCGGGCCCTGGTGGCAGGCCAGTGGAAGGCTGTCTGCAAACACCAGGAGGGAGCGGACTACGAAACAGAACCTTGGGAGCTCTACAACCTCAGCGTCGATGCATCGGAGTGCAACGACCTCTCCGGCTCGGATCCAAACAAGTTGGCAGAACTCGTTGCGTTGTGGTGGTCCGAAGCCGAACGCCACGGAGTCCTCCCACTCGATGATCGTGGCATGGGCGGTCTCTTTGGCGCCCGGTTCCGGGATCACTCACCCCACCCACCCGACAGGCGCTACGTGTACCGGCCACCAATGTCGCCGATCCCAGGTGGCGCGAGCGCAGCAACGGGCGGACGGAGCTTCGACCTGACTGCCCAGGTCACGAGAGCTAGTGGAGAAGACGGCGTCTTGTGGGCAACCGGCACCGAGAACTCCGGAATCTCGGTCTTCGTGCAAAACGAACGCCTGATCGTCGACTACAACGCGTTCGACAAACACACCCTGTTGGAATCTGACGTCGACCTACCCGTCGGCGACTCGGTTCTGACAGCACGATTCCGACGAACTGGTGGCCAATCCGGAATCGTGATACTTGCCGTCGACGGCAACGAAGCAGGCCGGGCCGACCTGCCCTTCTACATGCGGATGATCTCCTCCGTCGGGCCGAGCATCGGCTACGACCACGGCTCAGCAGTGTCCGATCGCTACCAAGCACCCTTTCCGTTCTCCGGGACACTCCACGAGGTCGAGATCCAGCTGCTGTCACGGGCATCGGTGGAAGCCGAAAATGCTCTTGCCAGGGCAGAGATGGCCCGGCAATGACCTCCACCCAGACGACGAGTGGCACTATGTCGAACGCTTCCACCGAACCGAGGAGACTCACAGAGTTTCTGTTCTGGTTCTACATGGCTCCGGCCCATCGTTGAGCCCCACCGTTCAGCCAGAGAAGGAATCAACCGCATGCTTGCCATCACACTCCTCGGGACCGGCAGCCCCATGCCCGACCCGGACCGGGCCGGACCAGCCACGCTCATTACGTGTGGTACCGAACAGTTCCTCGTCGACGCCGGCCGAGGCGTGCTCATGCGCCTGGGGGGCGCAGCCAGCAGCGCAGGTCAACTCAGTGCTGTACTACTGACCCATCTACACAGTGACCACATCACCGACCTGAACGACGTGATCACCACCAGATGGGTCACGACCTTCGAACCATCTCCGCTCACCATCGTCGGTCCAATCGGGACCCGAACGGTTGTAGACCACATCCTCGCCTCGCTGGAACCCGACATTGGCTACCGCATCGCCCACCACGACGACCTCGACTATCGGCCCCCTGTCGAGGTCATCGAAGTGACCGAAGGCAAGATCGACCTGGGCGGCGAGGTAGGAGTCTCCTGCGCGCCCACAGACCACAAGCCGGTCGAACCCAGCATCGGATTCCGCTTCGACTATGACGGCGCTTCGGTTGTCGTCGCCGGCGACACCGTGCCATGCGAAGGCCTCGACAGGCTGTGCATTGGTGCGCAGGCTCTGGTCCACACGGTCATCCGCAAGGACGTCATCGAGAACGTCCCGATGCAGAGACTGCAAGACACGCTCGACTACCACTCCTCTCCCGAAGAGGCTGCGAGAACAGCGGCGCGAGCCGACATGGAGACCCTGGTGCTCACGCACTACGTACCAACATTCCCATCCGGCGGTGGCGAGGACTGGCGCAAACTCGCCGCTACCCACTTCACCGGCACCATCGAGTTGGGCGATGACCTGCACAGGGTCGAAGTCCACCCGAGCTGAGTCGACCAGACCCGAAGGAAACAGAGACATGGACACTGTTCGAACGCCCGATCACCGATTTACCGATCTACCCGGTTACCCGTTTGAACCGCACTACGCCGAAATACCTGATGGCGACGGTGGAACGTTGAGGGTCCACTACCTAGACGAAGGCCTGTCCAACGGTCCCGTCGTGTTGCTGATGCACGGAGAGCCATCGTGGAGCTACCTCTATCGCGGCATGATCCCGCCGCTGGTCTCCGCCGGTTACCGGGTAATCGCTCCCGACCTCGTCGGCTTCGGCCGTAGTGACAAGCCGACGGAGATGACCGACTACAGCTACGCCCGTCACGTCGTCTGGGCCTCGTCGCTCATCTTCGACCATCTCGATCTGCAGGACATCACCTTCTTCGGCCAGGACTGGGGCGGCCTCATTGGCCTACGGCTGGTGGCCGACCAACCCGACCGATACGAACGCGTGGCCATTGGCAACACGGGTCTACCAACCGGTGAAGGCGGGTCGGAAGCCTTCATG
>Ga0208765_1000876_pt1 | contig 19252 bp, 9 predicted proteins | sample ETNtaG_2_FD_185783 | JGI IMG/M metagenome (GOLD analysis project Ga0208765, IMG submission 185783) | Marine microbial and viral communities from oxygen minimum zone, Eastern Pacific Ocean - ETNP201406SV203 (SPAdes) (version 2) | ecosystem: Environmental > Aquatic > Marine > Oceanic ...
AGGGTCCATCATGCCCATGCCGCCCATAGGGTCCATACCCATCGGCATTCCGCCCATCATATTCATACCCATTTGCATCATGTCCCCCATCATCATAGGATCCATACCTGCCATCATATCCATGCCCATTTGCATTGCTGCCATAGGGTCATTCATCATCATCATAGGGTCCATGCCCATGCCCATGCCCATTTGCATCATAGGATCCATGCCCATGCCGCCCATCATGTCCATTGGTCCGCCCATAGGTCCCATCATGCCCATGTCCATTCCAGGCATCATGCCCATTCCCATGTCCATTGGTCCGCCCATAGGTCCTTGAGGGCCTTGTCCCATGCCGGGAGCCATAAAGTCTCCTGCGGCCATCATGTCACCCATGAGTTGGGCCATTTCTCCCATCATGTCGGTCATCTGAGTCTGCATCGCGGCAAAATCTTCCCCCATCATTTCACCCATGTTGGCATTGAACATTTGTGCGGCTTGCGCTCCCATAACTTGAGACATTCCTGCCGCTATCTGTCCAGCAGCCTCTGGATTAATTCCAGCCATGTCCGCTGCGAACTGCGCCGCCATATCAGGGTTGATTTGAGCCATTTGACCCATGCTTGAAGCTATTTGTCCGCTCATTTCTTGATTTCCGGACATGTCGGTTGCGAATTGAGCCGCCATTTCAGGAGATGCTCCCGCCATGCCAACGACCAACTGACCAGCCAGTTCTGGATTATTTTCTGCAAGTCCGCCTGCCACCTCGCCTGCCAGTTCAGGATTAACTTCTGCCATTCCGGCAGCTATTTGACCTGCGACAGCCGGATTGGCGTCCGCCATTCCCTGGGCCACTTGACCAGCTAAATCTGGATTACTTTCCGCTATTGCGCCTGCGATATCTCCTGCTAATGATGGCGCCACTTGCGCCATGCCGCCAGCCACATCGGCTGCGGCTTCCGGATTAATTTCAGCAACCTGGGCTGCTACTTGTGCGGCAGCTTCTGGGTCTGCCGCAATAACGCCTTGAGCTATTCCTGCAGCGGCTTCTGGCACCGCAGCAACCGCTGTTGCCACCATATCCGCGGCTCCTTCAGGATTCGCCTCGGCTAAATTTTGAACAACTGCACCCGTCATCGCAGGAGCGGCCTCAGCAACGCCTGCAGCTATATCGCCTGCCAATTCCGGACTTGCCTCTGCAATCGAACCTGCTGTCACAGCGGCAACTTGAGGTGCGTTCGCAGCCACGCCGCCAGCAACATCGCCGGCAATATCTGGATTTCCTTCAGCCATCGCGGATGCGCCTTCAACAGCGGCAGCCGGTGCTGATTCTGCAAGACCGGAGGCAATTTCTCCTGCGTGTTCAGGATGTTCTTCCGCCATCGCCATTGCAATTTCAGTCGCAGCTTCTGGATTTGCTGCAATCATTCCTTCTGCGGCTCCTTGAGCAGCTTCCGGATTGGCCTCAATCATGGCGTTTGCTATTTCAGTAGCTTGTTCAGGAGCCGTTTGTACAACTGCTCCTGCAACTGCAGCTGCAGCCTCTGGATTAGCCTCTACCATTGCGGAGGCCAGTTCAGTTGCGGCTTCAGGGTTATTTTCTATAAGCATAGCCGCCACATCACCTGCGGCGTCAGGATTTGCCTCAGCTACGGCAGCAGCCATATCAGTAGCTGCTTCTGGATTTGTTTCAAGTAAGGATTCAGCCACACTGGTTGCCATTTCAGGAACAACTTCAGCAATCGCACCCGCTATGGAAGCGGCAGCCTCTGGATTTGCTTCTGCTATCGCAGTTGCAATTTCAACTGCTTGAAGTGGATCAGCTTCAGCGACTCCGGCTGCTATTTCCGCAGCAGCCTCTGGATTGGCTTCAGCCATAGCTGTTGTAATTTCGCCAGCAGCCTCTCCCGCAGCTTCCGCCACGCCTGCTGCAATCTCACCTGCAACATCTGGCACAGCTGCAGCCAATTCCGCTACAATTTCCGCAGCGGCATCAGGATTAGCGTTAATAAGGGCTTCAGTAGCACCTTGCGCCGCATCAGGATTGGCTTCCGCCATAGCAACAGCCATTTCTTGCGCGGCTTCTGGATTTCCTTCAATAAGAGCGGCAGCAACATCGCCAGCTGCGTCAGGATTTGCCTCAGCGACAGCCGCGGCCATTTCAGCAGCGGCATCAGGGTTTGCTTCAACCAAAGCAGCGGCCACATCCCCTGCGGCATCTGGATTGGCCTCAGCGACAGCCGCGGCCATTTCAGCGGCGGCATCAGGATTGGCTTCCATCATGGCTGTAGCGGCACCGGCAGCAGAATCAGGATCCCCATTTGCTACACCGGCAATAATGTCTCCTGCGTGTTCAGGATGTTCTTCCGCCATAGCACTTGCAACTTCAGCTGCGGCTTCAGGATTAGCATCCGCAACACCTTGAGCAATTGCACCAGCTGCGTCTGGATTTAATTCCGCCATTGCGGTTGCGGCTTCAGCTGCTTGTTCGGGCGCAGCTTCCGCTATCGCACCTGCAACTGTTGCAGCAACATTTGGATTTGCTTCCGCCATTGCCGCAGCCATCTCGGCGGCGCCTTCAGGATTGGCTTCCGCCATCGCACTTGCAACTTCATTGGCAGCTGCTGGATTAGCTTGCGCCACAGCGGCGGCCATTTCAGCGGCGCCTTCAGGATTTGCTTCCGCAATCGCAGCGGCAGCTTCACCAGCCGCTTCAGGATTAACTTGTGACACGGTGGCCACCATATCGGCGGCGTGTTCTGGATGTTCTTCCGCCATCGCCGCGGCCATCTCAGCTGCAGCTTCTGGATTAGATTGAGCCATAGCTCCAGCGATTTGTGCGGCAGCTTCTGGATTATTTTCGATTATGTTATTTGCCACTTCCGCGGCAGCTTCTGGGTTTTCTGATGCAACGCCTGCGGCCACTAATGCAGCTGCCTGAGGGGCCGCTTCAATCATCGCGGCGGCGACTTCTGCAGCAGCTTCAGGGTTTGCTGCAGCCATAGCAGCAGCAGCTCCTTGCGCGGCGGCAGGATTTGCTTCCACCATTGCGGTTGCAATTTCTGCAGCTTGTTCAGGGGAAGATTCAGCAACTGCGCTCATAACGGCGGCAGCGGCGTTTGGATTCATTTGAGCAACATTTGCCGCAAGTTCTGCGGCACCTTCTGGATTAGATTCAACTAGATTAGTAGTCAATTCAGCAGCAGCTTCTGGATTGCCAGCAGCTGTTCCAGCCACGATAGCAGCGGCGGCGTCAGGATTTGCTTCAACTAGAGCAGCTGCTACTTCAGCAGCTCCATCAGGATTGGCATTCGACATACTAGCTGCAACAGCGGCTGCAGCGTTTGGATTATTTTCAACTAAAGCAGTTGCAACTTCAGCAGCTGCTTCTGGTGCGGCCGTTGCAACAGCGCCAGCAATTGCAGCAGCAGCTGCAGGTGCGGCTTCCGCCATTGTCGCAGCAATATCAGCTGCTCCATCTGGATTAGCATTAATAAGTCCTTCAACTGCGCCTTCAGCAGCAGCAGGATTAGCTGCAATCATTGCAGTTGCCATATCCGCAGCACCTTCTGGATTTGCTTCAGCCATCGCGCCTGCTACTTCAGCGGCGGCTTCTGGATTAGCCCGCGCCACGGCAGCGGCCATATCAGCGGCATGTTCTGGATGTTCTTCTACGAGTATACTTGCAACTTCACCGGCAGCTTCTGGGTCAACCATTGCAACACTAGCTGTAATTGCAGCAGCGGCTTCAGGATTTGCTTCAACCATCGCGCTCGCAACTTCAGCGGCGGCTTCCGGTGCACTAGCTGCAACGCCTGCAGCAATACCAGCAGCGGCTTCAGGAGCAGCTTCGGCCATTGCAGCGGCAAGTTCAACAGCTCCTTCTGGATTAGCTTCCATCACTGCTTGGGCAGCGCCTTGTGCGGCGGCAGGATTTGCCTCAGCCATTGCGGTTGCGGCAGCGGCAGCTTGTTCTGGGGCCGCTTCGGCAACAGCGCCAGCCACAGCAGCGGCAGCGCTTGGATTCATTTGAGCAACATTTGCCGCAAGTTCTGCAGCACCTTCTGGATTAGATTCAACTAAAGCTTGAGTTAATTCGGCAGCAGCTTCAGGATTTGCGGCAGCCGTTCCCGCTATAACAGCAGCGGCAGCTGTTGGTTCAGCTTCCGCCATTGCGGCTGCAATGTCTCCTGCAATGTCATTTGCGGCATCACTGAAAGCTGTTTGCATTTCAGCAGTCGTTTCTTCACCTGTTGCTCCGGTTTCCATATCTTGATTTGCTTCTTGAGCTGCTTCTTGACCAGCAGCTGTTTGAGCTGCCTGAACAACCCCTTGCGCTATTTGAGCGGCAGCACCTGGATTTTGTTCAACTACAGCTGCAGCAATCTCAGCTGCAGCTTCCGGATTAGCTTGCGCTACTGCACTAGCAATTTGAGCGGCGGCGGCAGGGTTTGCCTCAGCCATTGATGCTGCAATTTCAGCAGCGTGATCATGGTCCGCAGCAGCGGCAGCATTAGCGATACCCGCTGATGCCTGTGGGGCAACTTCAGCCATTGCAATTGCTAAGTCAGCAGCTCCATCTGGATTTGCTTCCATTACCGCTTGTGCGGCAGCGGCAGCAACAGCCGGATTAGCTTCAGCCATCGCAGTTGCAACTTCTGCAGCCTGTTCCGGTGCAGCTTCAGCTATTGCACCAGCAACTGCAGCGGCAGCATTTGGATTATTTTGAACAATTGTTGCGGCAAGTTCTGCAGCAGCTTCAGGATCGGTTGCAGCAGTTGCTGCAATAATTTCTGCAGCAGCTTCAGGATCAGCGGCGGCTGTACCTGCAGTAATAGCATCAGCAGCTTCGGGTGCTGCTTCATTCATAGCTGCTGAAACATCGCCTGCAGCTTCTGGAGCTGCAGTGGTAACACCAGCTGCTATTTGAGTTGCCATTTCTGGATTTGATTCAACCATTGCAGCTGCAACTTCTGCAGCAGCTTCTGGATTTGCTTGAGCAACGCCTGCAGCAACGATAGCAGCAGCAGCGGGAGCAGCTTCAACTACAGCTGAAGCTATTTCAGCCGCAGCTTCAGGATTAGCAGTTGTCATGCTAGATGCAACAGCACCTGCAACAGCAGGATTTGCCTCGGCCATTGCGGCAGCAGTTTCTGCAGCTTGTTCTGGAGCAGCCTCAGCGACAGCGCCAGCAACAGTAGCGGCAGCTTGTGGATTTAATTGAGAAACACTAGTGGCAAGTTCGGCTGCCCCTTCCGGATCAGCTTCTACAAGTGCAGTTGTTAATTCAGCGGCAGCTTCGGGATTGGCAGCAGCTGTCCCAGCTATAATAGCGGCAGCCTCTTCAGGCGCAGCTTCCGCCATTGCGGCAGCTGCTTCACCTGCTTGTTCGGGTGCAGCTTGCGCAATAGCGCTTGCAATTTGTGCGGCGGCTTCAGGACTAGCTTCCGCCATTGCGCCTGCAATTTCTGCGGCGGCTTCTGGATTTGCTTCTGCTGCAGCAGTTGCAATTAGAGCAGCAGCTTGCGGTACAGCTTCAGCCATATCAGCTGCAAGCTCGGCAGCACCTTCGGGATTAGATTCCATCACTGCTTGCGCAACAACCTGAGCAGCGGCAGGATTTGCCTCAGCCATTGCTATTGCTGCATTTGCAGCTTGTTCTGGATCGGCTTCTGCAACAGCGCTTATTACAGCTGCAGCGGCTTGCGGATTTGTCTCAGCTATAGACATAGCTAAATCAGCGGCATGTTCTGGATGTTCTTCAACTAATGCAGCTGTTAAATCAGTTGCGGCTTCTGGATTTGCATTTATTGTTCCAGCAACAATTGCTCCAGCTTCATCAGGAGCAGCTTCCATCATTGCAGCTGCAACTTCAGCAGCTTGTTCTGGAGAAGCAGTTGCAACTGCAGCAGCAATTGAAACTGCAGCAGCAGGATTGGATTCAGCAAGAGCGCTTGCAACTTCAATAGCACCTTCAGGATTAGCTTCAGCGGCCGCGGCGGCTATAGCGCCAGCAGCTTGAGGGGCCATTTCAGCCATAGCAACAGCAACTTCTGCAGCAGCTTCAGGATTGGCTTCCATGACTGCTTGAGCAGCACCTTGTGCAGCCGCAGGATTTGCAGCAGCCATTGCGGTTGCGGCGGCGGCGGCTTGTTCTGGGGCTGCTTCGGCAACAGCGCCAGCTACAGCAGCGGCGGCGGCAGGATTTGATTGAGCAACTGCTATAGAAATACTTGCAGCAGCTTCAGGATTATCTTCAACAATAGCAGCTGTTAATTCAGCTGCTGCTTCAGGATTTGCTGTAGCTGTACCAGCAACAATTTGAGCACTTGCATCAGGGGCTGCCTCAGAAAGAGCGGTTGCCATTTCAGCAGCTTGTTCTGGAGCAGCTTGAGCTACTCCTGCAGCAATAGCTTGAGCAGCGGCAGCTACTTGAGTAGCAGCTTGAGCAGCACCAGCTTCCGCATCTTCATTAGCGGCAGCATTTTCAGCTGCATTATCAACAACTGCGCTTACAACTGCAGATGCAATTTCAGCAGCAGCTTCAGGATTAGCAGCGGCAGCTACTTGAGCAATTTGAGCAGCAGCACTTGGAGCTGCTTCAGCCATTGCGGCAGCAACTTCTCCTGCAGCTTCTGGAGCAGCTTGTGAAATTCCATTTGTAACTTGAGCTGCAACTTGTGCAGCTGCTTGTGCAGCGGCTTGTGCAACAGCTGCATCTGTTCCTTCAGCATCTGTTCCTGCGGTCTCAGCTGCGCTAGCAGCATTTTCACTTGCAGCAGTGGTAACAGCTTCAATTACAGCACTTGCAATTTCAGCAGCAGCCTCTGGATTGACTTCAGCAGCAGCATTAGCAATAACTCCAGCAGCTTGTGGAGCAACCTCCGCCATCGCACTTGCAATTTCAGCAGCGGCCTCTGGATTAGCTTCCATCACTGCTTGAGCAGCTCCTTGCGCGGCGGCAGGATTGGCTTCAGCCATTGCTGCTGCCATATCCGCAGCACCTTCTGGATTTGCTTCAGCCATTGCGCCTGCTACTTCAGCGGCGGCTTCTGGATTAGCCTGCGCCACGGCAGCGGCCATATCTTCTGAATGTTCTGGATGTTCTTCTACGAGTATACTTGCAACTTCACCGGCAGCTTCTGGGTCAACCATTGCAACACTAGCTGTAATTGCAGCAGCAGCATCCGGATTAGATTCTGCAGCAGCACTAGCTGCGGCAGCGGCTTGTTCAGGGGCAACTTGTGCAACAGCAGCAGTGGCTTGTGCTGCAGCATCAGGATTGACATCTGTTATTGCAGCTACAGCAGCAGCTGCTTGTTCAGGAGCACCTTCAGCTATGCCAGCTGCAATTGATGCGGCAGCTTGCGGCATTGCTTCAACTAGTGCAGCTGCAACTTCTGCAGCAGCTTCAGGATTTGCTTCAGCAACACCTTCCGCCACACCTTGTGCGGCAGCTGGATTTGCTTGAACCATCGCGGTTGCGGCAGCGGCGGCCTGTTCAGGGGCCGCTTCAGCAATAGCACTCGCAACTTCTGCAGCAACAGCTGGATTTGCCTCAGCTATCGCTCCAGCTAAAGCACTTGCACCTTCAGGATTTGATTCTACTAATGCAGATGTAACTTCCGCAGCAGCTTGTGGAGCGTGTTCACAAACAGCAGCCGCCATTGATGCGGCAGCTTCCGGTGAAGCTTCAGCCATTGAACTTACAGTTTCCGCAGCTTGTTCTGGAGCAGCGGCAGCAACAGCTCCTGCTATTTCAGCAACAGCGGTTGGAGCAATTTCAGCAACACTTGTAGCCACTTCTGCGGCAGCTTCAGGATTTGCCTCAGCTACACCAGCAGCAATATCAGCAGCGGCACTCGGGGCAGCTTCCGCCATTGCGATTGCCACTTCAGCGGCAGCCTCTGGATTTGCTTCTACAACAGCTTGTGCAGCAGCTTGTGCTGCTTCTGGATTTGTTTGCGCCATTTGAGCTGCAATTTCTGTAGCAGCTTCTGGTGCTTCTTCCGCAACAGCGGCTGCAACTTCGGCGGCGGCTTCAGGCAGGGCAGCAGCAGTTGCAGTTGCGATTTCTTCTGCATCTTCTGGATGAGCGTGAATAAGTTCAGATAATATTTCGCCACCTGAGTCAGGGTATTCGTTTGCTAACTCCTGGATTAAATCTTCTTGCTCGCTTTCAGGGGCATTGGATATAATTTCATATATTTGATCGACCTGTTCAGGACTAGGAGGAGTTCCTGCTGCAATTTCGCCAATCCCTGTAAATTCTTTTGCCATTTATTTTATATTGTTAATTTTTTTTTATCTCCTTGTTATTTCTTACAAACAGTTTTCCAAGAACCGTCTGCTTGTTGTTGACCAATGTATGTATTACTTGCGCAACCAGGACTTGCAGCCGCGTCAGATTCACCTGAACCAGCTTCGCTTGATCCGCTTATTGCATTAGCTAATGCCAATCTTGCTTGTTCTGCTTCGGCGGCCAGATTCATTTGTTCCTCATCGGTATAGTTCGTAATCACAACGCCTTCAACAGGCGCGGCCTCCGGCGGAGGTCCTTCATCTTCAGATGCTGCCTCAGTCGTTTCTTCAGTTGAGGCAGCTTCAGTTGAGGCAGCTTCAGTTGAGGCAGCTTCAGTTGAGGCAGCTTCTTCGGAAGATTCAGCTGGTGTTGAGATTTGATCTTGCAAACTAGCTAAAGTTAATTCTCCTATTGATTCCAATAAGTCAAGTGCGGACTCAGTAAGAGCCGTTTCATCATCAATCAAAGTCTGTGTATCATCATTGACCGCGTTTTCAGCTGCAGTTACAGCCGCGGCGTCAGCTTGATCAAGTTGTCTTTCTCTTTTTTTAATTGTCAAAAGTTCTTCAGAGATAACTATTTTATTTCGGGCGAAATCTGTTGTTACCTGAGACACCTGATAATCTTCCCACAAATCACCGACAGTTTGTTTAGTTACATAAGCTTCTTCTTCATAATCTTTTTGAGCTGTTAGATACGCCATTTTTTTATTCCTATAATCTGCCGTATCCTGCCAAGGTTGCAATGGAACGGCTAGAGTAACTTTCCAATTGACTTCCTCTGTTCCGCCTTTTGTTCCAGATACATTATATTTCCACTTATAAGTAGATTCAAAGTCCAAATCGGGTAAAAATTCCGATCTAGCTGATACGACATCTTGTTCCGCGTCCTCCACATCAATTTCTTTTTTTACGTAATCAATATTTCCCATTGTTGCTTTATTCAATGCATCATCCAATGAAGTTGGCAGTTGACTATTACCTAATGAAGATAGTTCGATTAAATTCATTGAATCAATGCTATCTGGTGGTTCTATTTTAAAAACTTTGAAAAATTTATTACGGGCTTTTCTTAAATCACCTTCTGCTTTTATTTTATCCTTTTGCGAAGTTGCAAGATCAGATTTTGCTTGCAGAACATCTGAGGCCAAGCCTGAACCTTTTTTAACACGTGATTCTTCCTGGCCGGTTGATTCAATTTTACTTTCAAGTGATTCAATTTCTGAATCATATTTTTTTACCGCATCAATGTAACCAAGATATGCGTCAACCGCATCTAGTATTAATGTCATTTTTTCTGCTTGAAGATCTAAGTCGGCAGTTATGAAAGCATTTCTTTTTTGTCTAATGTCTGAACCAGTTTCGCCAAAATCATACAATTTTTGTTTAAGGGTTATATCCATTTCTTGATGATCATAGTGATCGTTTGCCGCCTCATACTTGTATTTGTTTTCATTACCTCTGATAAATTTAACATCAAGTTCAGGAAGGTAAGCAGTCCAAGCTGTTTTAATGTCATTTTTTGCTTCTTTAACATCAGACTCCGCACTTTTTATTGAAGCATCAGTATTGAATAGTCCTTCAATAAGTTCGGTTAAATTCATTGAGAATGCGTTCAAAGAAAAGAAAATAATAAAAAAAGTGACTGTTATTCTAACTACTGTAGCCATAATTTTTGGCATAGAACCCCCGTATGTAATAATTGCAACCAATACCACTAAAAGTTATATAATCAACTTCGGTATAATACAAACTTATTATCAGTTTAAAAAATCCTTGATTTAAATCAAAAAAGAATAATTCTCATTTGCGGATTATGAAAAAAATCAAACATAGCTGAAAAACAAAGAATTTATAACTTTTTTCAGGGATTTCCTTGATTCTTCATTTCTTAAAACACTAGTTTGGTCTTCTTCAAAATACAATATTTCCGAATTTTATTTGTTTTCTATCAATAATTTAAGTGCGTTAGGATTTATAAAATCAGAGGCAAACTTATTAAAATAACTAACTTTAGGTTCAATTTGATCGCCATGAATAAAAAAAACTAATTTATTTTTCTTATAAATATTATTTAACAATTCTTCTTCTTGATGAATATTAATTGCTATGCATCCAACTGCATCAGGAACAAAATTTATAAAATCTTCTTTATGACAATTTTTTGCTAAAATATCTTTTGCAAAAAATAAGAAAAAAAAATAATTATAAAAAAAATGCTGATGAATATTTTCGGTAAAGTTTTGTCATGAAATAATTTTGGCAAAAAGCATAGGATCAATGTTTCCTCCGCAAATTAAGCAAATTACATTTTTTCCTATAAGTTTTGATAATTTATCTTTTACCACCATAACACTTGTAGCTGCAGCACCTTCCGTAACAAGCTTATGAAATTCAAAATTGAATTTAATACCTTCGGAAATTTTATCTTCATCGATTAATATAAAATCATCAATGACATTTTGTGCAATTTTAAAAGTATATTTATTTTCTAATCCAATGCTGCCCCCCAAACAGTCTGCCAGCGTTTCTTCTTCAACCACTTCAACCGGTCTTCCAGCTTTAAGACTTTCATACATGGAAGCGCCTCGCTTCATTGACACAGCTATTATGTTTACGTTTGGTTTTTGCGCTTTAATGGCTAATGCTGTACCTCCTATCAATCCCCCCCCTGATGTAGGCACAATAACTGTATCAACGGATGGCATTGATTCTAACATCTCCAAACCAATCGTGCCTTGCCCTGCTATGATCTTAAGATCATCGAAAGGATGAATTAATTCTATGCTGTTCTTTAATGCGTAATCTTTTGCGTATAAATCTGCTTCATCACTGTTTGTTCCCACAATCTCAACCAGGGCCCCTAAAGATTTAATTGCATCACAACGATGTTTGGGAACAAGACTGGACATAAAAATTTTAGATTTAATACCCAGTTGTTTAGCGGCATAGGCAACTCCCTTACCGTGATTGCCAGTAGAAACTGCAATTACTCCGCTTTTTTTCTGTTCCTCACTTAAGCTCAGTAACTTATTCATTGCTCCTCGCAGCTTAAAGGAGCCAGTGATTTGCATAGACTCTAATTTTAAATATACTTTTTGACTATCTGTTGATAGGGCCTTTGAATATATTTGGGGAGTTTTATGAATATAACTGGATATATTGTCGTGAGCTTGTTTTATGTCTTCAAGTGAAATCATCAGATTTAATGGGAAAATAATTTTCCATACCCGCTTATAGTATTATTAATGTCAACTGAGCGCAAACAATCCCAAATTATGGCTTGATTGCTGGAAATCACACACTTTGATATTCGTTTCTCCATTTGGTCCAGAACTTCCACAGCGCGTAAAGCGGTGCATGATATGAACACCGCTTCAGCATTTTTATGATCGATATTATCGATTGTTTCAATCAAGCATTTTGGATCAACGTTTGCTATATCATTGTCATACTCTAAATTAAATGAACTAAAACTAATAATTTCAATGTTATTTTTTATTAAATGATCAAAAATAGTTTTATTCACTTGTTCTGGATACGGAGTCAAAACGGCTATCTTATTAAGTTTCAAATTTGCAAACGCCTTAAGCGCAGCTTTTATAGGTGTAGAAACATAAGAGCCTTTTTTTGATTTATTTATTTCATCAACAATTCTTTTATCGCCAATGGCAACAGTGCCTGATGTACAGCCATAAGCAATTGAATCTATATGTTCTCCGGGCAAGATGTTGCCGGCAATGTCTGCTAAATGTTCGGCCATTTTCAAATAATTCTCTTCATTAAGAGGGTTTTTAAATGGAATTCTGTTTACATAAATACCAACATCTTGATTGTGGCATATACGACGAAAATCTTGCTCAATGGTGAAATCAGTTGAAAGGGTAATGACGCCAATTTTTGGATTGGATGATTTTGATATGTCTGGTTTTATGTCAACTTGTGAAAAATTTTTCATGGTTGATTTGGAAAATAATCCTCACACTCCCCCTCTCTATAAACATCTGTTGTTGAACAATGCAAACTGCCGCCAAAGGCATACACATCCCTGAACGGAACTGGGATTACATCCATACCAAAGCCTTCCATTTGTTTAATCATTTTTTCTTCACTTGCCTCAACACATATGGTTTTGGGATTAACAATTAAAACATTCATTGATAACCATATAGAAGAATAACACATCGGGGGAGGCGCGTTATGTATGGACGGGGCTGCTTCATGTATTTTCCATTTATTGTCATCAAAAATTTTTCTTTGTTCAGATGAAATTTTTCTATTCGGATTTATAATCATCACCCCCGGTTTTATGGGCGTAAAACACGCATCAATATGAGTTGGCATTAAGTCTCCGGGTAAATTAATTTGATGGATCCGATGACTGGAAAAATGTCTTCTCAACCAATTCAATCCTTGTAAATTGGACGTAAAATTATTATGGAAAAATAAATCTTTCCCAAAACGTAAAATTTCCGCAGCATCAAAAAGAGGTTCGTTATCATTTAAAATGAAATCTCTCTTTTCTATTTTTTTATGTCTTTCTTCCTCTGATATGCCTTTTGGCAGATAATTAGATTTATAAGTTTCTCTGGCAAGTCTTGGTTTTGGAGCGGCTTCCCAGCGCATATCAGGATCTTCTTTATAATATTTTTCCAATAGCGGTCTGTAGGCTAAATATTCAAACCATCTACAGCGATACGACATTGGGGCTTCAAGCATTTCATTACCGACTGTTAAAATTACGTCCCGTGGTGGCATACACCCAAACATTCCTTCATTTTCCCAATCGGGGGTAGCTATAGGTTGACTAAAATCTATAGGTGTTGGTCTGTCCACTTTTACATCAAGAGAATTTAAAATTTTAACAAAATTATCTAATTGGATTGATGCTTTTTCAACTGATTCTGCTGATCTAGGTCCATGTGAACCTTTCATCCCGCTATCATCGCTTAATTTAGGTTCAAGAGCTGGTTCCATTGGAGGAATATTTGCCTTATCAGCAACACCCACTATGACATGCTTTAATTGATCCCATTCATTCCAAGAATTCACTATTTTCATATTTCTCTCTTTTCTCTCTTTTTATGTTTATGGTAACAAAATGATATAAAAAAAATACTAAAATAAAAATAGAATATTTTCAATTTACTATTATAACAACCGGAATGGATATCGCAAATAAATCACTTCTAAAAGACAAATGTTATATCAATGGTGAATGGATAAACAGCAATAGTAAGGAAACTATAGATGTCAATAATCCAAGCACTCTAAAAATCATAGCCAAAGTACCAAAATGCGGAAAAGAAGAAACCAATTTTGCCATCACAAAAGCCAATGAAGCATTCAATAGCTGGAAAAATTTACCAGCAATAGAAAGATCATCCTTTCTTCGCAAATGGTATAATTTAATTGAAAAAAACCAAGAAGATTTAGCTAAAATCATGACTTTGGAACAAGGAAAGCCTCTAGCTGAATCTAGAGGGGAAATAGCAATGGCAAACTCATACGTTGAATGGAATGCAGAAGAGGCCAAAAGGGTTTATGGAGATATCATACCTGACAGATTAACTGATAGAAGAGCTGTTATTATAAAACAGCCTGTTGGTGTGGTTGGATCTATAACTCCTTGGAATTTTCCAAGTGCGATGATAACAAGAAAATGTTCTCCTGCATTGGCAGTTGGCTGTACTGTTGTAATAAAGCCAGCTAGTCAAACTCCTTTATCTGCCTTGGCTTTAGCTGCTCTAGCAGAAGAAGCCGGGATCCCCAAAGGTGTAATTAACGTAATTACTGGTTCAGCAAAAGAAATTGGTGGTGAGTTAACTACCAATCCCATTGTTAGAAAGATATCTTTTACTGGTTCAACTGAAGTTGGTAAAATATTATTAGCACAATGTGCTACTACTGTTAAAAAAGTGTCGATGGAATTGGGCGGCCACGCACCGTTTATTGTATTTGATGATGCTGATGTTGATGAAGCGGTAGAAGGTGCCATGACAACTAAATTCAGAAACACAGGTCAAACTTGTATATGTGCTAACAGATTATATATTCATGAAAAAGTATATGATGAATTTTTAGAAAAATTTAGTAATGCCGTATCTAAAATCAAAGTAGGTGACGGTTTTGATGAAGGAGTGATTTCTGGACCTCTGATTGATGAATTTTCATTGAATAAAGTCAAAGATCAAGTTACAAACGCTGCAAATGCAGGGGCAAAAATTGCTGTTGGAGGCGATGTTCACTCGCTTGGTGGAAACTTTTTTCAACCTACTGTTTTATCAGAAGTTACTTCTAATGCTAAGATCACTTATGAAGAAACTTTTGGGCCAGTAGCTCCTCTATATAAATTTTCAGATGATGAAGAGGTCATTAAAATGGCAAATGACACGCCATATGGATTAGCTTCATATTTTTATTCAAGAGACATTGGAAGGGTGTGGAGAGTGGCTGAAGCATTAGAATATGGTATTGTCGCAGTAAACACTGGTGCCCCAACAAAAGCAGAAATTCCTTTTGGAGGGATTAAAGAATCAGGTTCAGGTAGAGAAGGTTCAAAATATGGAATCGATGATTTTTTAGAAATTAAATATATTAATATGGCTGGAATTTAACTGCTATCTATAACCACGCAGCTCCTCTAACTCCTCCAGAGTCCCCATGAAAGTTTTTTACAACTTTTGTTCGCAGTGTATAACTGAATACATAATTTTGTAGTTGATTATTTATGTTCTCATATATGTAATCAATATTTGACATTCCTCCGCCCAAAACAATAACATCTGGATCAAGAATGTTGACTATTAATGACAAACCTCTTGCTAAATGATCTACGTAATTATCAAGAGCCTCTACACATCTATTGTCTTTTTTGTGATAACCTTCGATAATTTGATGGGAATCTAAGTTTTCATTATTTATGGAATTAAAAATACTTGTAAATCCAGGTCCGGAAACATACGTTTCCATACAACCTGAAAGGCCACAATAACATTTATTTGAATGTTGTTTTTCTAAATCAGTTCGATTAGGTAAAGGTATGTGTCCCCATTCTCCTCCTATTTTGTTTATTCCCTGTAAAACTTTTTTATTTACAATTATTCCTCCTCCCACCCCAGTTCCAATAATTACTCCAAAAACAACTGGATACTTTTTACCAGCTCCATCAACAGCTTCAGAGAGAGCAAAACAATTAGCATCATTTTCTAAATTTATTTCTCTATCTAGTCGGTTTTCAAGATCTTTTTTTATTGGTTTTCCATTTAACCAAATTGAATTTGCATTTTTAACTAATGAAGAATCTACCGATATCGCTCCAGGCATTCCTATTCCAACTGATTCTACTAACCCAAATTCATTCTCAAATTCTACAACTAGAGATTTAATTCCATTTAATGTTCCTTGATAATTTTTTTCTGTTTTTATTCTTTTTCTTGATAATTCTTTTCCATTATGATCAATCAAAATTGCTTCGGTCTTGGTACCTCCCAAATCAATTCCGATTTTCATTTAATTAATGAAAATTATTTTTGAATATATTTCCAAATCGTCGGAATAATAAAAACAGCAAGAGCTATTTTAAACAATTCACTTGGAATAAAAGGTAGTAATCCTGCAACAATAGCTTTTTCAAAACCAATTATCGAACTTAAGTACCCTATCCCGCAAATAAAAATGATAATTGTTCCAAGCAATAATGGCATAATACATTTAATTATTGATTTGCCATAACCAAGATCTGCAAAATATCCAATTACAGCGGCTGCTATTGTCATCCCGTATAAATAGCCTGCTGTTGGTCCAGTCAAGTAGAGGAGTCCTCCTCCTTTTGCAAATACAGGCAATCCCAAAGCGCCCTCAATTAAATATGCTACAAGGGTTAAAAAAGATAGCTTCCAACCATACGCCATTGCAATAATTAAAACTACAAAAGTTTGCATAGTCATCGGTACGGGCCAAAATGGAACTTGTATTTTCGAAGAGACTGTTAACAATAGTGTTCCAAATAAAATTAATAAAATATTTTTTATATAAGTCTTAACTCCTTTTAAAGGAAGTAAGTTATTAATAAGTGTTGAATTGTTATCCATTTAATATCCTTTCTATATTTGTAAACTATAAAATATTTAGCTTCAAGTTTATAAAACAATCTTAAATTAAAAAAATTGATGCTAACCCTAAAAAAGAAAGAAAACCAAAAACATCTGTTATGGTAGTAAGAATAACACCTGAGGCTAATGCTGGATCAATATTTATTTTATTTAATGAAATTGGAATAAGTGTGCCCACTAAACCGGCAATGACTAAATTAATAATCATAGCTGAGGCGATAATTATGCCTAGCAAATTGTCGTTAAACCAGTAAGCTGATATTATCCCCACAATTAAAGCAAAAATAATTCCATTTATTCCGCCAACAAAAGTTTCTTTTATTACAATTTTTATAGCGTTTGTTGGGGTAAGTTCTTTTGTAGCAAGAGCTCTTACAGCCACTGTCATTGTTTGAGTTCCTGCATTCCCCCCCATTGATGCTACAATAGGCATAAGCACGGCTAATGCGACAACTTTTTCAATTGACGCTTGAAAAAAAATAATAACAGTAGATGCGGCAATTGCGGTTAATAAATTTACTAGTAGCCATGAAAATCTTGACTTAATTGTATTAATTAAATCTTCAAATATATCTGTTTGACCCACTCCACCAAGTTTTAGAATGTCTTCTTCTCGTTCTTCTTCAATAACTTCAACTACATCATCTACGGTAATTGATCCTATTATACTATCTTGATCATCTACAACCGGTGCACTAACCATTGCATACTTAGTAAACTGGTATGCTACTTCCTCTTGATCAGTTAGCACTTTAATAGTCCTCGTTTTATTATTTTGAATTTTATTTAAAATGACATCTCTTTTTGAACTCATTAAACGACCAAGAGGTACGATACCTGTAACTTTATCTGCTTTGTCCACCAAATACACATCATAAAAATCTTCAGGTAAATTTTCTGTTTCATTTCTCAAATAATCAATAGCATTACCTACATTCCAAGAGTTATCGACAGCAATAAATTTGCGTTGCATGAGTCGACCAGCACTATCCTCGGGGTAGTTTAATCCTTCCTCAATTAATTTTCTTTCCGAATCAGGTATTGAGCTTAAAAAAGTTTCTTGATCTGATACTTCTAAATCCTCAATAACATCAACAGCATCATCAACATCTAATTCACTAGCATCGGATGCCAACTTTTTAATGTCAATTTTTTCGATAACATCATCCCTCAAGCTGTCATTTAGATAAGTTAATATTTCTGGATCAAAAGAATCCTTGATACTAAGTATAAATTTACTTCTGTTGTCATCATCAAGATTTTGTATGATTTCTGCAAGATCAGCGTTATGCATTTCTTCTACATATTTAATTAATTCAGTTTTATTTTCATGAGTTAATAATTTTTGAATTGTTGTTAAAGTATCCTGAAAAGATTGATCTTTGTTTGACTTATCAACCAAGATGTCAGACTCAGATTTCATTTATTTCCTCATTTGGTGCGGCCGAGAAGAGTCGAACTTCCACAGGACTAATCCCACAGCGACCTCAACGCTGCGCGTCTACCGGTTCCGCCACGGCCGCAAATTAAATAGAGATTGAATATCAGATAGGGTATTAAGTATCAAATTAATATGAAATCAAACATAGATATAAAAAATTCTAGCCAAATTATTGAATATTCCGATGCTCTAAATTTTATGGAAAAAAAAGTAGATAAAATTTTATGCAATGAAGAAAACGAGATGTTATGGTTTCTTAACCATAATCATATCTATACATGCGGAACAAGCGCCAAAAAGAATGAAATTTTATCTAAAACGGATATTCCAATTTTACAAACTAATAGGGGGGGGAAAACCACTTACCATGGTCCTGGTCAAAGAGTTGTTTATTTTATGATAAACCTTAACAAGAGAAAAAAAGATATAAGAAAGTTTATAAATATAATAGAAAATTCTGTAATTTCATTACTTAAAGAATTTGATATTGAGGCAACAACTTTTCCAGAAAGAGTTGGAATTTGGATCTTAAAATCTCAAGGAAATATACTACCAAAAGAAAAAAAAATTGGCGCAATAGGTCTTAGAATAAAAAAATGGATAACTTATCATGGGTTAAGTTTTAACATTAATCCTGATTTAAAATTTTATGAAAATATTAATGCATGTGGTCTTAATAATTATTCATCCACATCTCTTAAAGATTTGTGTATTAATTTGACTAATAAGGAATTTGACAAAATGTTTAAAAAAAAATTTTTTAAGAAAATATCACAAATGTAAAAACCAATTTAAATCCTTTTCGAGTATTGGATCAATTTCATTTTTACAAAGAAATTCATCAAAGTGACTTGGCAATTTTGCCTTAAATTCGTATTCCTTGTCACTAATAGCAAATTGTAAAAAAAATGCATTCAATTTTAATTTTTCTAGATTATATTTTTTCTGTTTATTGTACTTCTTATCTCCGATTATAGGGCAGTTTAAATGCTTAGAAACTATTCTTAATTGATGTGTTTTGCCAGTTAGTGGTCTAAATAGAATTACACTTATTTTATTCTTATTCTTTAGAACTTTATATTTTGTGACAGATTGACAAGTATTAAGTAATTTTTTTTTGTTATCTATTCTTAATTTTACTACAGAGTTTAAATTTTTTGGCACGCCCTGACAAATTGCAACATAAATTTTTTTAATTTTTTGCTCTTTAAATAATTTTCCAAAAAATTTAGTAATTTTTAAGTTTTTAGCAACTATTAATAATCCTGACGTTTCTTTATCCAAACGATGTACTAGATTATAATTTCTCGATATTTTTTTTATTATGTCATCAATTGAAACATTTTTTTTACTGCCACCTTGAGTCGAAATGTCACTCCATTTATTAATAACTATAAAATCTTTATTCTCAAAA
>Ga0208765_1000878_pt1 | contig 19214 bp, 5 predicted proteins | sample ETNtaG_2_FD_185783 | JGI IMG/M metagenome (GOLD analysis project Ga0208765, IMG submission 185783) | Marine microbial and viral communities from oxygen minimum zone, Eastern Pacific Ocean - ETNP201406SV203 (SPAdes) (version 2) | ecosystem: Environmental > Aquatic > Marine > Oceanic ...
GAGATAGGAACTTTAATTTTCATCTAAAAGAATTTTCTGGGATGGATCTTGAACCGGAGCCCATATCCTTTCCAACATTGAAAGTAATTCCGCCCAATCTGGTTGTTACTGATATTGCAATCGAGAATGAATGGGGACAACATTATATCCCGAAAAATGAAACAGCGACCCTTACTATCCGTATTCAAAATCTTTCCCATGGGCTAACAGATACGGCGAGTGTAAAATTTCGTAGAGATAGTTCTTTTACTATTGAAGATGCCGATGAACTTCATCAGTTCGGTTTTATCAATGGGGGTGATATTCTGGATTTTAGTTTCGAGATTCTTAGTAAGGAAGAAAACTTTACTATCTCTTTGGAACTCTATGATTATTTTGAAAGAAGAACAAAGGTAGACCTTCATTTGGAGACCATGAAAACATATAAGGGGAAGGATGATTTGATCAACTATGAAACACCTTACCCTGAAAGTGTTATCGTTGGTGAGAAAATAATCAAGCCTGAAATCATGACGGGTATTCCTGAAGCTTCTATGGATCGTGAAACCATTGGTATTGTTTTAGGGAATACAATGTTCTGGGATCCTACCATCGTAGGTAAATCTTCTACAAATGAAAATGTGAAGCAGGTTAGAGAATATTTCCAAGGCCTGTTTGGTATGGATGACCACGAGATTATTCCCAGCCAGTACTGGTTTTTTAACGATGGTATTTCAAGCAGAGACTTTGAAACAGTATTTGATGCTGATATTGGTTTTATCAGGAAAAAAATTGAATCCAGTCTGGACTATTCTGAAAAAAGTTCTGTGGACCTGATCCTCTATTACAGTGGTGAAGGGACCACTTTTAAAGGAGATAAGGTACTGATCCCCTATGATGCGGATACAACAAAAGGACATACCTTTTTCCCTGTCAAAGATCTCTATGCTAGCTTAGCTGAACTTCAGGTGATCCCGGAAGTAGGTGAGATCACACTGTTTATGGATGTGGACTTTAATAATGCTGCTTTTGCCCAAAATATTGTGAAACCAAGTGATCTCAAGGAAGATCCTAAGAAAAAGAAGAAGAAAAAGAAGAAGAAAAAAGGTGAACCGGAAGAACCGCTTGTGGTATTGCCAAAGGAGATCATGCCTCCGAAATCCATTACAGCTTTTTACGCATCCAATACCACCCAGGTTACCTATGATCATCCTGATACGGAGAATAGCATCTTCACCTATTATTTGCTTCTAGGATTGCGTGGAGAAGCGGATAATGGGGATAAGGAAGTGACCGTTGCGGAACTTCATGAGTATATCCTTAAACACGTGCAGGATACAACCAAAGAATTGTACAAGGACCTTCCACAGGTTCCACAGCTTTTTTCATCCAATCCGGACAGGGTTCTTTACAGGCTACCCTAACGATCTCATCCTGGTTTGAGAACGCCTGTTTTTTATCCATCAGCCCTGACATTTAATATTATCCTGCTGGTGATGTTGGGCACTGTAGCTTCTGCAGACAGTGTTACCATTTCGGGAATTATAAAAAATCCCACAGATAAACCGGTAAAGAAAGCAATTGTTACCCTAAGGAATCTTAAAGATGAGATCCTAATGGAGGAAACCACCAACCGTAAAGGTAAGTTTACGCTTAAGGATGTTGAACCCCGGTTTTATTACCTTGTGATCGAGCATGAAGCTGATGGTTCAAAGCGCATTAAAATCAATCCCCGGAAAAAAAGAAATATGGATCTCATTCTAAGATTAGTGCTGACGGGGAAAGATGAGCCGGTTGAGTGTTATTTGTTTGCCAATGATAATCCAACCGCATTTGATCCAGTGTTAAATATACGGAAGATGAAAGCGGAACCGTCAGCAGGGCACATTGTTTTAAGTTGGAAAGATATCAAACAGGCGAAATTATTTACGCTCTACGAGAATGATATAAAGATTTACGTGGGAGAAGACACACGTTTTGAGAAAGATGTGCCGCCAGGAGTGGAATTTTGCTACACATTAAAAGCGTCTGGTAATTTTGGACTGGAAGGTGAATTATCAGAGCGTACCTGTACCAGTGCACCTACAGAAAAACCGAGGGATATTCAGATTGACGTTTATAAAAATACATTTTCATTTACCTGGGGAGATGTGGAAGGTGCGGTTCAGTACGCATTGTACCGCAATGATGAAAAAATTGCCAATGTCCAGACTCCTGCTTTCCAGGAGGTGGACCTCAAATATGATACGGACTATTATTATAAAATAGCAGCATTGGATGCCTTAAATATTGAGAGTGGTCCTTCCGTTGAAGTGAAGGCCACAACCCATGAATTCATAGCAGCTCCTATTCTATCTTCCATGAACAGCGAAAGCAGGATCACGTTGATCTGGAATGAGGTAGATGGTGCAGCGGTTTATACTATTTACCGGGAGGGAATTAATATATCATCCACAGATGGGTCATCGTTTACAGATCCAATGCCGCCGGGAAAACAATACTGCTATGAGATTGCTTGTGTAGACCAGTATAAGATTGAAAGTGATCGTTCAAATTCTTATTGTACAAAAGTACCTCTTGCTGCCCCCACGGGTGTACGGGCTGATGGTGATGTTACGAGCATGCATTTGAACTGGAACGAAGTTACTGGTGCCAATTATTATAATATCTATGAAAAGGTCAACCAGGATTCCATGACATTCATTGAAAAAGTGAAATCCACGCAGTACACGGTTCGGTCTTTGGATTTTGCTGTTGACATATGCTATGTGGTGACAGCCCTTGATATGGATGGAGAAGAAAGTGAAATTTCCACTTCTGCCTGCAACGTGGTACTGGACCCTCCCCATTTTACAATCCAGAATATGACCGTTATTGAACCATCAGGAAACGGTGTGATTGATGCGTTAGAGACCGGGTCAGTCCAATTTGCTCTGTTTAATGATGGGCAAAGCCCTGCACATAATGTAGTTGCTTCGGTACTTGCGAAAGAGCCCAACCAGCATCTTTTGATTGGCAATCCAATCATACTGGATACCCTGGCGGCAGGACGAATAAAGTTTGTCAATATCAGTATGGATGGAGCGCTTCAGCTTGGATCTGGTGAAAACGCATTAGAGCTTATGATCTCTTCGAGAGAAAAAATAACCCTGGAAAAGCCCTATCTGTTTAAGGTGGGCACAGTAGCAATGATCCCGCCTGATATGATTGTCGCAGATTTTTCAATTTCCAATGATTTTAATACACACTACATCCCGAAAAATGAAATTGTTCGCCTGACCATACGAATACAAAATGTAGGTGAAGGATTCACTGAATCTGTGGAAGTGTCTATACCAAAGAATCGGTCTTTCACTACTCCTGATTTTACTGGGAAAGTCAGTCTTCCGACCTTCAACCCTGGAGATTATATGGATATTGAGATTCCGATAATGAGTGGCCAGGATAACTTTTCGGTGGAAATTGAATTGACCGATTACCTCCAACGGACCAACAGGCAGCGTCTTGATCTGGAAACCATGCGGCACTATAGGTCCCCCATGGAACTTTCGATTCAGGACCTTGGAGCGGAAGATGTGGTTTATTATCCGGATGAACTGGGTGAGATTGATGTAGATAGACGAATCCCACTAGGCCGGAAAAATCCCAATGGAATGGCGATAATCCTGGCAACGGAATATTATGATGATAAGAATTATTCTCCTTTGGAATATGCGGGTCGAGATCGAAATGTAGTACGAAAATATTTTAACCAAGCCTTTGGTCTATCTGATTTTCAGCTCTTGCCATCAAAATCATGGCAAATGGATGGAGGTCCTACAGGCGATGATTTTCGAGCTGTATTTGATCCGCATCAGGGTGACCTCCGTAAACGGATTATAACTGCAGAAAAATATTCGGGCGTGGATGAAATGGATATCTTTCTCTATTACCGGGGTTATGGTGAATGGATTGATGGCAAACCACTATTAATACCCAAAGATGCCAAGCTCGATCGGCATGTTACAAAATATCCCCTGGAAGAGTTGGTGAATAATCTGTCGCGGTTAGCAGTGCTTAGTAATATTCGCACCATTACGCTTTTTCTGGATATTACATATCTCAATCCAGGAAAATCTGTCAACTCTCTTTGGGATTTTCCCAAACTACCGGAAAAAATGTGTATCCTGAGCGCTTCGTCAAATGGTGAGACTTCCCAGATCTTTGGAGAGAAAAAGCATAGTTTTTTTACCTATGCCTTTCTTAAGGGCCTTGCAGGGGGTGCAGACGATGGTGATAATGTGATCGACTTAGGAGAGATTACAGAGTATATTTATAAAACTGTTCCAGAGCATGTACGATCCGTTTCAGGATCATCCAGGCAAAATCCAAAATTTAACGGCATGGATTTGAAACGAACCGTGCTTGATTTACGGTAATGGCACCATCATACTGATGAAAGTGAATCACTCAGCGGATAATTCAATTTTGATCGGTGGTCAATATATAACCAAAAAGATCACATCCAACTTAAATGAACAGCTATTGAGTTTACAAAGGTTGGGGGTTATCAGTGCATACCATGAATAGAATCATTGCAATACTGGCAATTTTCCTTTCCGCTGGCATGTTATACAAGTGGAAAGATTACGAAACCCGGATGAAAGAAGAGGCTAGACATAGTTTAACCGATACAACTTCAGTTTCTTTAGAGCCCTCCCCTGAGACCATTGCTCGTAGAAGTATGCTGGAGAAGATGGCCATGGCTGAGCGTTCAAAGGTGAAAGTCATGGTGGAGCACGATAACTCGCCTCTGACCACTACCTACCCTATGATTCTGGATGCAACTAACTCATTTGATCCCGATATTGGGGATCAAATACAGTTTATATGGAAACAGATTGCTGGTCCTCCGGTCGAGATTAAACCAAATCCTTTTGCTGGAAAAGTCAGCTTTGAAGGAGAAGCAGGGGAATACACCTTTGAGCTTACTGTTTCAGATGACTATGGTTCTGAAGCTACGGTGACTAGAACTGTCGTGATTGTACCTGAACCCAACGTGCCTCCTGTGATAGATATGAAGGTCAGGCAGGGATCAGAATTAAAATAGATATCTCAGACCCTAATCTTTAACTTTAAATATTGCATTAATTTGTTTATATAATATTTGGATCATTGAATGACTAAGTCGGTTGCCCTTGGAATTGATATTGGTGGTACGAACACAGTATATGGATTTGTAGGTAAAGACGGACATGTCCATCATCATAAAGAGATTCCTACCCATGGCTCGAATCCTGTTTTAGACCTGGTGGACCGTATAGAAAACAGAGTTCAATCCTATTTAATAGAGAATACAGCTATAGTTCTATCGGGGATCGGGATCGGTGCGCCGAACGGCAACCATTATACCGGGTGTATCCAGGATCCGCCCAACCTCAGCTGGGGGAATGTGGATATTGTGTCACTTTTCAAAGAACGGTTCGACTGTGATGTAATCCTGACCAACGATGCCAATGCAGCAGCATTGGGAGAGAAACACTACGGCGCTGCCAAGGAAATGGACGATTTTATAGTGATTACCCTGGGAACCGGTCTTGGAAGCGGTATTTTCAGTGGTGGCCGGTTATTATATGGGCATGATGGCTTTGCAGGCGAGATGGGCCATATGCCGATAGAATCAGAAGGAAGAGACTGCAACTGTGGAAATAGGGGATGCCTGGAATCCTATGCATCCGCACGGGGGATCAGAAAAACGGTCAAAGAATTACTGAATGAAACACCGGAAGATGAATTTTTACAAACCATTGACGGAGAAAGGGTCGATGGTACAGTGATTGATGATGCCTTTGATGCAGGAAATGAAACAGCACAGAAAATTTATCAATATACAGGTAAAAAACTGGGGCAGGGACTGGCCCAAGCAGCGAACCTTTTGAGTCCTGAAGCATTCTTATTTTATGGTGGTTTCAGTAATGCAGGCGAGCGGCTTTTAAAGCCTGCCAAGGATGCCATGGATGCTCATTTAATCAATGGGAATTCCGGAACAATCAATCTTATCCAATCTGCTCTACCACAGGGACATGCAGGTATCCTTGGTGCTGCATCCTTGATTTGGTCATCAATGACCTAATTTTATGTATAAATAATCCACGGATAATCAATATAATGGTTGCCCTGCCCATTAGGAGGGATCAAGTGATGTAGCTAACGTTTATCTCACCCTATTTTGATTATATTTAACCACAGTATTATACTCTTGAACAATGCGATACTCGAGATACATATGAAACATCTAATTAAATTCATTCAACTCACATCTTTTATTCTGTTTTCCCTGGTCTATGGAATCAATCCGCCTCAGATTGGACAATTCCCTGCTGGTTTCTGGGAACAAATGGAGCGGCAGGATATTGGCCAGGCCTACGGCGACTCCGGCTGGGTGAAAAAAATGACTGACTGGAAAAATAATCCCGTTCGAGATGCTCAACTCGAGTTCAATATTCCAGTCCTTTTAGGCAGATATTCCGGGGCCACAACCTACTTTGCAGCTCAGGATTTTCAAAATTCACTGTTTGATAATAATTCAACAGGTTCCATGAGCGAGTATTTTACAGAAATATCCTACGGGAATTTTACAGTGGATGGAACGGCAGGAGGTTGGTACCAATCATCCTATACAATGAGCGAGGCAAATTCAAATACAAAACTGTATGTTGCAGAGATTGCTCAATTGGCAGATCCGGATTTTGACTACAGCCAGTTTGATAACGATGGTCCTGATAATGTTCCCAATTCCGGGGATGATGATGGTTATGTGGACGGCATTGCGGTGGTGTATTCCGGCTGTGGTGCAGAGTGGGGTGAAGGGAATGATAATCTTTGGCCCCATATGAGCAGCCTGGGTACTTCGTATCAGTATACAACCAATGATGCTTCAGCCAATGGCGGTTATATTATTGTGAATAGTTACTTTGTGGCACCGGAGCTTGCTGGTGGCGGTGATTGTTATACAGATATTATTAGACCTATGGGGGTTTATGCCCATGAATTTGGCCATATTTTGGGACTACCGGACCTGTACGATCGTGATGCAGACAATGGGAGTTCTGAAGGAATTGGTAACTGGTGTCTCATGGCTGGAGGGTCGTGGAACGGCTGGGCAGGCGACACTCCCGCACATATGTCCGCCTGGTGCAAGCAAGAAATGGGCTGGGTTGATCCAACTGTTCTGGACATGGATCAGAGTGGCGTTGATATTCCCCAAACAGAGACCAATGCATTTGCGTTAAAAATATGGGAAGATGATTATTTCTGGAGCCGCTATTTCCTGGTAGAAAATCGCCAACAGACCGGATTTGATGCCGGATTACCCAGCAATGGATTGATGATCTACCACGTTGATGAAAACAGGCGCTGGGGATCAAACCTTTGGAGTTCAGGCCCAGTAAATGATGACCATACCCATAAGCTTGTGGATGTAGAAGCAGCAGATGGGAATGAAGATATGGATAATGGCGTAAACCGCGGGGACGGGGGAGACCCTTTTCCAGGTTCTGCCAGTAATACTGATTTCTCAAGCAATTCTAACCCAAATTCCAATCGCTACAGCGGCGAAACCACGGATATTGTGGTTACATCCATCAGCAGTTCATCCAGCACAATGACCGCTGATATCAATTTAGAAACACGAAAAGGCATTCCCGTAGTCTATGATTCTACCGGAGTTTCTGGATGGGGCTGGGGATACTCTGACCCGGCAGACAGCTGGGGCGGTGTGTTATTTGAATACCCCACTACTGAATTAGAAAATGGGTATTTAACAGAAGTGGATATTGGGTTTCGCACTTCTGATAATTCATATACCTTATACGTATACGATTCTTTTAACGGCAGTACACCTGGCAACCTCATGTTTGAAACATCGGGTTCATTCAGTACATCAGGCTGGGTTTCAGTACAGGTTGATTCAGTACTCGTTGAACCTGGGCAGGAATTTTTTGCTGCTTATATGCTTGAAGATAAATCTTATGCCATATCATTTGATAGGGTTACTGCTCCGGTGAACAGGTCATTCTTTTCAGGAGATGGTGTTACCTATTCGGGTACTCTTGGAGAAAGCTATAATATCAATCTTAGAGCTAAAATAAGCAACCAAAATGGAACACAAGATATATACGAACCAGATATTTCTGTTTCGCCCGATTCCTTCAGTGAAGAGCTCTATGTTGGTGATTCATCGACTCAGGTTCTTACCATATACAATAATGGGGATGCTGACCTGGAGTGGGAGATAGTAGCTGGATCTAATTCATCGGATGATAACAATTTCTATTCTGGATGTGTAGATGAATATTCAGATATTGATTGTGGATGGGCTTTAGTGGCTTTTGAAGATGCAGGATATACGCAAAATCTTTTATATCTAGGTGTGGATTCTGGTATGGTAGATCTAGATAACTCAGGCAATATTGGGCATCAGCTAGGAAATTACAGTGGCGAAGTATTAATAGTAGCTGGAGATTATTATTATAAATTTTCTTCTGACTCCAATATTTTTGTTAATCTACATTCACCATTTATTGATCTCTATGATTTTGTATCTAATGATGACCAATTAAGTGATTGGGTTGAACAGGATGGAGGTATACAATTTTGTCGAGGAGCCCAGTATCCAAATATTAGGCCCGGAGATACTTCATGGGGATTAATACCAAATGGATCAGCACAAAGAGGTTGCGGATGCAATAGTGGTGGCTGGTCGGGCTATGGTGCCTATTATGGTGGTTTTGAATCAGGATGTACGTCTTGTAGTTGTCAAGGTGGTGGTTGGTCTGGAACAAGGGCAAATGGCGAACATAAAGGTGCAGGAGCTTATTTAAATGTAGATTTGGAAATTTATATAAGAAATGTTTCATGGCTCACTACATCTGTAAACAGTGGGATACTGTCTCCTGGAGATAATATTGACCTAGATGTAATATTCAATGCGGATGGTTTAAATGTCGGAGACTACCAAGCAAACATTGTTATTACCAGCAATGATCCAGATGAACCAAGTATTGATATCCCTGTTCATTTAGATGTTGATATGCTTTTACCAGATATTTCTGTTTCGCCAGATTCCTTAAGTGAAGAGCTTTATGTTGGTGATTCATCGACTCAGGTTCTTACCATATCCAATAATGGGGATGCTGACCTGGACTGGGAGATAAGTTTTTCAGCACAGCAAAGGGTACTGGGTGATTTTATATTGCCTCCTGGTTTTATAGGAAACTTGGATTTATCCGATAATAGTACTACATCAACGGCCACCATCATACTCAAGGACCGCCCACTATCAACGCACAATAATTCCAGTTTAAATAGAGATACTATGTATGATGTTCTTGTTTACAATAGTTCAGCAGGTGTTAGTACGGTTATTAATGAGCACCCTGAGATCAATGCCACCCAGGTATATTCCTATGTTCCGGAAGATCTGCAAGATTACCAGGTTTTATTTAATATTAGGCAGGATGACATCTATTCGGAAGAGACCCTGGAATGGATCTATAATGGAGGCACCTGGGTTGGTGAATGGCACAGCAATGATTATCCCATCTCTTCCTGGGGAGCAATTGAAGGAACCGCAACTGGGGATGGAGCTTCAGGATCGCAATCGGTAAATATTTTAGATCCAGATCACTGGATAGCCCAGAACATAGATTGGGATAATATTCCCGTTGGATCCAACCCCTGTGATTATATGAGAAACATAACTATAGATGATCCGGATGCGAATATCATCATCACCGTTAATCATTCTTTCTATGGTGAAGTGCCTTTGATCGTTGAAAAATCCTATGGTAATGGTACCATAGTTCTTTTTAATTGGGACTACCAAGATGGTCCTAGTTCCGTATCGGAAATGATCAGGCAGGTCGCTTATTATGCCTGTACGGCAGGTAGCGTCCCCTGGCTTTCTTTTGCGGATGGTTCGGGTACGATTGCTGCTGGTTCATCCCAGGAGATTGAAATCGAGTTTAATGCTGCAGAGTTGGATACGGGCTTGTACAATACGGAATTTTTTGTGCTGAGCAATGATCCTGATGAACCAAGTATTGATATCCCTGTTCATTTAGATGTTGATATGCTTTTTCCCGATATTGCTGTTTCGCCAGATTCATTAAGTGAAGAGCTCTATGTGGGGGATTCATCCATTCAGTCTTTGACAATTTACAATAACGGTGAAGCAGACCTGAACTGGGCAGGTTATGTATCCTTTACTGATTCTGCACGGGTTATGGTCAGGAGCCCTGTATTTGGTCCAGGAACGCCCTTCAATGATAGAAAAATTGAAAATGAACGTATGATAAGACCCCTGAACCCAGTATATCCTGCCAGGGAAGACATTTATGCATTTGACCCGATTGAATATGTTGATGCAGCTTCGCCGGCTGCAAATTCAAGAACTGATAGAAATAACCAGTCTCTTGAAGATATATTATCAAATCTCAATGAGAATTATGCATCAGTCAACAGTATTATTCCCAACCGTTATGATTTTACTGATGGTGTTACAGGTTACTATATTTATGATGGTGGCCATGATATGTATGATAATGGCAACAAATTAGGGACAGACCTGGGCGTTTATATTGATTACTCAGATAATGAGATTGCTTCAAGTAGCTACCTTGGCGAAGGTGGGCAGTATTTTACCCGTAAGTATGATGGCCTATTTGTTTTTGCTGGAGATATTAATGGTCTGGATTATTTTGAGATCACAGGAAATAACGGTTTAGATGGTGGAGGATCTGCAGATGGATCTGTATTAGAAGTCAATCTATATGGCCGAACATTTTATGGATTTGTTAAAAGGGTAGTAGGCGGTTATGACCCATCCATTAATCACCTGATCATAGTTGAAGCAAACGATGGGATCACTCATGAGTTTGACACTAATACTGATAATGATTATCATAGGGTAACAGGATTAGGTGAAACAACACAAATGTATTATTTGCTCTATGCCGGTCGGTATGATAACAATGGATATTATATTGATGATGATGCCACCCTGTCTATAATGGAAGCATTCTTAAACTCTATAGATCTACGCCCGCCCTGGCTCAATCTCTCTTCTGGATCAGGTACTATTACTATGGGCGAATCTGCAATCCTTGATGTTGCATTTAATGCATCGGATATTGCAGTTGGTACTCATTATGCGCAAATCGAAATCGTAAGTAATGATGAAGACGAGCCACAGCTTAATATTCCTGTTTCACTTACTGCAAATATTCCATATCCGGATATTTCGGTAACACCGGATTCATTAAATGAGCACCTTTTTTACGGTGATTCATCCGTAAAGACTCTGACAATCACTAATGAAGGTGTAGCGGATCTTAATTGGAATCTGAATATACTCGATTATGGTCGTGACGGTACGTCTTATACCTTTACAAACTGCGGCAACGAAGGATTTATTGGTCCTTCTCAGCAAGATTGCGATGATGAATACGTGGAAACATTGCTAGAAGGGATAGTAACTGTTGCTGATGGTATACAGGAATGGATTGTTCCTCAAACGGGCCTCTATGGAATTGAAGTGTGGGGGGCACAAGGGGGTAGTACAGGATCATATACAGGTGGATTGGGAACTCGAATGAGATGTGAATTTGTATTAGATGAAGGAGACATAGTACACTTAATGATTGGCCAAGAAGGAACGGATGGTTATAACTATAATGGTGCAGGTGGCGGTGGTGCAACCGCTGTTATGATCAATAATGATTTGTTCGTGGTTAGCGGTGGCGGTGGCGGTGCTGGAACAGGGGAAGCGGGAGAAAATGGGAATGATGGTAACCCAGCAACTAGTGGACTTGAAGGAAACATTGCTAATGGGAATATATCTGCCAATGGAACACCAGGAATTAATGGAAATGGTGGAACAGGTGGTACTTGGTATGCTGGAAGTGGCGGTGCAGGATGGTTAACAAATGGGTCTGATGCTACAGGAGGTGGTTCTGGATCACAGGGTGGGACCAGTTTGTCCACGTCAGGTACGGGCGGTCAAGGTTCAGATTATTCGAGCGGAACTGGTGGAGATGGTGGATTTGGTGGTGGTGCAGGTGCGAAACTAGGTGGTGGCGGTGGCGGTGGTTATTCTGGTGGTGCTGGAGCTGCGCATGGTGGTAGTTGGAATGCAGATGGCGGTGGCGGTGGCGGTTCTTATAATGCTGGAGAAAACCAGGATAACGAAGCAGGAGTGCATTCCGGAAATGGAATTGTTGTTATTACACTCGATAGTCCTTCAATATCGTGGGTTTCAGCATCAGAAAATTCCGGTACAGTTCCTGTTGGAGAATCACACACTGTGAATATGAGTTTTAATTCGTCTGAATTAGAAGAAGGTGATTATTTAGCGGATATCAAAATTAATAGTAATGATCCTGATGAGCCCGAGGTGGACATCCCGGTCACGCTTTCTATTTTTACAGATGTACTTATGACTGATGTAGCTGATACATCAGTGTATGAAGATTCAGGACTGGCATTAGCTCTGTCTGCCAATTATCCCGGTTATGAATATACTTTTACCGCTTCCAGTGATACATCTGGCGTAGAAGCATCAGTTGGGAATGATACACTAATATTATCTCCTGAACCTGACTGGACTGGAACTGCTTCCATACAACTGGTATTAAATCTGGAAAATTCATTGTCGGATACAATCGGTTTTACTCTTACAGTACATGCTGTAAATGACCCGCCAAACGCCTATGATGAAGTCTATTATATGGATGAAGATGATTCACTGGTTACAGTACTTCCGGCAGACGACGGCGATTCCTTGAGCGGTGCCGAAGATGATCAGGGGCTAACATTTATAGCAATAACGGGGTTACAATATGGCTCTTATGACTTGGGCAGGACCGATGGTCAACTGACCTACGCTCCAAACCCTGATTATTTTGGACCTGATAGTCTGCTGTATGTTTTGACGGATGATGGTACTACTGCTGGTCAATCAGATCCTCTTTCAGATACAGCACTAATTGTTATTCATACGCTCCCCATAAATGACAGTCCAGTTTTGGAAAGTCTTTCAGATACAACCATGTACGAAGATTCTACACTGGCGATTGTAGTGACGGCAACAGACATTGACAATGATGACCTTTCCTTAGAAGCTTCAAGCTCGAATGATGAGTATATTACTGTTGAAATAGTAGATACAGTTCTTTATATAAACTCACACTTTAACTGGTTTGGCTCGGCAACAATCACAGTTTTGGCTAATGATAATATGGGCAGGGCCGTAGATGTAGAAGAATTCCAGTTAACCGTATTGCCTGTGAATGATGCCCCTTATTTCGATAATCTTTTCGCTCTGGAAGGGGTAGGTATAGAGTTTGAACTGCATTTGTTTGCGTACGATATCGATGGTGATACCCTTTCAATGAATCTGGATAGTGATTGGACCTATCCGGACTGGCTTGCATTGGACTATGATCCATTCAGGCTTACCGGGACTGCACCTGAACCGGGTGAATTCCACTTTCCTCTCCATCTGAGCGATGGACAGGTGACATTTACAGATACATTTCATCTTTCGGTACACTATTTTCATCCAAGGATTATGGCAATTACAGATGTACCCGATGATCAGGGCGGAAGGGTGTATATAGACTTTAACCGATCCTTTTTTGATAATCCTGATGAGACCAACCAGTTCTACACGGTATTTCGCTACGATGCGATGGATGATTCATCTGGCTGGGTTGGTGTTGGAACCGGTTCTGCCAACGGGAATGAGACCTATAGGTTTGAAGTTTTTACACTGGTGGATTCTACGGGCGAACAGGATGGTATGACCGAGTTCAAAGTAGTGGCTTTTATGAATGAAGGGACCTACCAGTCTGAACCAGGCATGGGCTATTCACTGGATAATCTTGCACCTGATGCGCCCGGCGGACTCACAGCAGATATTGTTGATGAAGGCATTTACTTATCGTGGGATATAAGTATTGAAGATGATTTTCAGCATTTTAACCTGGAAAAATCCTTGACTTATGAATTTGATGAATACGAGTCATTTATTATCACAGATACCTCCTATATGGATCCTGATTATGTACTGAATGAAACCCAGTATTACCGTTTGACTGCGGTGGATCTTTCAGGGAATGTGAGCGATTATTCGGATATTGTAGAGGCAGCCGTACTTGCTCTGGATGAAGACCTGATCCCGGATGTGTATGCACTGCACCAGAATTATCCCAATCCGTTTAACCCTGTCACGAATATCCGCTATGATCTTCCGGAAGATGCTCATGTGATGATCAGAATTTTTGATATTCAAGGCAGAATGGTTAAAACACTGGTCTCTGGTCAAGAAAAAGCAGGTCGTAAGTCCATCGTCTGGAATGCAACTAATCAGATTGGTGAGCAAGTGGCAGCAGGGATGTATCTGTACCTGATCCAATCAGGAGAATTCCAGAAAACCAGGAAGATGGTGTTACTGAAATAATTCCTGGGAGTTTCTATACACAAATTACTTGTCATTTTTTTCCTTACTAGTTTTCTGTCTAGTGCAGAATACTACGTCGCGGGATATGGGGATGATAATAATTCTGGCACATTAGAAAATCCTTTTCTTACAATACAACAGGCTGCTGATACAATGGTTGCAGGAGACATCTGTTATATCAGGCAGGGTCTTTACCATGAAACGGTTTCCATTAATAACCAGGATGGAATGGAAGGTGTCCCGATTGTATTTACAAATTACAGTAATGAGCGAGTGGCCTTCGATGGATCAGTATCCATCGATTCTATCTGGCAGCTACATTCGGGAAACATTTGGAAAACTGCACTTGATTTTGACATTTGGCAGTTATTTGTAGATCGAAATGAAATGGTTATGGCCAGATGGCCTAATGCAAATTTTGAAGATGGATCTATTTGGGATAAAGAAAACCACTGGGGCCATGGTACCATTGACCAGGATCCTGAAGCATATGAGAATGGAACCCTAATCGATGAACCGCATGGGGATGTGGATCTTGCTGGAAGTGGGCTAGATATAACCGAAGCGATCGCAATCTTAAATGTAGGATCTTTCAAAACCTGGACTCGCCGAGTATTGACCCACAATGGAAACACGTTTACATATGATCCTGTCCCGGGTTGGAAGACGAAACATCATGATTATTTTCTAGAAGGAAAACTGGAATTTTTAGATGCTGAAAGCGAATGGTTTTTTAATCCTGACACTAAAGAACTGTATTTTTGGGCACCCAATGGTATGGATCCTAATAACCTGCAGGTTAGGGGGAAGGTTCAATCCTATGCCTTTGAAATAACAAATTCAGATCACATTCAAATAAAGAATCTGGAATATTTTGGAACCACGTTCAAATTCACGAACAGTGATTATGGGCTCGTGGAAGGGTGTAACTTATATTACCCCAGTTGTTACAGGCGCATGCTGGGTGTTGTGGACACTCAGCCTGAAATGTCCATTGTTACATCCAGCAGTCATTGCAAGGTAAGCCATTCTTCATTCCGCTACACCGATGGTTCTGCATTGGAGATGTATTCAGGGAATAACACAATAGAAGACTGTTATTTTTTTCATATCGATTACACTGCTACAGATTTGAATGGGCTTATGACGACTATCCAAATGGGTGGAGCAGGAAATATTTTTCGAAGAAATACTCTTCATAAACTGGGTGCATCTGCAACACTGAACCCAGGAAATGAAGCATTGATCGAATTGAATGATATGTCTGACAGCGGTTATATGCAGAGCGATGGCGCGCTTGTCCAATGTATGGTTGGCCAGCAGCCAGGCGTGGAGATAAGATATAACTGGTTACATGATACGATCAAATACGGTGCCAGATTTGATGGAAATGGTGATGGTAATAATGGGCTTATGCACCATAATCTGATCTGGAACGTGGTAGGTGGAATTATGGTAAAAGGATATGAGCACAATCTCTTTAACAATACTGCTTTTGATAATGGTGATAAGAATGATATCATTGTCATGATTGAACAGGGGGGGAACGAAGGGACTATTACCCGGAACAACGCTGCGAATAAGATTGCAGGACATCGTACAGGTAGCTATCAGGATTACCCTGTCCCAGGAATATATGATCATAATTGGAACGGATATGAAACGGGGGCAGATGTGAAGAACCTTCTTATTGATCCTGAAAATTTTGATTTCAGGCCGCACCCGGATTCTGCACTGGTAGATGGGGGGGGTGCTGTTGAAGGGATTACGGATGGTTATCTAGGGGATGCTCCTGATCTGGGTGCATACGAATACGGTGGCGAGTACTGGATCCCTGGAATTACCTGGGACGTTTCAGCTACCTTTGGAGATGGATTTGACTCACCTGAAGCATTGTATAATGGCCCTGTCTGGTATGTATCTACAAATGGATCAAATGTTAATGATGGTTCAGAAGAAAATCCATTTTCCACAATTCAGTTTGCTTTTGATCGTGCTACGGATCATGATACTATCTTGGTTCATCCGGGTATATACTATGGCACAAATTGGTTCCACGGTAAAACTGTTGTTCTGGGATCGCTGTATTTAACCACAAATGATACCAGCTATATATATAATACTATTATTGATGGGGATAGCTCTGATTGTACTCTAGCAATCCTGGGAAATATTGATTCAACATGCAGGGTTACAGGATTTACTATTCAGGATGGTATAGGATGTGTTTATGGTCAGGGAGCCGGAATCTACATAGAAGGATCAAGCCCAAGGCTTGATCATCTGGTTATAAGAAATAATCATGGTGGCACAAACGGAGGTGGTATCTGCCTGAATGGGAATTCATATTCCATGATAAATGAGATTACTATTGAAAATAATTCATCAGGGTATGGTGGTGGTATTTATTGTTATAGCTCCGAACCGACCATTACAAATTGCACTATTAGGAACAACCAAGCTGCTCTTGGTGCAGGTCTATATCTTGCTACTGCTAACCCGACTCTAGAATATGTGACTATAGAAGAAAATCATACAAATAATGAAGGTGGTGGCATTTATTGTACGGATTACTCAATTCCTACATTTAAGCATTTAACAATCGTAAATAATATTGCCAATGGCGGTGGAGGTATTTATTGTGCAGTCAATTCAAACCCTACCTTATTAAACTCTATTCTCTGGAATGATTCACCTGATGAGATCATTATGTCAACAGGCTCTTTAACCGCAACCTATTCTAATATAGAAGGTGGCTGGGAAGGGACTGGCAACATAAACCAGGACCCACTATTTTGCTTCGCGGACAGTGGGATCTATACATTGGCTGAAAATTCTCCCTGTGTTGGCACAGGTGAAAATGGTATCAATATGGGAGCATTTGGAGTAGGATGTGAAACCATTACCTTTGCACCCGTATTAGACATCATTGTAGATCAGGAGATTATTGAAGACAGTTCATCAACGGTTGGTGTCAGTGCAAGTTCACATATGAACCTTAGCATGAGCTTTTCTGCAACCAGTGATACAACTAGTGTATCAGTGTCAATGAATGATACCATTCTCACTGCCACACCTGAACCAGACTGGAATGGCACTGCTAGTATTATGGTTATTGTCATAGATGAGAATGAGCTTTCGGATACTACCGGTTTTACCCTTAGCGTAACCCCAGTTAATGATTCGCCCGCTGATTTTTCAATCATTTATCCTGAATATGGCGATACAGTGGTTATCAATCTCTCTAACCAAAACGACAGCTTAACATTTCAATGGGAAGAAAGCACCGATCCGGATGGGGACTCTCTAGTTTATTTGTTCGACATATTTACGGTTACGGGAATTGGGCTCCCACATTTTACTTTTTACTATACAGATACATTATTACAGACACATCTACAACTCTCTTATGCTTATATTGCTGATAGTATTGTGGCTATAGCTGAAAGTGATACACTGCAGGCTTTTTGGTGGGTCTATGCATCTGATGGTCTTGATAGTATTCTTGCTCAAGGAGAGCCTGGAATCTTCATTGATGCTCGTGAATATCTTGCAATAGATAATGGAATTTTACCCGATGCGTTTATGGTTTATCCGGCATACCCGAATCCATTCAATCCAGTAACCACTTTTCGCTATGATCTACCGGAAGATGCACCGGTTAATATAACCATCTATGATATGATGGGCAGACAGGTTAAGACACTAATCAACAACCAGCAAAGTGCCGGATCCAAACTAATCAGATGGAGTGCCACAAACCAATCAGGTAGGCCAGTGAGTGCTGGCTTGTATTTATATAGGATCCAGGCAGGGAAATTCAATCAGACCAGGAAGGTGGTGCTTCTAAAATAGAACCAATATACACAGCAAAAAAACCGTTTATTAGCGGGGTTTTTTGTTTTCAAAGACAAGGATATATTTCCCGTTAAGATTATACATTAAAACCAATGAAAAATCTGATAGAAGATAAAGTAGGTTTATACCGTGATAAGGCCGGAACAATTAGTTAGATCTCTAGTAGCTTCATTTTTAGCAATGAGACTTTTCTGGGGGTGCGCAGGTCCGCCTCCCCCTGTACCTGTTCCCACCCCAAAACCTGTAGCAGAGCCAGATCCAAAACCCGTTCCAGTGGTTGTAATACCGCCATCACCACCGGAAGCGGTTTCTATTCAGTCAGTTACCTATGATCGAGATCAGATGACCGTGAAGTGGCAGGCTTCGTCTGAATCCGATTTTAGAGACTATACGGTTTTGAGTGCGAAGGGTGCTGATGAAACGGTAGATACTCTAGCAAAGTTTATGGATGAAGCAGATACAGTATTCAGTCTTGAAAGGTTTGACCCTACAGTTGAGAACTGGTTCTGGATCCTGGTAACCAATCAATCCGGGTTGAGCACCCAGGGAGACAGAGCTACCCACCTTTTGGAAACTCAGGAACCTGAATCGTCAAAATTATTTTCTGTAGAATATGATAAGGATTTAAAATTAAGGTGGTCCCGTAATCGTGATGATGATTTCTTACTTTATACTATTTACCAATCACGGTCCGAAGATATGGCAAGGAAGGTGAGTGTAAAGGAGTTAGATCGAAGAAAAGATTCCGTCTATGTCTTACCCATGGATTCGATCTACTATTATCAGATTGGAGTTGAAGATTATTGGGGATTGGAATCGTTAAGCAATGTGGTGAAAGGTGATTATAATATCAAAGTTTTGGATCAGGAATATTCAC
>Ga0208765_1000882_pt1 | contig 19167 bp, 18 predicted proteins | sample ETNtaG_2_FD_185783 | JGI IMG/M metagenome (GOLD analysis project Ga0208765, IMG submission 185783) | Marine microbial and viral communities from oxygen minimum zone, Eastern Pacific Ocean - ETNP201406SV203 (SPAdes) (version 2) | ecosystem: Environmental > Aquatic > Marine > Oceanic ...
GGAAGAATGGATTAAAGACTTAAGTTTGTCATATAATTTTTATAAGTTAGATAGTTAAAAAAAGGAAAAGAAAATGAGCAACGAAAAATATTATGTCCCACATGGCACTTACTGGCCAATCATTGGATCAATCGGCATTTCTACACTTTTTGTAGGCTTTGCTAATCAGATGCATGGTGTAACTTGGGGCTGGCCTGTAATGGTTTTAGGTTTTGCAATCATTGCATTTATGATGTTTGGCTGGCTTGGTACTGTTGTAAATGAAAGTGTTGGGGGTATTTATAACTCTCAAGTTGATAGGTCGTTTAGATGGGGCATGAGCTGGTTTATCTTCTCAGAAGTCATGTTCTTTGCAGCATTTTTTGGGGCGCTTTTATATGCTAGAGTTTTGAGCGTTCCTTGGCTTGGTGGCGCAGATAATAATATTTTTACTCCAGAGCTTTATGAAGGATTTAAAGCCACATGGCCTTTGATTTCAACCCCTAGTGAAGTTGGGCAAAATGGCGTAACTTGGGCAACTAATTTTAAGCTAGTTGACACATGGGGTCTGCCAGCAATTAATACTGCTCTTCTTCTTTCTTCTGGAGTTACAATTACTTATGCACATCATGCGCTTAGAGCAGGCCATAGAAATGCTTTAATAGCTTGGATGATTGCAACAATTGCTTTGGGTGTTATTTTTCTTGGCTTTCAGATTACTGAGTATGGACATGCTTATCATGATGGGCTGAAGTTGACCTCAGGAATTTATGGATCAACGTTTTACTTGCTCACTGGTTTTCATGGCTTTCATGTAACGGTTGGTGTAATTATGTTGACAGTAATTCTTTATCGTATTCAAAAAGGCCATTTTGATTCAGACAACCACTTTGCTTTTGAAGGCGTCGCCTGGTACTGGCACTTTGTTGATGTTGTTTGGCTAGGACTATTTATTTTTGTATACTGGCTATAATTACCAGTAGGTGGTTTTTACAAAAGGCCCCTTAGTCGGGGTCTTTTTTTCAGCTTGCCAAAGGAAATATATGAATCTTATTGTTTTAGCTCTAGTCTTAGTTATCTTTTTGAGTTTGGGGTCTGCACTTATTGGATTGCTTAGGGGTGGAAAACAGGGCTCAGATAAAATGTTCAAGGCACTAAGAATGCGCATCAGCCTTTCTGTTTTTTTGTTTATATTGCTAATGTTTGCTAGCTTTATGGGCTGGATAGAGCCCAATAACATTTTGCCAACCCAGTGATGAAGTCTAGGTTCTTAATACCAGCAATCCTCATAACCCTAACTTTTGCCTTTCTCGTTTCACTTGGTTTTTGGCAACTAGATCGAGCTGAAGAAAAAAGGTCAATAGAGGCATCAATAAAGAGCGCAAACACTGGTGTTGTTGAGCTTATAGAATCAACAGACGCTCTAGAAGATAAAGAGTATTACGCTGTTCGAATTCAGGGCCAATATTTAAATGACAAGCAGTTTATATACGACAATCAGATTGTTGATCAGGCTGCCGGATATTATGTGTTAACCCCCTTTGAATTGAAAGGCCAAACAAAAGCAATTTTGGTTAACAGGGGTTTTATTCCATGGAATGGTCGAAGAGATAAATTTGCAGATATTTTTGTAGATTCAGATCCTCGAGAAATTAAAGTTCAAATCTCTAAACCAATTACACGAATTGAGCTGAAATCCAGCGAGCTAGATTCAGAGTTCCCAGTTCTAGTTCAGGCGATTGATATTGATGCACTTATTGGATTATCCGGTATTGGATTAACAAGCGTTGTTGGTTTGCTAGATGCTTCTGCTGCTGACGGATATGTTAGAAAATGGGAGCCGTATACTGGGAGTATAGAAAAGCATATTGGCTACGCAATACAGTGGTTTTTGATGGCGCTTGTTCTCGCAATTATAGGGATTCGCATCGGCCTTAAGCAACGTAAAAAATAAACCTTTTTTAGGGCTATAATATCTTGCTGAAAAAAAATCCTTTACGGTATAATTTCGCTCTAAGCCGACATAGCACAGTTGGTAGTGCAACTGATTTGTAATCAGTAGGTCCGCGGTTCGAGTCCGTGTGTCGGCACCAGCTTAATCCTATCAAGCGGTCTTTATGGCCGCTTTTTTATTGCCAGCTCTCTCAGTATAAATTTTTGAACTTTGCCAGTTGATGTTTTTGGAATATCATCAAAAATAAATTGACGAGGAATTTTAAAAGAAGCCATATGATCTTTACACCATTGGCTTAAATCTTCTTCGGTGGCTTCACTCAACTCTTTGAGCTGAACAAATGCGCACGGGGTTTCGCCCCATTTATCATCGGGCATAGCAACTACAGCGGTAGCCTCAACGGCAGGATGTTTGTACAAAACCTCTTCAATTTCAATTGAGGATATGTTCTCACCACCGGAAATGATGATGTCTTTTGATCGGTCTTTTAACTGAATGTATCCGTCTTCATGAATAACTCCCAAGTCTCCAGAGTGGAACCAACCATCCTTAAATGACTCGTCAGTCGCGCTTTTATTTTTTAAGTAGCCTTTCATAACCACATTGCCTCGAAACATGACTTCGCCGATTGTTTTGCCATCACGAGGCACAGGTTTCATTGTATTTGGATCCATAACATCTAAAGATTCAAGCGGTAGGTATCGAACTCCTTGGCGAGCTTTCAAAGAGGCTTGTTCATTTTCATTTAGATCGTTCCAGTCTTGGTGCCACTCATTGACCACCGCAGGACCATAGGTTTCAGAAAGGCCATAAAGATGAGTAACATTAAATCCTGCAGCATTCATATTTGTTAGGACTGACTCTGGCGGAGGAGCTGCTGCTGTAAAAAACTCAACTTGATTTTCTAGCAATTTTTTTTCATTATCTGAAGCTGAGAGTATTGTTGACATGACTATAGGCGCTCCGCATAAATGCGTGACCTTGTGCTTGGCAAGAGAGTCCCAAATGGGAGCAGCTCGAACTTGTCTTAAGCAAACATGTGTTCCAATGATTGCCGACATTGTCCAAGGAAAACACCAGCCGTTGCAGTGAAACATAGGCAGAGTCCACAGGTAGACAGAGTGTTTATTGATTGATGCAATCATTGCATTGCCTTGAGCCAGAAGGTAGGCGCCGCGGTGGTGAGAGACAACCCCTTTGGGATTTCCGGTTGTGCCAGAGGTGTAGTTTAGTGAGATTGCATCCCACTCATCATCAGGCATAAGCCACTTATAGTCTTCATCACCTTCTAACAAAAAAGACGCATACTCAGTTGCATTAGGTAATGAGTTGGAAACAGGATGCTCACTATCATTATAGTCAATTAATATTGGGTTAACTTTTGCTAGCTTAAGCGAAGATCTTGCAACTTCTAAAAACTCACGATCAACTATGAGCGCCTTAGAATCTGAATGGTCTAGTTGGTAAGCGATTGTTTCAGGGTCTAGTCGAGTATTGATGCTATGAAGAACAGCGCCACACATTGGAACGCCATAATGAGATTCCAACATAGCAGGAGTGTTTGGCAAAATTACTGAAACCGTATCCCCTCTGATAATCCCTCTTGCTGACAATGCAGAGGCTAGTTGAAGTGATCGCTTATAAAACTGGCTATAGTTTCTTTTGATTGACCCATGAATAATTGCAATGTGTTTTGGATAGACTTCCGCTGCTCTTTCAAGAAAACTGAGTGGGGTGAGGGGCTGGTAATTTGCTGGGTTACGATCTAAGCCAGTATTATAAGGATTGATCATTTTGAACTAGGTTATTTATCTTGCCACTTTGGATGACGTTTTTCAATAAAGGCATTAATTCCCTCACTTGCATCATTTTTCAGCATGTTTTCAACCATTACCTTTGAGGCGTATTCATAAGCCTCAGAGAGAGGCATGTCTTTTTGATTATAAAAAGCCTTTTTTCCGGTTTCTAAAACCATGCTTGATTTTGAAGCAATGAGGCTTGCCAATTCTTCAGTATTGTGTGTAACGTTTTTATCTTCGACAACACGATTAATAAGACCAATGCGCTCGGCTTTGCTCGAGTCAACCATTTCACCAGTAAGCAGCATTTCCATAGCTGCCTTGTTTGATAAATTTCTTGATAAGGCAACCATTGGAGTTGAGCAGAAAAGACCAATGTTGACTCCTGGTGTAATAAATCGAGCAGACTCTCCAGCAACTGCAAGATCACAGCATGCAACCAGTTGGCATCCAGCCGCTGCCGCAACACCTGAGACTTCTGCAATAATAGGTTTTGGATGGTTAACAATCATTTGCATGAGCTCTGAACAAGATGAAAACACCTTTGTAAAGTAAGCTTGACCATCGTCGTCATTTTTTCTTGCAGCAGACATTTGTTTCAAGTCATGACCTGAACAAAAAGCAGGGCCGTTCCCTGCAAGTATGATTGTCCTTATGTCTTCATTCTCGGAGGCTCTAGTAAGAGCAGTAGCAAGCTTAGTCATCATTTCTTCAGACAAAGCGTTTCTTCGCTTAGCATCGTTAAGCGTCAATCGCAAGACGCCATTATCGGCTAACTCTTCAAGCAATATTTCACTAGGATTAGCCTTGTTTTTATTGTTTATACTCATAATTCAGGCCTCATATTAGCAGAAACAGATTGCCAACTTATTAAATGTTGATATTAACCTCGACTTCAGAGTCTAGCGTGTTGGAAATGAAACAATATCTGTGTGCTCTGTCATGCATTTTTTCTAACTCTTCAGCGCTCACTTCAAAGCCACTATCAAATTCAACTAATGGGTTTAAGTCAATTCGATTAACAACCATCTGTTTTTTGCTGTTTTTACCTAGGTGAGCTACTGCATGATCTTTGTATGAAGAGACTGGCCATTTTGTTTTTGCAGCAAGTGCTAAAAATGTCATCATGTGACAGCTGCTCAATGAGGCTGCGAGTGCTTGTTCTGGATTGGTGTTATTAGCCGATCCGCCCCAGTCAGGAGCCGTATCAGCTAACACTTTATATTGTTCATTATATGAGACCTCATGTTCACTAGAAAATTTTCCGGGCAAGAGTTCATCCTCCTTTCTATTCCAGCTTAAGTCAACAGATAGTTCAGACATAAATTTTCTCCTAATCAAGTTTGGTCAGCCAACGATCCTGAAGTAATTTTCTTCTTAGGGTCATAGAATGGTTTTTGGACTACCTTGATAGGATAATTGCCTTCAGGTGTATTAACTTCTCCAGTAGTGTCTATGGCCGAACACTCAACATCCATAATAGCGAGCGCGATATTTTTGTCAAGTCTAGGGGAATAAACTGCTGATGTAATGTATCCGACTTCATGTGAATCCATAAAAATTGGCCAATAATTTGTATTTGGGCGCTGAAGGGGAGAGCATGAAATTTCTAATCCAACTTGTGTGCGTTTAACTCCCTCAGATTTAATTTTTTTAAGCGCATCTTTTCCAATAAAGTCTGCATCCATTTCAAGATCAACAAGTCTATTTAGTCCGAGTTCAAAAGGATTTACACTGCAGTCCATATCTGCTTGATAAGAAAGCATTCCGCCTTCAATTCGTCTGATTGTGGAAGTGTGTCCCGGCACTAATCCCATAGGACCTCCAATTTTCATAATGTAGTCCCAGAGTTCGTTGCCTCGAGAGCCATCACGCAGGTAGATTTCATAGCCTAACTCGCTTGACCAGCCAGTTCTAGAAATGATTAATGGAATCCCATTAAGCTCTATCTCTTCTAGCCAGTAATACTTGAGGCTATCTATTATGTTTCCAAATATAGCTTTTGCAATAGCACCTGACTTGGGTCCTTGAAGCTGAAGTGGCGAAACATCTGGTTCGCATAACTTGACGTTTAGTCCAGAGTTAACTGCCACACCTTTTGCCCACATCAAAATATCACTATCAGCTAAAGAGAGCCAGAAGTGATTTTCAGCAAGTCTCAATAAAACAGGATCGTTCAATACACCTCCATTCTCATCCGTAATCAGAACATATTTGCATTGTCCAACAGCACATCCAGAAAGATTTCTTGGAGTTAGTAGCTGTACAAATTGAGCAGCATCGGGGCCAGTAATTTCGACCTGGCGCTCAACAGCAACGTCGCAGAGTATTGCATCATTAACAAGATTCCAAAAATTTTGAACCGGGTCTCCAAAGTCTCTTGGAATATACATATGGTTGTAAACTGAAAACCCTTGGGCTCCCCAATGAACAGTAGCGTCAAAATAGGGGGATTTTCTAACCTGGGTCCCAAAGCTAAATTCTTTTTTCATAGTTAATAATACGAACAATACAGAATCCGCTGATAATACACATATTTTCAATATGTTTAAAGTGTTTTTACTGCTCTTTGATTAGGCTATAGATTATTAAGAATTTTTTTTAAATCCTTTAAGGTTATGAGCCATGTTTAGCAGATTCATTATGAAAAACTAGCGGGCATTCGCTAGAACCATAATACTGACAGTTTGCGCCAACAACCTTGTCACAATATAAACAAAGAGGGCTATCTTCTGCTTGTTTGACTTGTTTGTTTTCAATTTTAATGCCTTCCTTTTCAAGCTTATTTAAGGCCCTTGAAAAGGACTCAGGGGTAATACCTAAAAATAATGAAATAGCAGATTTGGATAATGTTAGTTTGCCAAGATTATTTATATTAATTGAGTTTAAATACCAGCCAACTTTTTCTTGGGCAGTTTTAAGTCTCCAAACTTCTGCATTAGTCATAAGCAGTTGTATATTGTCCGACAACATGCTAATTACATTTGATGCAAAGGAGCTGCTTTGAGTGATATATTTATTAACTACACTCTCAGACAGTGAAAGCATTGAGGCGTCTTCGAGAAACTCAAAACTCGCATCAAAAAGGTTTGAAAAGTGCATTGATGATATCACGTCACTTTTCTTCACAAATCTAAGGACTAGTTCTTCTCCCCGATAATTCAATTTTACTAATTTACCTTGCCCTTTATGCAACATATATAGTCTTGATTGGCCGTCAAAGGATAAGGGCAGTATTTCCCCTTTTTTGTATTTTTTTGATACTATTTTTGTTGCTATTTGATCAAGCTCAACACTTGCCATGTTCTTAAAAAGAGGGAGGCTCATTAAAAACTCAAGATGTTTGCTTCCATTTTTAGATTGATTGGCCATAAGCCCCATTATATTTTGTATTTCTTGATTTAGGTCAAGAAGTGTCTTGTCTGCTTTTGAAATAATATCAATGAATGACAGCATCCATGAGACAGGAATTTCAGGAGTCATTCTTCTAGGCATAGTGCCGTTATAAACAAATAGGTTTTTTCCTTCTTTTTTAGTACCTATTTTGCGGCATTGCCTAGCTTTTTTGACCTTTTAAGTCTATATGGAGAAATAACTATGAATTTACTTAATCCCACAATAAGATTGATTGTTATTGGTTTTTTGTTCTGTTTTTGTCAAATCTCAACAGCTGAGACTCTAGAAGTCTCTAGAGTTACTCAAGAGCTTGTCAATCCTCCTTATCTTCCTGAGCACTCTCAGGTTGCAGAGGGGCCTTCAAAAATAGTACAAGTTGAGATGATTGTCGAGGAAAAAGAAATTGAAATTGAACCAGGTGTATTTATTCAAGCCTTGACTTTTAATGGCACTGTTCCTGGGCCATTAATAGTTGTTCATCAGGGCGACTATGTTGAATTAACCCTTGTTAACCCAAGCTCAAACTCTATGATGCACAATATTGATTTTCATGCTGCAACAGGGGCTATGGGCGGAGGAGATTTAACCAAGGTGTCTCCAGGTGAAAAGGTTATTTTAAGGTTTAAAGCCACAAAAGCAGGTGTCTTTGTATATCACTGTGCTCCAGGAGGGCCAATGGTTCCATGGCATGTTATCCACGGCATGAATGGCGCAATTATGGTACTCCCAAGAGATGGATTAGTTGATAAAAAAGGCAAACGTATTAAATATACTAAGGCGTTCTATATTGGAGAGCAAGATTACTACATTCCAAAAGATGAGAATGGCAAATATAAAAGATTCAAAAGCCCTATAGAGGGATATGTAGAAGATCTTGAGGTTATGAGAACGCTTCAACCATCTCATGTTGTATTTAATGGGAAGGTCGGTTCGCTTACAGGTACTGGGGCACTCAAAGCTAATGTAGGAGATACTGTTTTGTTTATTCACTCTCAAGCTAATCGTCAGTCTTATCCACATTTAATAGGAGGCCATGGGGATTTTGTATGGGAGCGCGGGAATTTTTCTGACTCACCAAAAACAAATCTAGAGAGTTGGGTAATTGGGGCAGGCTCTGCTGGAGCTTCAATCTATACATTTAAGCAGCCTGGATTTTATGCATATCTAAGCCACAATTTGATAGAGGCTTTTTTACTTGGCGCAGCAGCTCACGTTGTCGTTGATGGGGAATGGGACAGTGATTTGATGACTCAAATTTCAGAGCCAGCTCCTATAAATCAATAGTTTTATTTTTTTAAGGGAAAGTTATGGAAATATTATTTAGTCCAGTATTTATGGGCGCATTTTGTATAAGCATTTTTATGGCAGGTTTAATTGTTATTGGTTTTTTATTTCAGGAGCTTGATTAATATGAATGATCAAGAGGCTAGAGATATACCTAAGGTGGTTGGCGTTTGCCTAGGAATTATGGGAGCAATGTTTGTGGTTGTATATGCTGGTATTGTTGCATTGCTTCAGTTTTATCCTGCAGTAGAATCAGTTGTTGGGTGACTGTAAGGATGGCTCTAATTAATTAGATTATAGATTCAATTTTAGGCATTAGCCTAATAAGTTCCTGAGTATATGGGTGCTCTGAATTGTTAAACAATTCCTCTGTTTCTTTTGTTTCACAAACACTGCCATTTTTAAGCACTACAATTCTATTGCACATTTGTCTAATGACAGGAAGATCATGACTAATAAACAACATAGTCAGGTGAAGCTCATCTTGGATATCTTTTAAAAGGTTTAATATTTGTGCTTGTATGCTTACATCTAGAGCAGAAGTAGGCTCATCACAAATTAATAAGAGCGGTCTTGTAGCTAAAGCTCTTGCAATTGATATTCTTTGTCTTTGTCCTCCAGAAAATTCATGAGGATATCGATCCAATGATTGTCTTGTCATTCCAACAATATCAATCAAGTCGTAAACATTTTGAGTGAGCTCATTAGAACTTAAGTTTTTTTGAAAAAGCTTTATTGGTTCAGATATTATGTCCCTCACTTTAAATCTTGGGTTCAAAGATGAATACGGGTCTTGAAATATCATCTGAATCTGCCCCCTACTTTTATCGATTTGATATTTTCTCCTCGAATTGTAAAGTGAGACATTGTTATAAAGGATTTCCCCATTACTTGGCCTTACGAGTCCTGTAATAATTTTTGCTATTGTTGATTTTCCTGAACCAGATTCACCAACTAAACCTAAAGTTTCGCCTTCAAAGAGCTCAAAAGATACATTGTCAACTGCCCTTACTGCTTTATCAGTGGACTCATTTTTTGAACCAAATGAAAAGTTATTTGCCAAAGACTTATCATCAAAAATTTTAGTAACATCTATCATTTCTAATAATTTTTGATTTTTATTCTCTCTTTTCCCCCAAGTTTTAATAATATTTTTTGTTAAATTTTTAGAATCAGATGTAATTTCTTTTCCATCAGGGCTAATAAGTTTGAACCTATCAATTTTTTTATTTGTAGGCGGCACAGAAATAACTAAACTTCTAGCCTCATTAGATTTAGGGTTTGTTAATAATTCTTTTGTATCTCCTTGCTCAACAATAAGCCCATGTCTCATAACAATGACTTTATTGGTTGTCTCAGCAATAACGCCCATGTCATGTGTAATAATAATGACTCCTAAATTTCTTTTTTTAGTAAGGTCTTTAAGTAGCTCCAGTATTTGATATTGAATACTGACATCTAAAGCAGTTGTGGGCTCATCAGCTATAATTAAGTCTGGTTCACAGCTTATTGCTAAAGCAATAACAACCCTTTGGCGCATACCTCCGCTAAATTGATGAGGATAATCTTCAATTCTTTTTTCAGCATTATCTATCCCCACTTCTTTTAAGAGATTAATAGACTTTTTTAATGCATCTTGATAACTTAAATCTAGATGCGTTTGAATAGTTTCAATTAATTGATCTTTTATTTTAAATAATGGATTTAAGGATGTTTGAGGGTCTTGAAAAACAAATCCAATTTTCTTGCCTCGAATTTTTTGAACGATCTCTTCGTTATCTCTTAATTCGCTATTATCAATTTTAATGGATCCATTTGTTATTTCGCCTGGAGGGTCAATTAAATTTATGATGGCATTTGCAATAGTAGACTTACCCGAGCCAGATTCGCCAACTATTCCTAATATTTCACCTCTCTCCAAAGTAAATTCAACATCTTTACTAGCAATAATTGTTTCTTTTCTAGTTGGATAACTAATATTTAAATTTTTGACTTCTAGCAGGCTCATCGTATTTTTAATTTTGGATTTAAGGCATCTCGCATCCAATCTCCTAAAAGGTTTATAGATAAAGCTAAAAGAATTAAGAAGATAGCTGGGAAAAATGTAATCCACCATTCTCCTGAAAATAAAAAACTATTTCCAAATCTAATTAATGTTCCTAGTGAAGGAGTCGTAGGTGGAACCCCAACACCTAAAAAACTTAACGTTGATTCGGTAATAATTGCAAGAGCTAATCCTATTGTCGCAATAACTAAGATAGGTCTAAGTATGTTTGGCAATATATGCTTAAACATAATTAAGATATTTGATAATCCTATAATTCTTGAGGCTGATACATACTCTTTGTTTTTCTCCACTAAAGTGGATGCTCTAGAGACTCTGGCGAATTGAGGCCATTCAGAAATACCAATTGCAAAAATTAATACATAAATAGCCATTTCACTATGCATTGATTGTGAAATGACTGATTTCGCGATACCATTCACGAGTAAGGCCATGAGGATACTGGGTATCGTTAATTGGACATCTGTAAACCGCATTACAACAATCTCATACCTACCACCAATATAGCCTGCAGTCACTCCTAGAAAGACTCCAAGCAACATAGCAAAAATTATTGATGCAAAGCCTACGATTAACGAAATTCTTGAGCCATAGACCATTGTCGAGAACATGTCTCTTCCTTGCTGATCAGTCCCAAGAATAAAGCTGGGATTGCCACCTTCTGACCATGCGGGCGGGGTAAAAGCATCCATTAATGAAACAGTAGCTGGGTCAAAAGGATTATATGGTGCAACTATTCCAGCAAAAGCTGAACAAAGAAAAATAATAAATAAGATAGTAGAGGAGACAATTGCAATTTTTGAATTAAAAAAGCTATATCCTACATCGGTGTCATAAATCTTATTAAATGTTTTTAACAACATACCTAACTCATTTCATCCTTAATTCTTATCCTTGGGTCGATAAAATAATAGGTGATATCGACAATGAAATTTATCATGACAAAAATAAAGGCAACCATGATCATGTAAGCTGACATTATTGGTATGTCAACAAAGTAAACTGCATTAATGAATAAAAGACCCATACCAGGCCATTGAAAAACTGTTTCTGTAATAATTGAAAAGGCGATTAAAGTTCCAATATTAATACCAGTAATAGTAATAACAGGTATAAGTCCGTTTTTAAGCGCATGCTTATAATTGATAGTATTTCTTTTGATGCCTCTAGCTTTTGCAAATTTAATATAATCCGTTTGAAGTATTTCCATCATTTCAGCGCGAACTAATCTTATGACGTATGTCATTTGAAATAAGCTTAATGTGACTGAGGGTAATATTAATGCCTTAAGTCCAGAAATAGTTAAAAAACCTGTTGACCAAAAACCCAAATCTATAACTTCACCCCTTCCAAAAGAAGGCAGAACTCCTAGTATTACTGAAAATAAATAAATTAGCATTATCCCGATGATAAATGTTGGGAGAGAAACCCCAGCAAGTGAAACAACAAGGATAATATTTGAAACGAAACTATCTCTATGGATGCCTGTATAGACACCTAAAATGACCCCTACTACAATAGCAAGCAAAGCAGAGACAAATACTAATTCTAGAGTAGCTGGCATTCTCTCTGAAATTAAATCAGATACCTCTCTTTTTAATTGATAAGATATGCCGAAATCACCTTGAATGACATTGCCTAGAAATCTTGAAAATTGAATATAGACAGGATCATTTAACCCAATAGCTTCTCTAACCTCAGCTTGTCTTTCAATCGAAGAATCTTCTCCTGTCATACTAATTATTGGATCACCAACAAAATTGAATAAAGAGAAAGACACAAAAGCAACAACAACCATTACAAGAATAGCTTGTAAAAGTCTTTTCAAGAAATAGCCAAACATAGGTTAAATTGTAATGGGAGTACTTATATTTTAAGGTTTTCTGGCCAGATAACTGGCCAGAAAATTTAGGTCTTTTAGTTTACGTTTGCAAATCTAAATAATGGTTCGTTGTTCATTCTAATTGGAACATCGACATTACTTTTTGATGCTTGGTTAACAACTTGGTGATGTAAAGGAAGGTATGTTACATCGTCTTGAGTAATATCCCAAGCTTCAGCAATCATAGCATTTCTTTTATCCAAGTCAGTTTCAACACCCATTGCAGCAACTAATTCGTCGACTCTAGCGTTACTGAAATTAACTTTATTCCAGCTTCCAGAGCTTTCAAATAAGTATGAATACACATAGTGACTGTCAAAAGTTGGAACACCCCAACCTAACATGTACATATCACTAGTCATACCATTAGCATCACCCTCTTTTACTTCAGAGAAATGCTGACTCTTAGTTTTTGCATCAAGATTTACTTTAACTCCAATTTTTGCAAACATGCTAATAGCCGCTACACAAATTGCTTCATCATTGATGTAGCGATCGTTAGGGCAATCTAATGTAAGCTCAAATCCGTCAGGATAACCTGCTTCAGCTAAAAGTTGTTTTGACATTTCAGGATCATAAGCCATTCTCTCATCACGAGCCGCTGTGTGACCATTAACACCAGGAGCAGTAATAATACCTGCTGGCACACTTTGTCCTCTCATTACCTTGTCCTTAATAGCGTCCATATCTAAGGCATGGTACATAGCTAGGCGAACTCTTTTATCTGCAAAAGGATTTTTTCCTTTAATATTAGATGAATTTAATTCAGCTGAACCTTGGTCCATTCCAAAGAAAATTGTTCTATTTTGAGGAGTCATTTTCACAGTATGAGCTGATGAAGAGTTGATTCTTTGAATATCTTGAACTGGCACAACATTAGTGTAATCGATTTCTCCAGAAAGAAGTGCTGCAACTCTTGTTGCGTCGTTCTTAATTGGAAGTAATTCAATTTTATCTATGTTGTGTTTATAGTGATTTCCCCACCAGTTATCATTTTTTTCAAAAACAGTTCTTACATCCTGCTCCCTGAAAGTAATTTCAAATGGACCAGTTCCATTGGCATTGGATGCGCAATAAGAGGTCTCACCTGCATCCCAATTATATGAAACTTCACAACCGTTTGCTTTTGCCCAAGCTTCAGACATTACAAATATCTGAGTTAATTGGTTTAAAAGAATTGGATTTGGTCCGTCAGTTACTACTTCAACAGTATGAGCATCAAGCGCTCTTGCTGATTTAACACTTTTAATTAAATCAACCATATCAGATGGAGCAGTTTTTGCTCTATTGATACTAAAAGCAACATCACCTGCTGTCAGCCATGATCCATCGTGAAACTTCACACCTCTACGAAGGTTAAATATCCATGTATCATCAGATGTTGTCGTCCATGACTCTGCAAGCTGAGGAAGAACTTCCATGTTAATACCTGGAGTTACTAAACCTTCATAGACTTGACGAGAAACCATGTGCGTCGGTCCTTCGTTTTGTGCATGCGGATCAAGTGTTAAAGAATCACCGGGCATTGACCATTTCAGCGTATTCGCTGAAGCCGATGAAAAAATACCCATGACTAGCAATGACAAAACAATGCTTAAAGTTTTTTTCATTATATTTCTCCTTTATGAGTGTCTAGAAATTAGACACATATATTACTAAACAAAAAAAACCAACTAACAATACGTTTGTTGGTTTCCATCCACTATATAGTATGGAAAAACCTAGGTCAAGAAGTTTTTCCTGAAAAAAAAATATTGGATAGTTAAGCGTCAGATTTTTTAGCAAGCTTTTTTATTATTAAAACAAGTCCAGCTAGAATAAAAACTAGCAGATAGTCAATTACTGGAATTCTTAAAATTTCATGGATCTGGCTCCAACCTCTTTCTGAATAAATTGCGATTAAGGCAATTAAAAACAACCCAGCAATAACCCACCTTATAAGTCTTGATAGGCCAAGTCCATGCATTTGAGTAACTACGAACATTGCTAAAAAACCAAAAAGAAACATTGGCCAAAATTCTTGTCCAGCAATCAATGCAACAACAACTCCATGAAACAAAACCAAAACCTCTAAGGTAAGTGTCCACCATCGATTTGTGTGAACCCGTGTAAAAATAAATCCAGCTTGAATCATTAACAAAAAGGTATAGAAAAAACCAAATAAATGGCCCCATGTCGTTTCCATTGGATGAAACCAGAAGGTATAAACGACTGCCCAAGAAAAATAGTATCCATGGTATCTAATAAGAAATGGCCTGATTCCAATAAATTTTTTGCCTCCAGAGCTAAAAAACAAACCCCTTCTGGGAGCTTCAATCATTAAGACAACTACTAGTAAAAGAATGACTGAGGCTTGTGAAGAAAATACAGATACATTTTGCGCAAGTCCGTCATACCAGAGTGCAGTTTGAAGATAATGCAGAGCGCCAAATGCCGCTGTTCCGCATAGTGCAATCCAGTTGATTGCGTGCAACTTGGTTCTATCTTGGAGTTTGTCACGATTCTTTTGTGCCCAAACTATAACACCCCATATGAAAAGCTGATGAGTTAAATATCCACCCCAAGCTGTTGCTTGAGATGCAAAATTAGGATCAGGAAGTTTCCAAAAATACCAGGCCGCACCTTGATCAGGTAGTAATGTTATTTGGTCAAGCTGAGGTTGAAGCAGGAGGATGCTCGCGGTGGCGAGTGCAGCGATAATGACCGCAAGAGACCAGACCTTGTTTAACATAGGTTAGATTATATACATTTATATTAACTTGAAGCGCAGAGGCTTGGATCCCAAAACTCGTTTTCGATGTCACCCATCGAAAAAAGTAAGCCGACTATATCAGTAAACGAAAACTTTTCAATATCACCAACTGCCATAATATATTGGCCAGTATTGGTCTCATTAAAAACCTTGATATAGTAGGTTCCAGCTTTATATACTCGGTCAGAGAGAAAGTTTTCGCCTATTTCTGGACCATTCCAATACCATTGTTTTCCGTACTCCTCATACCAAGGAATCCATTCAAAGTTTTCACCGTCTGCCAAATCAATTCTGTGAAATTCTGAGTCTAAGACCTCAAATGAGAACTTACTTTCTAAAGCACACTCGCCAATTTTGGCTGCTAGAATTCCTGCATAGAAGTCAAAGTTAACATCGGACTGTATTCGATAATAATGTGGATTGCCTGAGAGGGTTGAGTAGATTGCTTTTGAAATTTCAGGATTTTCTATCTCATAGGGCGCATCTGGGGGATAAGTTGAGTTTTTATTAAGTACGGGTTTATGAGCGTAGGCGTGTGTGAATAAAAGCAGCAGTAGAAATGAAGTAATGCACTTTTTCATTAGGACTCGTCTGGCTCAATTGGTTCGGGCGCTAAAACATCCCTGTTTCCAGCACTATTCATGGAGCTAACAATCCCGCTTGCCTCCATATCTTCAATAATTCTTGCGGCACGGTTATAGCCAATCCGCATTCTTCTTTGAAGGCTTGATATTGATGCTCTTCTAGTAGAGGTTACTATTTGTACAGCCTCATCAAAAAGAGGATCAAGCTCTTCGCTGTTGTAACCTGAACCCATGTCTCCAATCGGTTCTGATTTTGGATTGAGTACGCCATCTAGGTAGTTCGGACTTGAGTTCTTTTTAAGGTGTTTGACCACTCTTAGAATCTCACTATCTTCGACAAAGGCTCCATGAACCCTTGTGAGATGAGAAATTCCTGGAGCCATATATAACATATCTCCCATGCCCAGAAGCTGCTCTGCTCCAGACTGATCTAGAATCGTTCTAGAGTCAGTTTTTGATGAAACTTTGAAAGAAACCCGGGTTGGAATATTGGATTTTATGAGGCCAGTTATCACATCAACGCTTGGTCTTTGTGTAGCAACTATAAGGTGTACACCGGCAGCACGCGCTTTTTGAGCAATACGCACTATAAGCCCCTCAACACGCTTTGATTTGGCTCTGTCTTCTTGCGCTAGAGCCCCAAGCATATCTGCGTATTCATCTATCACGATAACGATGAGCGGAAGAGCTTCGAGTTCTGGGTGCTTCTCGCCTTCTTTAGCCGTTTCTGGATTAAAAGATGGGTCTAAAAGAGGCTTGCCAGCTTTTTTAGCGCGGCGTTGTTTTTCGTTGAAAGATTCAATATTTCTGACGCCAAACTTTGCTAAAAGACTATAGCGTCTTTCCATTTCGTTGACAGACCACCAGAGCGCGCTTGCAGCCTCATTCATATTTGTAACCACAGGCGTTAAGAGGTGAGGTATGTCTGCGTATGAGGCAAGCTCAACAATTTTAGGGTCAATCATGATCAGCCTAACTTGCTCTGGAGAGGCCTTATACAAAATACTCAAAATAATAGCATTGAGTCCTACTGACTTTCCCATTCCTGTTGCACCTGCAACTAATAAGTGAGGCATTTTTGCAAGGTCTACAACAACTGGCAAACCATTAATATCTTTACCAAGGCCCATAGAGAGGGTTGATTTTGCTTGAATGAAAGCCTCACTAGAGAGTATCTCCTTGAGTCCAATCATCTCTCGATTATTGTTAGGTATTTCAAGTCCAATGACAGGCTTTCCAGGAATGACATCCACAATTCGCACACTCTCAACAAGAAGCGCTCTCGCGAGATCTTTATTAAGGTTCATTATTTGGCTTACCTTAATGCCTGGTGCAAGGGATATTTCAAATTGAGTGACAACCGGGCCCGGAGTTACTGCAGTAATTGTGACATCAAAGCCAAAATCCTTGAGTTTGATTTCAACCTGCTGACCCATTTCTACTAGGAACTCTTGTGTATAACCAAGCCCTGAATTGTCAACATCATCTAATAGTGATAGATCTGGAAGCCCTCCAGAAGAGCCTGCTTTAAAGAGGTTGCTGCCTTGCTCTTTTTGAGGCTTATCCGCTTTTTTTGGTTTCTTAGGCTTATCCGCTTTTTTTTGCTTTTCAGTCTTGTCCATTTTTGGGCTTTCTGGGGCCGCAGTCTCTTGGACTAAGGGCACTTTAGAGCTAATAATTTCTGGCTTGACCTTTTCTTTTTTAATGGTTGAAGAGGCTTTTTCTTCATCTGAGCGTCTATTGAAAAAAGTGCTGCCAATGCTTTTCCATGAGGCGCTCGTTGCTATACTAAAACTAACAAAAATTATTCCTACATAAATCAGAGTTGATGAGTTGCCAAAAAACTCATAAAAAACGAGTTCATGCATCGATTTTCCAATCATTCCTCCGGCTAAGAATGTTTCTTTTAGGTCGTCCATTAATTTTATTTCAGGGGCGTATTGATGCGCTAGGGCTGCAATAAAAAATAACATTACAAGATAAGAGATGAATCGAATCAGAAAAGTAAGAGGACTTTGGCGTTCTTTATTTGCGTCTCGATGAAAGTTGTAGCCTAGCCAAATCATCGATATTGGGACAACATACGAGACATAACCGAGAATGCCAAAGCTGATGTCTTTAACATAGGCACCAAATATTCCCGCACTATTCGTAACTGGTTTGGCGAGTTCCGCTCCACCTGTCCATGGGTCTTCAGAGGCTGAACCTGTGATAAGTGAGACAAAGAAAACAGCGCCAATTGTCAAGAGCAAAATAAAAATCGACTCACTGACAAGTTTAGAGCGCGGATTATTTACAGGAGTATTTTGAGTGGTTCGTTTATTATTTTTTTTCAAGACAGCTTATAATACTCATTTGATTAATTAGTATAAAGTATTTCATTATGAGTGATATCAAACATTGCCGAGTTTTGATTGTTGGTTCAGGTCCTGCTGGCTACTCTGCAGCAGTCTATGCAGCCAGAGCTAATTTAAATCCTGTGATGGTTAGCGGATTAGAGCAAGGCGGACAATTAATGACCACAACGGATGTTGATAACTGGCCAGGCGATCACGATGGCCTTCAGGGCCCTGACTTGATGGAGCGAATGAAAGAGCACGCTTTAAGATTTAAAACAGAAGTAATCAATGACCACATTACTAGTGTTGATTTTTCAAAACGTCCATTCACACTGAAAGGTGGAGAAACAACTTATACTGCTGATGCAGTCATAATCTCAACCGGAGCAACTGCTCAATATCTAGGACTTGACTCTGAAGAAGCTTATAAGGGCAAAGGTGTTTCAGCCTGCGCAACTTGTGATGGATTTTTCTACAAAGGTCAGAAGGTGGCAGTCATTGGCGGAGGTAATACTGCAGTGGAAGAGGCACTTTATCTTTCAAATATAGCCGAGCATGTCACAGTCGTCCATCGAAGAGATAAGTTTAGATCTGAAAAGATTTTGTCCGACCAGCTTATGGAGAAGGCAAAAAATGGCAATGTAACTATAGAATGGGATCATAATTTAGAAGAGGTTTTGGGCGATGATATGGGGGTTACCGGACTTCGTTTAAGGGGTAACGATGGCAGTACAAAAGAGATCGATGTTCATGGGGTTTTTATAGCAATCGGACACACTCCAAATACTGGTATTTTTGAAGGACAGATGGAAATTAATAATGGCTATATCAAAGTTCAAGCTGGACTAGAGGGTAATGCAACTCAAACAAGTGTTGAGGGAGTCTTCGCTGCTGGCGATGTTGCAGACCATGTTTATAGGCAGGCTGTTACTTCTGCTGGGTCTGGATGTATGGCAGCATTAGATGCTGAAAAGTTTTTAGATAACTTATAGATCAGACAAGACTTTCAGAGCTTGAATTCAAACTCTATTATAATTTGCCTTGTGTATAATTACGCGATTTGGCCATATAGCTCAGTTGGTAGAGCAAGGGACTGAAAATCCCTGTGTCCCTAGTTCAATTCTAGGTGTGGC
>Ga0208765_1000884_pt1 | contig 19143 bp, 14 predicted proteins | sample ETNtaG_2_FD_185783 | JGI IMG/M metagenome (GOLD analysis project Ga0208765, IMG submission 185783) | Marine microbial and viral communities from oxygen minimum zone, Eastern Pacific Ocean - ETNP201406SV203 (SPAdes) (version 2) | ecosystem: Environmental > Aquatic > Marine > Oceanic ...
AGCTCCAATCAGGTTATGAGACTCATGAAGAAGTTTTCGGTACAGGCCAATTTTCGTCGAAAAAGAAAAAGGCTCATTTAGAGCCTTTTGTCAACGAGTACCCGGGGCCGGACTCGAACCGGCACGGCATTACTGCCAATGGATTTTAAGTCCATAGTGTCTACCAATTCCACCACCCGGGCACTTAAAAAAGATGAGGCGTCGGCCGGATTCGAACCGGCGAATAACGGTTTTGCAAACCGCCCCCTTAAGCCACTTGGGTACGACGCCGCGAAATGACATAAAATTGCCGGAAAATTTACTGTGCCTCCCTTGCGCGGACAATTCACCATTTCAGTTCTTTGACGTTTTCTATACCCATAATTTCTCTCATGGATATTGAACGCTATAACATCTATGAGCACCTGCGGGATTTCAAGATTCCCGCCACAGTACTGGATAATATTTTCTCCACTGAAGAGGACCGACAGGTTTTAATGGAGGCCTGGAATGCGTTGATCCAGGACGGCTATTCCCAGGATGAAACTGCCAAAAAGATTGCGGAGTTGATCTTTCAGGACCTGGACATAGACCCGGATCACTCCAGTGACGTGGAGAAATAATTATAATTGGCAATATAGGGCTTGCGCTCAATGGTCAGGTTATAATCCCCACTCTTGTAAACATCCCAGCGCAGGTCCGTAAGCGTCTGAAAATGCCTGAAAGCAATATCCAGAGCCGGGCTACCGGCCTGCAGGCTGTCCAGGACCTGGTCACTGTAGAATATTGCTTTGTTCCGTAAATGCCCTTCCTTCAGTTCCTGCCAGACCACCGGACTGGCTTCCATTTTGCTTTTATGAACCACCAGGTAACGGTATACAAATCGATCAATATTAAATGGCTCTTCTGCCATAATAACAGAAGTTAGAAGGATATATGAAAGTATGATCCTAATATTTTTATAATGACGGTACATCTATATTATCTAACCAGCTGGTTGCTTTTTCAACAACATTTTCCAGGCAGCCATCTGCGAATGGACTGGTCAACCCTGCCAGTTCCACCAGCCCGGTAAAAGGCTGGCTGCCTCCAGCCTGACAGAGTCTGTAGTAATCTTTCCAGGCCTCCGCCAGGTTCTTCTCGCTCTTTACCCAGAACTGAAACGCACAGGTCTGGGCCAGGGTATAATCTATGTAATAGAACGGATACTGATAAATATGCAATTGCCCCTGCCAGATGCCGCCAGTTTTCAGAAATTCCATATCATCGTAGTCTCGTCCGGGAAGGTAAATTCCCTCCAGTTCCAGCCATTGCGCCTTGCGGTCCGCCGGTGTCGCATCAGGATTCTCATACACCCAATGCTGAAAATGATCCACGCAGGCCCCATAGGGCAAAAATGACAGGCTTCCCGCCAGATGCTTATACTTGAAACGGTCCGTCTCTTCCTTGAAGAACGTATCCATCCAAGGCCAGGTAAAGAACTCCATACTCATGGAATGAATTTCCGCGGATTCCATCGTAGGCCAAAGATACCCGACCAACGGCTGTTTTCTACTTGAATAGCACTGAAATGCGTGGCCTGCCTCGTGTGTCAGCACCGTTACGTCATGGTCCGTCCCATTGAAATTGGAAAAAATATAAGGACGATCGTATTTTGGGAAAGACGTGCAGAATCCGCCTCCCATTTTCCCATCTCGGTTCACAAGGTCCATCAAATCTTCGTTGATCATTATATCAAAGAATTCACCCGTTTCCGGTGAAAGTTCATGATACATCTTTTGAGCGACTTTAACCAATTCATCCGGAGTACCCTTCGGCTTTGGGTCACCCTCCTTAAAATTGATTCCATCGTAAAAATATAAATGGTCCAGATCCAAAATTTCTTTCTTTTGCTCTTTCAGCTTTTCCACAATAGGAACTACACTATCTACAATCTGTTTTCTGAAATTAGCAACTTCCGCAGGACCGTAATCTGACCGGCTCATTCTCAAATAGCCTAATTCGGTAAAATTATCATACCCAAGCGTATTGGCCATTTTATGGCGTAGCTTGACTAATTGATCGTATAATTGGTCGAACGCATCCGCGTTTTCTTCAAACCAGCCAAACCGTGCTGCATAGGAACGCTTTCTGACGTCCCGATCCTTATCCAAATGGAAAGGTGCCAATCCCGCCAGATTATATGTTTCATTGTCAAATTCAATTTTGGCGCCCCCGATCATCTTGGTGTACTCGTTCCGAAGTTCGGTTTCTTGCCTGAGCATTTCCTTGATTTTTGGATCGAACGTCTTCAGATCCATTTCAATATTTTTTAAATAGGTATCGCCCCATTCCTCCCGCAATTCATCTTTGAACCTGGAAGAGTCGACGGCCTTATCCAGCTTATTGTAGATTTCCTGTACGTCGGGTCCAATGGAATCGTAATATTCCTTTTCGGCTTTTGCGTCTTCATCATGGATGTTTTTGTTGAAATTCAAACTGGCAATGGCCTGGTAGGAAGAATATTCGCGAATTGCGTCATCCGCTTCTTTTATGACGGAAATCTGATCCTGTGCCGATTCGGCACCCTGAAATCTAGCCAACCAGCCGTCCATGGCTTCTTTTTGGGATTCCACCGTCGTTCTCCGATACGGGAATTCACTGTATTTCATTCGATTTTACCTCATTGGTTTTCTTTACGATTGGACAAGCGACCCAATGATCGGGATCATGGGTCTCCAGCTCTGGTACGTCTTCTGAGCATATGGCCTCTACGATTGGACATCTGGTGCGGAAGCTGCATCCCGACGGTTTGTCGATCGGGGTTGGAACATCGCCTTCCAAAACGATTCTTTCTCTATTTTTTTGATTTGGGTCAGGGATCGGAACCGCAGACAGTAAGGCCTTGCTGTAAGGATGCTGCGGATGATGGTAGACCTGATTCGACGGACCAAACTCCATCAGGTTTCCTAAATACATAACGGCAATGGAATCTGAAATGTGTTCCACCACGGATAAATCATGGGCAATAAACAGGAAAGATACGTCGAATTCCTTCTGTAGGTCCATCATCAGGTTGATCACCTGTGCCTGAATGGACACGTCCAGTGCGGAGACCGGTTCATCACAAATAATCAAATCGGGATTGGTCGCCAATGCACGGGCAATGCCCACTCTTTGACGCTGCCCGCCGGAAAATTCATGCGGGAAACGTTCCGCATGGACCGCTTGTAGTCCCACTTTTCCAAGAAGATCAATCACATAGTTTTGTCGGTCAGGCTCAGACATGTCCGTATGGAGTTTCAATGGTTCTTCCACAATTTGGCTTACAGTCATTCTGGGATTCAGGGATGCATATGGATCCTGAAAAATCATCTGGACGCGAGAACGGTATTTCCGAGTCTCCCGTGGAGAGAGTGTTGCAAAATCCACCACTTCATCTTCAAAATGGTATAAAATACGTCCGCCAATTTCCACATCCGGGGCTACATGGTGCAGAATATTGATCATGGCGCGCCCCACGGTCGTTTTACCACAGCCTGATTCACCGACAAGACCAACAATTTCACGTTTGCCGATACTGAACGAAACACCATCCACCGCCTTCACGGTTCCAACCTTTTTCGAAATAACCCCACCGTAGATGGGAAAATGAACTTTCAGGCCTCTGACGTCTACGACAGGATGACGGCTCATTCCTTCCCTTCTATCACTTTATCCAGAAAATGGCAACGAACGAAGTGACCCTTCCCTACATCGATTAATTCAGGATCTTCCGATTTACACTTTTCTTCAGCTAAATCACACCGAGTACAAAATTTACACCCTTCTGGCATGTCCAATATATTCGGCACCATACCCTGGATCGTTTCCAACTTCTCTTTTGCATTTCCCCTGTCCGGTCTCGGAATTGAATTTATTAGACCAATGGTATAGGGATGACTGGGATTATGGAATAATTCTTCAACGGAAGCCACTTCCTGAATTTTCCCACCATACATAACGATTACCCGCTCGCATGTTTCCGCTATAACTGCCAGGTCATGGGTGATCAGAACGATGGCAGCGTCCTCATTCTGTTTTTTCAAATCCACCATTAAGTCCAGGATCTGGGCCTGAATGGTCACATCCAGGGCTGTGGTCGGCTCATCGGCGATCAGCAGGGATGGATTTTTTGCCAGGGCCATGGCAATCATGACCCGCTGGCGCATTCCACCGGAAAATTGGTGAGGATAATCTTTCAATCGCTTTTCCGCATCCGGAATACCTACACGCTGAAGCAATTCAACCCCGCCTTGCAATAATTTCTCATGTTCAGCCTTCTCGTGATCCGGGATCAGCTTGTTCAGGCCCAGGTAAAGAAAAGCAACAGTCGTCGGCACCAGTCCTCCAATCAGGAGCGCCGTGAAAATTTGGCCAATTTGAAATGTCCAGCCGGCAGCCAGTTGACTTATAACCAGGATAAAAAATGCGGTCAAGCCTGTTACACGCCAGCGATTTTTCATAGAAACAATGGAAAGAGATTTCGCCTTTTCAATTACATGGGCTTTTACATAATCCCAGAAATCCTTAGGCTGAATTGATTCAATGACCTGCATTCCCACGGTAAAAACCGGGTTCAACGAGGTCATGGGCTCTTGGAAAATCATGGCGATCTCCCGGCCGCGGTACTCCCGCATTTTTCGATACATGGATTCCCGGTACTTTTCCATCGCTTCTTTTCGCGGAGATGAGAAAAAAAGCTTTATAGTAATGACTGCATCCAGGACAAAGGAAAAAATAAAAGTAAGCAGTCCCGGAATGCCCAGCAGAATATGCAGGAGCAGCCAGCCAAAGAAAAAACCGCGGGTCGCCCAATTTCGCTTTTTACCATTGAGATCATGAAAAAACCTGAATTCGGGTTTATCCCGGATCGCCTCCAGTTCCTGCCCGTCAAATAGCGTTTCTCCATTGAATTTGATCGATCCTTCCCGTACTTCTCCCGGCGGATTGGGTATAAGCTGGATCAAGGATAGAACGGAAACAGATTTCCCTGAACCGGATTCACCCACGATACCCAGAGTTTCACCCTTTAAAATATTGAAGCTGATGCCATTCACCGCCACAGCCCACTTCTTACCGATCTTGAACCGGGTCTTCAGGTTTTTTATTTCCAGTAATGGCTCGCGTTTCATCGTAACCTGGAATACACTTTCGGGTCAAAAGCTTCTCGAATGCCTTCGCCAATGAATACAATGCCCAGCAGGGTCAGAAACTGGGCCGAGATGGGGGAAAATACCATCCACCATTTTGTGATGTTCTCAAGGCCTACAGCCAGCATCTGGCCCCAGCTCGGGGTGGGCGGCGGCAAACCAAAACCGAGATAATCCAAGCCCACAAGCATGGCGATACCACCAACCACTGAAAATGGGAAATAGGTTATGACCGGTACCAGTGAATTTGGCAATATATGTCTAAAAATAATAATATGGCTCCGCTGCCCCATGGAAATGGCTGCACTGACGTAATCTTTTGCTTTTTCACGATAAAATTCCGCCCGCATGTAATAAGTCAGGAATATCCAGTTCACCATGGTATAGATAAAAATGAGCAGAAAAAAGGACGGTCGGAGAATCGAACTCATAATAATGATCACGAACAGCATAGGCAGGCTGGACCATATCTCAATCACTCGCTGTGTCAATAGATCAAATTTGCCGCCAAAATACCCCATAGCACCGCCGATGGTGATACCCAGAAGATAATTGATGAGTGTCAAAATCAATGCAAAGGAAATGGAAATGTTAAATGCATAAAATAATCGGGCAAATACGTCCCGCCCCGTATTATCGGTGCCAAGCCAATGATTCCGTGAAGGTGCTTCATACATTTTGTTCCCTTCCGTAGTGATATCTTCGTAAGGGTTGTAAGGATAAAAAGGCATAACCAGCCAGTTGTCTGTACCCGATTCCCATTCTTTTTTTAGATTTCGATAATTGGCTTCACCCGGGACGTCCTGTCCAAATTTTGTCCCCGGGTAATAAGAAGAAGCGCCGGGAATCAGATCCAGGATCGCCGGAAAATAATATTCACCTTTATATTGGACAACCAGTGCCTTGCTGTTAATCAAAACCGGTAGTAAAAAAGAGATGCCGTATACAGCGACGATTGTAATAAAAGAATAATAACCGCGCTTCAATCCCTTAAACTTGAGCCACCTCCGCCGATTAATGGAGATGGAAACGTGTTTGTTGCTTTGTTTCGTATTCGTCATTTTACTTAAACCGAATTCGCGGATCCGCTGTGGCCAAGGCAAGGTCGGAAATAATATTGGCTGCAAGACGAATCAGAACCACTACAACCAGAAAACCGAGCGTAATGGGATAATCTCTGTCCAAGATAGCCTGGTACGCCATGCGCCCAAAACCATCAATGTTGAATACACGTTCGATAAAGTAGGATCCGGAAATGACCACGGCGATAATGTATCCGATTCCGGATGCAATTGGAATGATGGAATTCCGCATGGCGTGTATCCAAACAACGCGTTTTTCACTCAAACCTTTCGCAAATGCCGTCCTGATGTAATCCTGGCTCAAATTTTCTAACAGGCTGTTCTTCATAAGTACGGTTAACGTAGCGAAACTGGTTATGGACCATGCTATCACCGGCAGAACAGCATGATGGGCTTGATTGATCACTTTCTCGATAAATGACATTTCTTCCCATATTTCCATAGGAGCATGAAACCCGCCTAAAGGGAAAATATCCCAGAACGAACCTCCGCCAAACAGGACCAGTAAAACACCACCTAAAGCCCATCCCGGTATGGAATAAGCCACAAATACGATGACACTGGAAATAAAATCGAATGAGGATCCGTGTTTCAGCGCTTTGCGAATACCAAGAGGAATGCAAACTATGTAGGATAAGAAATATCCGATTAAACCAAAAAAGAGAGAAATTCGGAAACGGGGTTTCATCACTTCCGTCACTGGTTTGGCATAGGTGTAGGATTTACCCAAATTCCCCGTGAGAATCCCGGAATATTCCTGTTGAAAAATGACCGCTTCTCTAGTTCCATCTTCATGTGTTTCATCAATGGTTGCCTGCCATACGGGGCTGGGAGAGCCGTCTTTGTCAAAAACGGATAATTCACCTTTTTCATCCATTGAAACATCCACGCGCCAGATCTGTCCATCCCGTTTTCCTACGCGCTTCTCTACCTGAGCTTTACCTGATGGAATGGTAAAATCACGGTGCTTTATTTCACGCGGCCAGATACCCAACCAAATCAAATATCGCTGATAAATTGGTTTGTCAAAACCATAAAATCGCTTCAATTCCTTTAAAGCGGATTCGGGGAGAACACTGCCGCCCAGCAAACTTGAAGAACCTCCTCCAGCTTCACCACCGCCTGTCATACCGCCCATTTGAAGTTGAATCATTGTCTGTTCCAGTGGTCCGCCGGGTGACAATTGAAGGATGGTAAAAACCAATATTGTGGACCCCAGAAAAGTCGGAATCATTAATAACAGTCGTCTTAAGAAATAAGTGGTCATAAAGGCGTTTTAATCTTTAGCCGTCGAAGATTCCGATTAAACGCAAAAGGCATGGACAAAAATTTAGCTTTTCTTAAATTATTGGCTTTTTAAATATTCCGGCCAATATTTCATATCGAGCGGCGCTAGAGGCAATTTTTCACCGGCTGCCATGGCTTTTTCCAGATTGGCTTCTTTTTCCGGATCAATCCACCAATAGGAAAAAATACTCCAATATTCTCCAATATATCTGGTAAACATCCATTCTGGAAAACCAAATTTATCCCAATAAAGAATCCGTTGATAATTCCTGACAATGCTCCAAGCTGTTGGATGAACGTCGGAATAGATACCGTCAATTTCTCGAATAATTTCTATGCGTCTATTCTGATCAAAACAGGCATCGTATTCTGGAAGGAGTTCATCCACTCGATCACTTTTGAATCCCCATACGTTGTTATTGTCATTTTTATCAGCCAACTCAGATTTCAAAGACGTTTCCGGGTTGGGGTAGATAAGCCCACCATAAGCCAGCATGGCAACGGAAAAATTTCGTTCATTCACATTCTTGATCATGGTGTTATAATCAACAAATTTGATTTGCATATCCATGCCGTATTCTTTGAGCATTTGCTGAACGGGTGTCGCCATATACTCATAGGACTTTGGCAGGCTCAATTCAAAGGACAGGATGCGACCCGTTTCTTCATGCACCAACCAACCATCATCATTGCGTGACGTGTATCCGGCTTCATTTAATAAAGCGACGGCTTTTTCAGGATTCGGATGAAAGGGATTGTTGTCTGGATTCTCATAAACCGATCCGGCGTAAAGTGAATTCATATAGCCGTATTCGTTATAATACATTTCACGATTCATTTTAACACGATCGTAGAGGTAAGTAAATGCATAACGAACTCTCTTATCGTCAAACGGCCATTCTCTCATGTTAAAATAATATCCTGATGTTCCTGCCGGTTTTTCCGAGAAAACACGCTGCTTTTTTACCCATCCGTTTTGAATGGATTCATAATCGGTTTCCTCTACCCATCGCCTCGCCTGGCTGACTCTGTAAAAATCCTGCTCTCCTTTTTTGAATTTTTCATATTGAAGTGCCGTATTGTCCTTCACAACCGAGACTTTTATTTTATCAAAATTATATTGATACTGTACGAACGGATCATCCGCTGCCCAGTAATCTTCTCTCCGCTCCAATATAAAAGATTCCTGATTTATGATTTTATTTTCAGGGATAATATAGGGTCCGGTACCAGTCATCATTGAGAATGTGTATTCTTCAAGGTAAGCAGTTCCATCAAGTTCTTTTAAAATATGGTTTGGTAAAACGGCCATCGTACTGAAATAAAGGAAATTTCGCCAATTAATGGATTTGGCGTTGACCGATACTATATATTTACCTTCAGCTACGGGGCGTTCAAATTTCCCAAAGGACAACTGCTCGCTGGGCTCCAGGATGGTTTCATCCATGCGCAGGTCCCAGGTGGCCACCACGTCGGCAGCAATGACCGGCATACCATCAGACCATCTGGCATCGGGGTTGATCCGGAATTTAAATGTGAGTTTATCTTCTGAAATCATCCAATGTGTTGCTAGGCTCGGAACAAACTCCAAAGTTGCGGGGTGCTGACCCATAAGCGATTCATAACACAAAGCCTGAATAATGCGAGCATTTATCATTTGGCTGGAATTCTGCCCTATGATTCGCATGGTCCGTGGAAAAAGGCTATGGATATAATGGAGTGTGCCGCCTTTGACTGCATTGGGGTCGCCAAAGAAATTGCCGTCTTTTTCCGAGAACGTATAAGTCTGATAGCCAAGTTTCTCCGCAATGGCTTCAAATCCATAGCCGCCTTGCTCCGCAGGGGTTGAGTTGTCTTTGGAAACAGTAACCTTATTTTCTGCGGATATGACGCTTTGCTCCTTTTTCCCGCCGCATCCAGTAAAATAGCTCCAAGCAAGAAAAAGAATGAGAATTGATTTTATATTCATAAGCCTTAATTAGTTTTTTATAGAAAATACGGGTGTGAAACTTATTAAGGAAAATGGAACATTGTTGTTGATCATTTTACTGGATGATGCCGGCAAAATGAAAAGCAGCAGCGAAGGGCCAGGTCTTACTTTTCAGCCGTTACCATTCCCACATAATAGTAAAAAATAACTATAGTGACACACATGGCATGATTTGATGTCCAGCCAGCCATAAATTGTGCCTTTTGATAATCACGTTGATAATCTTTCAATTTCAATTGCTTTACAGTTTCTCGATGCCCGGTTTTTTTACATTGTTTTAACAATTTGCGATACAGGAAAATCTTTCTCAGGGGAACAGCTTTCACCCCTTTTTCCATGGCCAGCGTAATCAATGGATGAACCGGATCATGGCAGGGTCCTGTTCCAAGATCTATAACCTTCTTTGCCTTTTTTGTTCTTTTTGGCGGAAGATTACTGGCAAAACATGCTCCGGTCAGCAACATAAAACAGAAAAAATATCTCATTTTAGGCCGTATATTGCTCGTAAAGAGAAAATCGGCAGATCATCGATCTTCATGGCAGGTCCCTTGACCTTATTCCTCTGCACCGACCATTCGTCCTGTTTGTATTGATTGTTCATAAAGCCAAATTTAAAATCCAGCCCCAGGCGCGAAGATAGATAAAAACGCACTCCAATCATGCCGGAATATCCGATCCAGTTATTGACCAGCTGGTCTGTTCCCGCAAGTTCGGAAAGTGGATCACTATCGCCAAAACTGTTTAACAGTTCATTCCAGTCCTCAAATTTATCACTGGGCTTGGTATCCATGGTTATTTTTGCCCGGCCCCATATGGGCGTCAAAGTGAAATTGAGTTCTATTCTTGGTCGCCAGCGGAAAAAAGTTTCCAGCGGAATCATCCGGTACCTTATAGATCGCTGGAAAGCAGGTTTGGACTCCTGCAGGTTTAATTTACCTGCCTCGTAGGACGTAAATGAATTATATCCCAACCGGGCATTATTGAAAAATTCGTAATACACTCCCCAGTTCAGCAGCAAATTTCTTGTAAATACATTTTTAGCAGGAAAAAAGACGTCCGGATTTTCGTCAAAACCCTCCATCTTCGGTCCGTACATTCCCAGACCCAGCTCTGCGCTTAATTTTGGCTGTGCAGATAGAAGATTTGCTATCAAAACTGCAAAAAATATGATATATCGCTGAATTTGACTCTTCATGGAAGGTTCTTAATTTAAGACCCGTGAAACAATTCTTAGTCATATTCCTTTTCTGCTCTCTTCTATTCCCCAGGGCAATAGACGACACTGATGTGAAACACATGATCGTGCTTTTTTCTGGGGAGACCATCAGTGGTTATGTGGATTCTATCAATGTGGCTGAAGTATATTTCAAACTGGAAGATTCCTTATCTCAGGAAATAATTCCCACCTGGAAGGTCTATTATATCTACAATGATTTCGACCGCGTATTTCATTACAGCAGGAGCTTTAATGAAAATATGAGGCGCATCAATAATAGCAGCGGTATCATTCATACTATCAATAATGATACTATCCGCTACGAGTGGATCCAGGTAAATAAGGATATGATAAATCCCGAACTCTTCGTAACCCTGAGTTCCAATCGATCAGAATTCTATCCGCTGCTTGATGTAAAAAAAATAGTTACTGATTATTCCATCATGGAATATTCCGTGGAACGGGGTTTCAGGCTTTCTTTTACGGGTTTTTTCCTGGCTTTTCTGCTGGATCGTCGTCTGAAGGATTTTCTACCTAAGTTTGAATTCCTGGGTCTGAACCAGAGCGGGGTTACCTATGAATCTTTTGTACACCTTATTCCCATGGCCACCCTGGTCGCAATGTTCTATGACTACTTGATGGACAAACGATCCTTTTATTTTACGCCCGTCCTGAAGGATGAGACCTTTGACAGGAACATGTATGTGTTTTCCTTACGCCATATTCTCGACACGGTCGCAGAGAATATGGTTTGGAGGGTAGAAAAAACAGCACTTGGAGGCAAGGTCGTTCGCTGGATTAGACGAAAAGTTTCGTAAATTTAAAAAATGAGGAATTTATACATTATCATTTTGAAGTGCATGTTAAGTGTCATTGCGGTCTTTCTGCTTTCCTGCGAGAGCCAGGATCCATTGTCGCTTCCCGAAGCAGATAGAACTCCACCAGCAGCATTGATAATATACCCTACAGATGATGCCGTTGTTTCCGGCATTGTCACTATCCAGGTTCATGCCACAGACAACGACAAGGTGGATTCAGTGCTGTTTCTTGTTGACCAGGATACCATTGGAAGCGATGATAAAGGAGAGAATGACATTTTTGAAAAAAAATGGACCACTTCTGACTTCCAGGAGGATGTATTTCATTCTTTATCTTTCATAGCTTACGATCGAAAAGGCAACACCTTTCGGCCTTACCCAATTCGGGTTAAAACCGACAATACAGATGATATTCCGCCTGAAGCTGAGATCATAAATCCTTTTATGGGTGCAATTGTCAGTGGAGTGGTACCCATCATAATCAATGCTGCGGATAATGATAGCATTCAGTATGTCAGCATCTATATCAATAACCTCCTGCAGGGGTATGTTACAGAACCGCCTTACACCTTCGCCTGGAATACCAACCTGGTACAGGATGGCAATTATTCCATTTACGCTATTGCCACAGATTTAAGCGGAAATGAGACTACCATTACACCTATACTTGTTACCACAGACAATGGCAACCTGAACGATACTACACCCCCAAGCGGAGCAATTACCTACCCAGCATCAGGCATGCAGGTCAGCGGGGAAGTAAATATCACTGTCAGCGCAACCGACAACAGCGGCAGCATGGGGCAGGTTGATTTTTCCATTGACGGCAACAGTGTATATGTGGATATGAACGAACCTTTCGAATACAGCTGGGATACTGCCGCAGAAACGGAGGATGAGGCCCATGTTATTTCCATCACCCTGGAAGACCCTTCTGGAAATCAGGCTGTACTCAATCCCATTACAGTTACTGTTGATAACCAGTCCGACACTGATGACACACCGCCGGTAGTAACCATCACTTACCCGACTGCCGGTCAGCAGGTGAACGGCACAGTAACCGTCAGCGTTACCGCTGAAGATGACCAGGGCATTGAACGTGTTGAATTTTTCATTGATGGTGAAAGTGAATGGGTTGCTCCATTCTCTCCCTATTCTTTCAACTGGGACACAGAAACGGAAGGAACGGAAGGAGACGACGAGTACCACATCATTGGAGTTACTGCTTACGACATAACTGGGAATACCACTTCCGCAGCCCCTGTCACCGTATTCGTAGACAATTTTGACAATGAACCGCCAGCGGGACAGATAATTTCCCCTTATCCTGGACAGGTTGTCTCCGACAGTGTGGTCATTGAGATCTCGGCGACAGACAATGAAGGCATTGATTTAGTGGAAATCTCCATTGATGGTGCTGTGGTGAGTGAGCTTTCTTCATCCCCCTTTCGGTACAACTGGGACACAACACTGGAAACAGAAGACCAGGACCATGGGATCAGTGCTCTAATCATCGATCTATCTAATAATATAACATACGTAGATCCAATCAGTGTCTTCGTAGATAACCAGGCTCCGGAAGATACCACTCCGCCCATTGCCGTGATTTCCAACCCTTTGTCCGGTCAGGAAGTAAGCGGAATCGTAGGATTTACGGTCATGGCCCAGGATGATATGGGTATTGCAGCAGTAGAATTTTTTATAGATGGCTCCAGCGTAGCCGTGGAAAACACATCTGTGGACAGTACATCTACATACAGCTATAATTGGGATACGTCATCACTGGATAATAATTCACAGCATACGCTTTCTGCCCAGGTAACGGACACCTCCAATAACACTACCCTGGCACAACCTATCCTGGTTACAGTGGAAAATAATTAAATGCAGTATATAAAAACTATCGTACTTCTTTTACTGTTGCTGGTCTTAGGTTGTGATGGCCCCTATTTCAAAATACCAAAAGAACCGGACACCTCACCGCCGCTGTTGACCATCACCAATCCTGCGGATCAGTCTACCGTGTCGGACACGATCCTGATCACCGTCTACGCTTTCGATAACGATGAGATCGAACTGGTAGAATTATTTTTAAATGATGAATCTGTGTTATCCCAAAACGAAGGACCGTATGAATATCCCTGGATTACAACAGAGTACACCGAGGATCAGCACCACACCATCCAGGCCAGGGCAATGGATATTTCCGAAAATTATAACCAGACCAATAAGATCCAGGTCCTGGTGGATAATGTTCCAAATCCCGACCTGGTAAGTCCCACAGGAACCATTCTATATCCCGCCAATGGACAGACGGTTACTGATACTGTACAGTGGGTCGTGGCGGCAGCGGATAATGATGGTGTCGCTTCCGTCACATTTTATATTGACGGCGACAGTATTACCACTGACGCTGAACTCCCCTATGAATTCACCTGGCTCACCTATTCAGTATCAGACCAGGCATATGCCCTTTCAACAACGATCCTGGATATTTCAGGAAATTCAACAGTTCTTGGTCCTATCAGCGTCATTGTGGATAATATCCCGGCCCCTGACACCACACCCCCAACAGGAAATATTACCTACCCGCCCTCCTCTGCCAGCGTGTCCGGTACTGTCACCATCAAAGTATCTGCCTACGACGATACAGCTGTGGACCAGGTTCAATTCAGCATTGATGGAACTGAAAAACTTGCTGTTAATGCCGAGCCCTACGAATACAACTGGGATACCACCATAGAAACAGATCAGACAGATCACCTGATCTCAGTTACTATTACAGATCAAGCGGGAAATGTGGCAGTGCTTTCCACCATTTCTGTATTTGTGAATAATACCGGGGATGGTACTGGTCCTAGTGTCACCATCACCTCGCCTGCATCACACCAGACCGTGTCCGGCGAGGTAGAAATCACTGCATCTGCTTATGATGAAAGCGGTGTAATTCGCGTGGAATTCTATCAGAATGGCAGTCTGGCCGGCACCGATACGGAAGCACCCTATGCACACCGCTGGGATACAAACGGGGAAAGCGATGATACGGACTACACCTGGGCTGCCAAGGCTTTCGATACCGGTGAAAATTCAACGCAGTCGCAGTCCATTATCCTGCACGTGGACAATGATGATAATGTACCTCCCAGCGGATTCATACTTTTTCCCTATGCGGGACAGCACCTATCTGGGGAAGTAGAGATCCAGGTTTCCGCCGCCGATAATCAAGGCGTTGCCAGCGTGGATTTTGCAATCTTTGCCATCAATGGTAATGATACCCTGGAATCCAGCGCTGCATCAGAACCTTACTCCTTTGTCTGGAATACCACTGCTGCTGCCGAGGATACACAGCACATTATCCAGGTCACCATTACCGATCTTTCCGGAAATACAGCGGAATTAACACCTATAGCTGTTTTTGTGGATAATTATCTTACGGATACCACACCTCCTGTAGTATCAATCCAATCACCTGTATCGGGTCAAATCGTCAGTGATTCTGTAACGGTCTCCGCTTTTGCATCAGATAACGTAGGCGTGGCGGTGGTGAATTTCTTTATTGATAATTCACTGATGTTAACAGATACGGAAAGTCCCTATTCCTACCTATGGGGTACACAGGCCCTGGCCGACAGTTCGGAGCATATCATCCGCGTATCCGCCCTAGACCCGGCCGGCAACGAGACCAATGCCCAGCCCATTATTGTTACCGTCCAGAATGGGAATTAAACAACGGACGGCTTATTTAAGTAAAATCATTTTCCTGGTTTGCCTGAACTGACCAGTCTGAATAGAGTAAAAATACATACCGGCACCCACAGTTTGTCCCATCTTGTTCTGCCCATTCCACATAATTGAATGATAGCCAGGTTCTTGCTCACCATTCAGTAAAGCTGCTACTTCCCTGCCTAAGATATCATATATCAGCAGCGTAACATTACTTTTCTCAGGAAGGTCATATTTTATTTGTGTTACTGGGTTGAATGGATTCGGGTAGTTCTGGTGCAGGGCAAATTCATCCGGCATAGGCACAAAATTCATATCATATGATCCCTGGCCTAGCGCCTGCCCATCAGCTCCCATGAACCGGTAATGAAGCACCAGGTCAATGTCATATTCCGGTGTGCCGCTTATATCAATAGTAATTTCTTTTTCTCCTATCTGGTTCAAAGGCACGATAAAACCATTTAGCTGCATAAATACAAGTTCTTCTTCAAATTTCCTTGAAACCACAACTTCATTTTCCAGAGCCACACTCGATTGATAGCTAAATTCCATATCCTCTAATGGATACTGAATAGCGATTTCTGTTGCTTTAATTTCATCCGGCAGTGCAATCACTATCTGACTTCCGGATTGATTAACAACAATTGGCGGACCAACGATGTTATTCATGGCTATGGTTTGCAGTGCAGACGTATTAGACCAGTACCAGATTCGTCTAAATGTCATCGCATCCCGCACATTAAAAGCACCGTCCAAGTCCGGAATCAGGTTGGGAACCGTTCCGTTAACAGGAGCCAGTTCAAACGCCAGGTCATTACTGTTCCAGGCCTCTACAAACTGCAGCAGGTCAATTACATCAACAATCATGTCATGATTATAGTCTGCCAGTATTTCCGCGTAATAATCCTGCTGGACCGGTTCAGAAGTGTTGCCTACAAGGTCTACCACCGTGGGTGAAATCTGTATGGTATCCAGGCTGGCAAATGGTCCGGTAAAGGATACCGTGATATGGTCATCTTCCCAACTGTATTCATGGGTACCGGATATCATATCAGAAACCTCTAATTCCACACTCTGTAATAACTCAGAATAAACATATTCTACAGTAAAAGAATCCGTCAATGAGATCGTGCTGCCGCTGGCAATGGATTGACTGGCGATGACAGGCCTGGTGCCGTCGATAGTGATGCCGTCTGTGCTGACTGGTTCAGACATATTGCCTACATGATCCTGGGCCCGAACGGATATGTAATATGTGCTGGCATCAATCAGGGTTAAACCTGGGAAGGCTAATGTTGTATTGGTATCAGCAGATGTCCAGCTGACCTGGTCATCAGCCAGGGCACTGAGGCCAACCGCTACCTGGTATTCCTGGATACCGCTTAGACTATCGTAAAATCCGGCCCAGTTTGCCTGAAGGGTATCCGCCTGGTTTAACAGGTCCAAATCAGTGCCACTGCCGTCAAAGATCGTACCTGTTAGAGGCGCTATTATATCTACCACCACACCATTGGTACTGGCTATTACCGAACCATTCAGCGCCTGGTCGAACGCTATCACAGAAACATAATAGTCCTGGGCATTGCTCAAAGTCAGATCGGAAAATATCACCATCGTATCCAGGCCCACATCCTGCCAAGCCGCTACATCAACTGCTCCCGGAGCGGTGCCTGCCGATGCCTGGTAATAGGCAATACCGCTCAAGTTGTCGCTGAATCCGGACCATGCTGCTTCAAGCATATTGTCATGGGGAGTATAACTAATATCGATTTGGTACCCATCCATGACAGTTCCTGCACCAGGGCCGGTAGTATCTATCGTTATTCCATCACTGCTTACTGTTTCCGAACGGTTGCCAGCCTCATCAAAAGCCCGGATATTGCTGAAATAGGTTGTCCCCTCCGTAAGGCTGAGTCCGGTAATGGTTACTGCTGTATCAGAACCGCTGCTGGCCCATCCCACAACATTCGAGTCTCCTGGCGCAGTGCTGATAGCATACTCATATTCATCCAATCCCCTGTTGCGGTTATCCACTGCGGACCAGTGCAGGCTCAGAATACTGGTTGAAGACTGCCACTCCAGGTCTACACCACCACTGCCATCCAGTGGTTCATCAACTATTGGGCTGATTTGATCTACGGTAATACCATCGCTGAGAGCGACGACACTGCTGTTCCCAACCAAGTCTGTCGCCCTTACCGATATATAATAGGTGACACTGCTCAAAAGTTCAAGATCATCCCTTAAAAAGGAAGTGTCCAGTCCTGCCATCACCCAGTCAATAATATTTGTACCGCCAGAAGAAGTGCCAATGGCATACTCATAATAATCAATGCCGCTGATTGTATCCGTAAATCCTGACCAGTTGCCATACAATGTTGTGAAAGAATTTGTCCACTCTTCATCCAATCCCATTCCATCGGCAACTGTACCGATATCGGGTGCTGTAATATCCACAACAACGCCATTTGAGCTGCTGCTGGGTGAAATATTTAACGCCTGGTCCACGGCCCGAACAGAAACATGATAAATACTGCCATTCTCTAAAGAAAGCCCGCTTTCCACCATGGATGAATCTACTGTGACAGTCCATTCCACCACATCGGAACCATCCGGGGATGTCCCCACAGCGTATTCAAGATAAAGGATACCGCTCAGTGAATCTGTAAAACCGTCCCAGTGGGCACTAAGAGAGTCAGCTGTTCCAGTGAAACTTAAGTCAGCTTCAAGCCCGTCTGTTACGGTACCTGTGTCGGGAACGGTATAATCAATGGTAATGCCGTCGCTGCTCGTAACGGCAGATACATTATTAGCGTTATCAAAGGCCCGGACATTCCCGAAATAGGTAGTTCCCTGAATTAAGTCTAAACTATCCACCGTTACGGCTATATTTGGACCAGTGTCAATCCAGTCTACTGTATTTGAATCTCCCTCCGTCGTACCAACACTATATTCATAGAAAAAGAGTTCACGGGTATCGCTGCCTGTCCAGTGCAAAGATAGTGTGGAATCAGAAGACTGCCAGGCAATGTCCTCTCCTGGATAACCATCATATACAGTTTCAACTTCCGGAACCAGCAGGTCCACCGTGATCCCATCGCTTGCGGCAGCACTTCCTGTATTATTAACGTGATCAGTAGCTTTTACAAATACATAATATGTTTCGCCGCTGATTAGTGTTAAATCAGATTCAATAAAAAATGTATCCGGGCCTGCGGACTGCCAGGCAGCCAGGGCAAAGCTGTCTGTCTCGGTACCCACGGCATATTTATAAAAATGGATGCCGCTGAGCGTATCGCTGAAATTTTGCCAGTTTGCTTCCAGGACTGTTCCGGAGCTGGTCCAATCAACATCCGCTGAATCACCATCGGCAATATTACCGGCAATGGGCCCATCCGTATCAACAATGACACCATTTGAAGTCACGGCAGCGGCCACATTTCCAGCATTATCTTTAGCTATGACACTGGTAAAATAACTAAAGCCGTTGGATAAGGATAAGCCTGTTTTTGTAAAAATTGTATCTGTACTAGTACTCTCCCAATTAGTCACATCCGTGCCGCCTATTGTAGTGCCAATGGCATATTCATAGCCAGCAATACCCGTCAAATCTTCCGGATAGGACGGCCAGTTGGCCGATAGTGTATTATCTGAACCCGTATACGCAATATCATGCCCAGTACCGTCATTTACTATCGTAACAACAGGTGGAGTCTTATCAAAGGTGACCACACTCCCATCAGTAGCAGCAGTAGCCTGTGCCCCAGCGTTACCAGCCAGATCAAGATAATCTATGGAAAGCGTTACAGCACCTTCCGTATCATCTGACGTTAAGGTGCGTACCGCTGTCCAGGCAGTTCCAGATCCTGTTACTGTC
>Ga0208765_1000889_pt1 | contig 19045 bp, 18 predicted proteins | sample ETNtaG_2_FD_185783 | JGI IMG/M metagenome (GOLD analysis project Ga0208765, IMG submission 185783) | Marine microbial and viral communities from oxygen minimum zone, Eastern Pacific Ocean - ETNP201406SV203 (SPAdes) (version 2) | ecosystem: Environmental > Aquatic > Marine > Oceanic ...
CTCAATTGACGACCCCCATCGGTCAATTGCAGGCGACTATGAACAACTTTTTCGCGACATCTTCAACAAGGTCGGAGCAGAGATAATTCCCTTCGACGCGCGACACGATGCGTTACCCGCGCACGATGAATGCACTGGGTGGGTTATTCCCGGGTCCCGACAGTCGGTCTCTGACGACGACTCATGGATTTCCGAACTTCGCTCGTGGATCAGTACCGCCCTCGGGAATGGCACTCCGCTAGCAGGAGTGTGTTTTGGACACCAACTCATAGCCGCCGAAATGGGAGCGGAGGTCGGTCGAGCCTCCGGCGGATGGAATATCGGGGTGATTGACTATGAGGTCACCGGCAGCCGATCGTGGCTTGAAATGCCCAACCGCTACAGCCTCCTCGCTAGCCATCAGGACCAAGTTCTTACGTTGCCTCGTGAAGCTGAGCTTCTAGCAACCGCCCCAACCTGCCCCGTCGGTGCCTACACGGTAGGCAGCAATGTGATGTGTATTCAGGGTCACATCGAGTTCGTTCCTGAACTGGCGGCGTCGTTGTACCAGTCCCGGATTGAACGCATTGGTAGCTCTGCGGTCGACGCGGCTCTCGGATCTCTTGATCGGCCCTTGGATAGGGTCGAGGTCGCTCGGTGGCTTCTGCAAACGATTGAGCAGTCTTCCGTCGCGTAAAACAACTGAAATTTTGGACTCCGATTAGAGACCGTAACTGTGTGTCACGAGTGCTCGAACGGGTGAGCGGCGCGCCAGTCGGTGGCCGCCTTTTCGAGGGTTGTGAACCCCACGTCGCGTTTGTCGATCTCATCAAGAAGTTGTTCAAGCATGAGCATCCGATTACCGCGACCGATGACTTGTGGGTGCATGGTGTAGGTCAGCACCCCGCCGGGCTCATGGGCAAGGGCCCAATCGAGGTCACCGAGCCAGGTTTCCAGTACGGCTGATGGTGGAGTCAGGTTGCCGCCCTGCGGGGGGATGTATTCGAACCATGGGAAGTCGTCGAGGTGCCATGCCCACGGAAACTCGACAAGGTCGACTTCCGTTCCCCATTCGACTCCTTCACCTTTTTCCCATCTGTCATCAAGTCGGCAGCGGTAGGGCCGCACATCGTGTCCCATTAGCGATGAGTCGTACGAAAACCCTGCCTCGACCAAAAGCTCGAAAGTACTGCTGGTTACGTAGCCGCCTGGTGAACGCCATCCAACAGGTCGCTGTCCGGTCAGATTCTCCAAGATTTCTAGTCCTTCTTCGAGGACTCGGCGTTCGGCGTCGCGTTCAAGCCGTGCAGGATTTTCGTGGTGATTGCCGTGATGGCCGACCTCGTGGCCACCGTCAACGATCTCCTCTAGAAGGTCTGGGTAGGTTGACGCCGTCAACCCGGGGACAAAAAAGGTGGCATGGACAGATCGTGACGCAAGAAGTTTCAGTATCCGACGGGCACCCACGACACCAAACTCACCTCGGCTGAACGCTGTGCGGTCCTGTCGGCTCATCCACAGCGAAATAGTGTCGACATCGAACGTCAGACTCACGCGGGAACGATCGGCCATCGCCCCATCATTGCATCTGGGACCCGACCTCCGCTGAACTAACTCACCCCGGTGGAATCGTTCTTAGACGCCTGGCCGCTAATTGGAATGATCAATGATGTTCAACTCAGGACGCGTCGACCGGCTTGACGAGGCAAGATGAAGTCATGACAGATCATCTTGAGGCTCATCTAACAGCTGCTCCAATGGCGTCTGGTCCTACCGGGCCACTTCAAGGGCTGCGAATCCTCGACGTCACACACGCGCTTGCCGGACCCTTTGCAGCGATGCTCCTAGCCGATATGGGGGCCGATGTAATCAAGGTCGAGCCACCGCAAGGGGAAATGACGAGACATCAGGGACCTTGGACTCGTGATGACGAGGAACGGTTTTATTCCGGAAACTATTCGATGCGAAATCGCAACAAGCGATCGATTTGCCTTGACCTGACTACCGATGACGACCGAGAGGTCTTCCTGTCGCTTGTCGAAACAGCCGACGGTCTAATCGAAAACATGCGAGCCGGGGTAATGGACCACCTCGGAGTGGGCTGGGAGGTGTGTCACGAACGCAATCCGAAACTGGTGTATGCCGCAATCCGAGGATTTGGTGATCCGCGTATTGCCCCCAGTCCTTACGCTGAATGGCCCGCGTACGACCTCATCGCTCAAGCAATGGGCGGTGTCATAGCCGCTACCGGCGAAGACGAAGATCACATCACGAAAGTTGGGCCACCAATCGGAGACACGGTGCCTGGAACCATGGCGTCACTCGGCATGCTGGCGGCTTTATGGCGAGCTCGCGACACCGGCAAGGGCCAATTTATTGATGTTGCAATGGTTGATGTGATGATGACCATGTCCGAAGCAAGTCAGATGGTGTGGTCGTACATGGGGCGTCCGATGCGTCCGATGGGCAACGGCGTCGACGGACTCAGCCCCTATGACGTGTACCCCACCAAGGATGGGCATTGCGTTATCGCCACTCCAACCCAGCCACACTTCGAACTGTTGTGCCAACTCATTGGCCACGACGAACTCATCGAGGACGAACGAACACGCAGTAACCGCCGCAGGGTGCGCAACAAAGAATACGTCGACGAGGTCATTGGTGGTTGGGCGGCAAGCTGCACTACTGCCGAAGTTGTAGAGACGCTTGGCAATCAAGTGCCGGTGGGGCCTGTTTATGATCCGTCGGACTGGGTTGATGACCCCCATGTGCTGGCCCGCGAAATGCTGGTGCGAGTAGATCATGAGCACCATCGCCCCACCGTTGTGTTGAATAGCCCTATCAAGTTCAGTGATGACCCAGCGGGCATCTACCGGGGGGCGCCGCGGCTTGACCAGCACGGCGACGAGATCCGAGCTGAACTGGCAGCAGAAGACACGAACGACCAATAACTTACGTCAGAGAAGCATCTGCTTAGAGGCCGCTACAGGGCTCACACCTGTCAGTCACCTTCCTCCAATGGGCCCTAGCTGCTCAGATGACGCAAGCGGTGCTGAGTTGGCGCATGAGCCGACGCTCGGTTGGGTCCCACGCGTCACGTCGATGCATGGTTCCGAGGGTGTCGAACATAACTAAATCGCCGACCTGCCAATCATGACCGTAAACCCGATCAGGCTGGGTGGCGTGCAAATGCAACTCCTTGAGCAGGGCACTGCTTTCAGCTCGCTCCATTCCCACTATTCGACGGGTTATGCCCTTTGACACATACAGGATCTCATCGCCGGTGTCGGGATGGCACACCACCACTGGATGTTCAGCCTCAGGAATGTCGGGACGGTCGATACCGGCTGCCTCGTCGCGCTCGATCTTGGCCGCAAAATCTTTGTCGGGTTCAGCCATGTAGTCGGCAATGCTGTGCGTGGCTCGCAGGCCGCTGAGGCGAGCCTGTAAACCGGGGTCAAGGGTTGCGTAGGCGTCATACATGTCAGTGAAGTACGTCCGGGGCGGTTCAGATGGAAGCTCCACCGCGTTGAGAAAGCTCGTCTTCGCGGGTGTCGCTGCATAGGAATAGTCGGCGTGCCACTCGAGGTCGGTAGCACCCTCGACTCCCAAACGGTCGCCGTCCTCACCCCGAATATTTGTCACTGGGAGAATCTCTGGAAGCGCTCCCGCATTCCGGAACCACTCCGATCCTCTAATCGGGTCGCCGAATGACTCGACGAATCTCACCAAGTCCTCATCAGTGGGCTGAGCCTGGCCGCGAAACACCAACAGCCGGTGATGGTGTAACGCCTCAGTGATAATTCGCTTACTTGCGTCGGTAAGTGCTTCGGCTGGCTCCCAACCACAAACAAGAGCCCCGAAAGGCGCCTCAGACATTGGAGTGATCTCGAGACTCACGATGACCCTTTCGTAGAATGAGGACCGAATATCAGGGCGTGGCCTGGCAATCACCGTAGTTCGGGTTGCGCGGCTGAACCGATTTTTGACTCAACTAGGAACCAAAAGAGGTTTCGGGATCGCTTTAGCTATCGAAATTGTGGAACAGCACACCCTCATCCACCAGGGCCCTGTACTGGTCAGGGCTGCGACCGGCTAGCTCACACGTCACGTATTCGTTGTCTTCACCGAGTCGCTGTGTCATCAATGGTGCGTCGCCGGGAGTTTCAGAAAACTTTATGGGCATACCAGGCACCAGCACTTTCCCGAGCACATCGTCGTCAACCCATCGCACTGCGCCGGCCTCGTGAAGGTACGGATGCTGGGCCGCTTCGGCCAGTGTTAATACAGGCGCCGATGGCACCCGGTATTCATCGAGGAGGTTCACAACGTCGTCGCGGTGGGGTTGTGTCGCTAGCCATGTTGCGATGAGCAGGTTCACCTCGTCTCGATTGACGACGCGGTCGGGACTAGATACAAATCGAGGATCCTCAGACAGCTCGGGTTGTCCCATAGCCTCGGCCAAGCGTTGCCATTGGCCATTATTGACGGCCGCAACCGTGACGTAACCGTCTCCGGTCTCAAATACTCCAACGCCACCGACGACTGGGTGGACGTTGCCTCGTCGGATGGGCTCACTTTGGCCGCCCGACACCGACCACTCCTGCCAGTTCACCTCATGCGCGGTGGTGTAGGCGTCGAGCAGCGAAACAGACACTTCTTGGCCCCGCCCTGTCCGCTCTCGATGGAACAGCGCCGCAGCCACTCCCCCAAAAGCATGGACTCCGGTAAGCACATCACCCGGTGATATCCCGGCGAGAATGGGTGCCCGATCCTCATAACCCAACATGTGCAACACCCCAGCCCATGACTGGGCAATGGGGTCATATCCGGGCTTGTGCGCAAGCGGGCCTTGGCGACCAAATGCTGAGATGTTGCACATCACGACGCGGGGATTGACCGCTGACACAACGTCATACCCGAGACCAAGCCGTTCCATGACACCAAGCGCGAAGTTCTGAATGACCACATCGGTGTAAGGAACGAGGTCAAGGATGAGGTCAATTGCCCTCGAGTCGCTCAGATCTATGCACAAAGATCGCTTCCCTCTGTTCTGCTGCACGTGATAACCCGAACGCGACCCGCTGACGCGAGGCAAGGTACGACCAGGGTCGCCCTCCTCGGCGAATTCGATCTTGATCACCTCGGCACCCAACTCGACCAGAAGCTTGGTCGCCGTGGGGCCAGCCAATACTTGAGAAAAGTCGAGTACCCGAATTCCGTTCAATATCCCCTGCACTACTGAACATCATGGCTTACCGTTCAAACCGATGCAGGTCCGACTCTGGTTCAGCGATCATCACAGTCAAAAGGAATAGCCTGTAGGTATGTCTATCAAGGTCTACGGAATAGACCATGTGGTGATAAATGTTGCCGACACTGAGCGCGCCATGTGTTGGTATCGGGACCGTCTTGGTTTCGAACCGGAACGTTACGAGCAATGGAAGTCCGGTGAAGCTCCGTTCCTTTCGATGCGCGTGAACGAGACGACCGTCATAGATCTTTTAGAAACTGAACGGACAGGCGAAAACGTTGATCACATTTCGTTCTATATAGATGGGTCTTTCACAGACCTGGTGGCCCACGACGATGTGGAAATAGTGCGTGAATTTGACTCTGTTTACGGTGCGTCGGGTTGGGGACCAGCGATTTATATACGGGACTTGGATAGCAACGTCATCGAGCTAAAGCGATACACCCAGGCATAGCTATCTCTGGTGCCCCCAGGCATCGTGTTCACACTCATAGATACAGACCTATGCATCTCGGCATTCAAAGGACGAGGTCTAGTCGACTCGTTCTAGGAAAGCTGCAAGATCTTCTACAAACGGTTCTAAAGCATCGAAATGAACACTGTGGCCGACGCCCTCAAAGTTGGTCGAAGTGACGTCACAACCTTTATCTCGCAATTCGTCCAAATCACTCTCAACGAACAATCCACCCATCTCGGGTACTCCGTAAGCAAAGTGAACAGGGCATTGAATCGCTCGGATCGTGTCGTCTAGATCAAACGACGGGACAGAATCGTCTTCGAAAAAGGTCGTAAAAATCTTGGGGTCCATTTGTAGGACACCATCGGCCATGATCTGGAGTTGTTCATCTGATCTGACATCTCCGAAGGTCATGTCACCGCCAAGGGAGACTTCCGCAATCCTTGCAGCCATTTCCGAACCTTTTTCGTCGGCGGCTAGCGCCTTTCCCAGCTCCACACCAATGTTCTTCAAGGCAGCAATAAAGGCACTTCCTACGTGTCGCTTGTTCGCGGCGAAGTGTGGCGCAATGTCTTCTGAATACAGTCCTGCCACCAGTTGAGGCTTTTCCCCTGCAGCGTAGAAGGCTTGAATTCCACCCTGTGAATGGCCCACTACAACGCTGCGTCCACTAACTCTTTCTAGGAATTGGCAAGTGTCGGAAACCTGCCCTACCCAGTTTGCATAGTCGCCGCTTCCAATATGAGAGGAACGGCCGTGTCCTCTGTGGTCCAGCAGGTATATCGGGCGGCTGGTTTCAAGACGCTCAAGAACGGGTTCCCAGGTTGCGGTGGTCGAAGTCACCCCGCCCATAAACACAATGGGGATGCCGTCACCTTCTCTGTATTCGAAACCGAGCCTTACGTCGTCTAGTTGAAGCACACCTATACGCATGTTCGCCTTCACCTTCCTACCCGTACAAGCAAACTGTAGTCCTGTGGCTCTGGGGGTGCCCCAGGCATCGTGTTCACATGTATAGATACAGACCTACAGGTTGACGCTTACAAGCTCTGCGTATCTCTGATTACTTCTCCCGCTCAGCTTCTTAGTTGATGCGTTTGTCATGCAAGCCTGAACGAAGATTTTCGCACTTCTGACATTCGTAAGAGTTATGCCCTTCCCCATGCCCGATGTGATAGTTCTTGTCAGCAATGAGCACACGCGCCTGCGCTTCTGTCATTGTCGGCCACACCTCATGCAAGGGCCGATCGAACCAAAAGTATTTATCCCATGCATCCACATGCACAGTGACCTTGTGTTTTTCCTTACAACTCATGCATCGCGCGACAACGTTTTTAGCTTGCCTGGTCGCAGTAAGAGCAGATTCGTGATGGGCCTCTTCACCCCTCAAAAATACTTCGACGGCGGTCTTAATCTCGGAGAAAGACACTGGCTCAGCAAGCCCGTTGAGCGTTGTCACACCAACAGATTTTTGTGAATCCAGTTCTTGGTTCAGTACAGAAGTCGGAACTATCCAAAAGCGCCATTGGGACAGGTCAGCCACATTTTCATTGGTTGCAGGCACGGCCTCATGTAGACAGAACACGTATATGTCTGCTGTCCGTTGCGGCGGATCATAAGAGCCCCAAGTATCGGAGTCCGCATCCCACCACTGGAGCTGTTTGTGGATGTCGAATCTCGGGGTAGAAGTATTCGCTGGATTCCAGGTTTGACTCAGCCCAGATGCTTTGATTTCGACCCCCATACCTCTATAGCGGAGATCAACGGCATCCCATTCTTTACGGACTTCACCAGGGTTGATGACTTCTAGTGCTTGTCCAACCAACCATTCGGCGAAGATGCCACGGTTGCGGTTGTCAACAAGGTTGCCTACCGCCCAGCTGGGAAAGTCACTAATGTCCATTGTTCTCAACCTGGTTTTTCTGAGGTCAACCTACCAGTCACCCGCAGTCGCATACCCCGAAACCGCAATCTCAAGGGGTTTGCAATGGTGGGCGATACAGGAGTTGAACCTGTGACCTCTTGCGTGTCATGCAAGCGCGCTAACCAACTGCGCCAATCGCCCTGAAGGCTCGTAATCTACCAGCCCAATTTGATCGACAGGTATCTGAGACTTTGAGGCGGGGACCGGAATCGAACCGGCGTACACGGCTTTGCAGGCCGCTGCCTAACCACTCGGCCACCCCGCCGGACCAGAAGATTGATAGTAGCGAAACCCGCTGCTCGATCCGCAGTTTCGGGTGCAGCATTTGACGAAAGCCCTCAATAGAACTCAAGCTGCTATCGAAGAATTACTGAGGGGAATTCGTGTCAGAGCCAACTAATGATGAGGAACCGTCACCGAGCCCGTTGGAGCAGTTGCAGACCATGGCAGCTGTGGAGACGATGCTGAACGACGATTTACGTCACATCGAGGTGTACACGATGGATGGGCTTTTGAGCTTGTTCTGGCACGGCCCCAGTGAAGCCCGTGACGTGGTTTTGGCCTGCGGAGGCGCAATGGGTGGCGTTCTTGGGCCGGCTGACGCTTTGTACCAAGACCTGGGAGTTGAACTGGCCCAATCGGGCATCGGCACAATCCGAGTTGGATACCGAGCACCCAACGATACGGCGAAATGTGTGCATGACCTGGTTGCTGCCGCTGACTTAGCTACCCGTAGCGGAGCGAGACGTTTCATCACAATGGGACACTCTTTTGGTGGCGCGCCTGCTTTACAGGCCGCCGTCATTCTTGAGGAACATTGTGCGGGAGTGATCACGTTGGCAACGCAATCCGCTGGTTGCGAGCCCGCTGAGGACCTAGCTGCTCGAGTTCCGATTATTTTGTTCCACGGTGACAAAGACGAGATTTTGCCGCTCCAAGCCAGCGAACTCGTGCGCATGATTGTGGGCGGAGGAGAGTTCGTTCCTCTCCCCGGAGTAGGTCATCTCTTGGCAGAAGCAGGAGATGTGCTGAGACAACGTCTGAGGGAGTGGATCCCCGAAAAGTTCAATGAGCACGCTAACAATGATCGATGATTTACCTGACGACCCAACCCAACTCACGCCTGAATCCCTGACTCAGCTTTTTCGCGACGGCGGCTTAGCACCTTCCAACCCCGAAGTAGAAGTCGAAAAGGTCACCGCGGAACCACTTGCCGAGGGGAGCGCCTTTCTGGGAAGTCTCGCGAGACTCAACATCACCTGGGCTAATCAAGACACCGCTCTTCCGAATCGTTTCGTCGCAAAACTCCCAACTCGCGATCCTGGCGGCAGGACTGTGGGCAAAATGTTGAATGTTTGGGCTCGTGAAGCACAGTTCTATGCTCGCCTAGCCCCCTTGGTGGCTACTCCCGTACCAACCTGTCGAGCGAATTTCATCAGCGACGATCACGCGATCCTCGTGCTGGACGACTTGTATCCGGCCTCTGTGGGTGACCAGTTGGTAGGCGCTTCGTCGGATCAGGCACACGCGGCAGTGGAAGCGTTGGCGCAACTACACGCCCCGTTTTGGGGTCAACCACGCACTCCCGATCTGGAGTGGGTTCCAGGGCTTGACACCCCTGGAACGTCGGAGGTTCTCGGATCAGCCATGGCCGCCTCGCTCCCCCGTTTTGTTGAACGTTTTGGCGATGTCTTACCTGATACGGGCTTGCAGTGGTTGCACGACTTTGTGCCTCAGCTGAACCAATGGAGAATGGACTTGTTGTCGAAGCCACTCACGATTGCCCACGCCGATTATCGGTTAGACAACATGCTTTTTGGGCTTAACGGAGACATCACGGTCATTGACTGGCAAACCGCAATGTTTACTGGTGGCGCGACTGATCTTTCGTTTTTTTTGGCCACCAATCTCGAAACGAACCTACGGCGTTCCCTGGAATCAGAACTCGTCTCCGCTTATATCGACACGTTGATAGGGCATGGGGTTGATGCTTCGGCGACCGAACACGTTCGTGAGGATTACGAACACGCTCATTTGTGGTGGATGGGTATGTTGGCAAACAATCTGTCCAGTATCGAAACACCCGACGATCGCAGCAAAAGCCTTTTCGAGGCCATGCTGACCCGCCTATACAGCGCCGCTTTAGACGTCGACAGCGGTCGATTTTGTAGGTGAGCTTCTCAAAGCTGACGCTTCTAGTCAGTTGGCTGGCGCTTGCCGAACCCCTTGAAGGTATCTCCGATGGAAGTAGCAACTGAAGCCAAGTTCGAGCGCCCGTCTAGTAGACGCGGAGCCTTGGACTGAAGGTCGCTCACCGTCCAGCGTCCATCGGTCGCCAAAATGTCGTCTTCGGCTAACGACCAACCTCCGTACAACCCCACTTCGTTCCCGCCAATATGGAAGACGCCGCCGGTGAACGGGCATCCTTCGGTCGCGAGGTATCCCACTAGTGGGCTGATGTTGGCAGGGTCATACAAATCGAAATCTGATGGGTCTTCGGGAGCGGCGACTACTTCCTCTAGGCCTGGTGTTTGCAGCGTCATGCGGGTGCGAGCAATGGGAGCTAGGCAGTTCACGCGTACTCCGTATCGGACCAGTTCCCCGGCGGCCACTAGAGTCATCGCCGCGATTCCCGCTTTGGCCCCTGAATAGTTGAACTGGCCAAGGTTGCCGAGCATTGCACCCGAAGCGGTGTTGATCACCGCCGCATCGATTTCAACGCCAGCTTTGGTTTGTTCTCGCCAATATGCGGCGGCCCAACGGGTTGGACAAAAGTGACCTTTCATGTGCACGTCGATGACTGCGTCCCATTCACCCTCGGTCATGTTGACGACTACTCGGTCTCGAAGAATGCCCGCGTTGTTGACTAGGACGTGAAGATCTCCGAACGCTTCAACTGCAGCGTTCACCATTCGTTGTGAGCCTTCCCAGTCGGTGACGGAGTCGTTGTTGGCTACTGCCTCACCGCCCATGTCGCGGATCTCTTGAGCTGTTTCCTCGGCGGGGCCGGTGTCTTGACCCGAACCGTCGACACCTCCGCCAAGATCGTTCACCACAATTTTGGCTCCCTCGGAGGCCATCAGCAGCGCATGTTCGCGTCCGATGCCACGCCCTGCACCTGTAATCAGCACTACGCGTCCGTCGAGTAAACCCATTGAGATCTCCTTATCGATCGAATCCTTCAACTCTTTCACAGGCCCGAGGCAGGTCGCACGTTGAAACGGGTCAATCTTGGTGACTCAGATTGTCCACCGAGAGGGCTTCGAGCTGAGCCATAACCGAGCGGGCACTGGGTGGAGGTTGCGGGCGAGCCCCATCCGAGCCAGCGTTCGAATTACTAGATGCGTGAAGTCGACTTGGCTCGGCTTAAAACCGTGACGGGATGTGCCGGGGAACCGGTGGTGGTTATTGTGCCATCCCTCACCTAAAGCCATGACACCAATCAGCCAGTTGTTGCGACTGTCGTCAGTTGTCTCATGGTGTCTTTTGCCCCAACGATGACACACGGAGTTCACCCCAAAGGTCACATGCCACAAAAGCACCGTGTTCAAAAAAAACGCCCAGATAACGAGTTGCGGACCGTTCGTTCCGGTCCAAGGGAAGAGACGGCCGATAGCAATTCCGGCGAACAACAGACCGAAGGCCGTCGACAAGATAGGTATCCAGGCATTCCGGTCAAGCCAACGCAATTCTGGATAACGCGCTAGGTCTTCAACGTCTTTGATGTGGGTGGGGTCGGCGTTGGCGCGCGCTAACCACCCATGATGAGATATCCCGAAACCTTCCACCAACGGGGAATGCAAATCTCCTTGTTGGTCGGAGACTTTGTGGTGGCGGCGATGATGGGCGACCCACCATAAGGGGCCACCCTGGGCGGCACTAGCACCTAACCACGCGCCTACAAATTGGACCACCCTGCCTGTCTGAAACGCATGGTGACTGAACTTGCGATGGTAGAAGCCGGTGATTCCTATACCACGCGTTAAGTACACCAGGACCGACACTATGAGAGCGAACCAACTAAACCCGACGGTCAGCACGAAGAGGCAGGAGAGATGAACAGCGATATACGGAAAAGTGAATTTGAGGAATCGCTTTACCGTGAGTTCGCTGTGATCCGCCGAAGCGGTGGCGATCAATGGATCTCCTCTGTCCCTGTCTCGGGTTACTCCCTGGAACATTGATGACACTACAGGGTGCATCACGTTTTTTTGGACTCGCGATTGGTCAAAACTTCAATTGCCCCCGAACCTGTCCGGTTGGGGGCAATTGTCGTGGAGCGGATGACCGGGTTCGAACCGGCGACCTCAACCTTGGCAAGGTTGCGCTCTAGCCAACTGAGCTACATCCGCGGGAATGCGTCACTGTACCAAGCCTGAGGTCATGCTCAACAGCCCACAACAGTTAGCCGGCTGGATCAGTTTTTTGAGCGGAGATCAATTGTTAGCGTTAGGACTCCGCCGTCAATCGCGGCTGAGGCGTCCGCGATGATGGCAAAATCCATGAAGTCTCGTTCTGCTTGTTCGATAAACAATCGACGTTCCTCCCCTCCTACAGCGGGGAGATTGCGCTTTTGTACTGCTTCGGCTCGCTCTCGGAAGCGATCAATCATTTCTTGGGGGTTGAGTCCTTCGGCCATGACCTGAACCTAGCCCGGGTTCTGGTTCTGGAGTTCCATTATCTGGCGCTGGTTCCTCGACGAGTTGGGCGGGTTTGGTTATCTCCGGAGGGATATACGGTTGGCGAGCTGGGGGCAGCGTCTTGCGCCACATCTTGACAAATGCGCCAAGGAAACAGAGTGAGAGTAGGAAGAGCCCGGCTACAAGAAGCCACCACTTTTGGGCTCCAGTGCCCACTGCGCTTTGCGACTGCTGAGATAGCAGTTGGATCGGTAGCACGAGAGCAGCGTAGCTATCCGCGTTCAATGCTGGTGTTCAGGGCACCACCAAGTTGTTCGACCTCCCAATGTGCAGCGCTGAAGTTGTCCCCCATCTTTGGGGCAGATTCCCGACTGATGGCGCTCCCGTTGGATATCTCCCATGTGGGAACCGCCTCGTCGGGTGAGTTCCTGAATAGTGTCGTGAATAGCTGCTGCGAGAACTCCGAGTTCGGGCTTTCTTACAGAGCGCGATGGTCTACGAGGGTCGAGGCCTGCTCTCCATAGGATTTCATCGCACAATAGGTTTCCTAGCCCAGCAACCTTTTGTTGATTAAGTAACACTGCTTTGAGGGAAGCTTTGCTGTTGTTGAGTGCAGCGCCAAGTTCCTGAGGTGAGATCTCGGCGGCATCGGCACCTAAAACGTTTTCGTTCGGTTCCAGTTCAACGCTGCCAAACCGTCTCGGATCCACTACTGCTAGCTCACCACCTTGGGTGAAGTTCATGACGAATCGAATGTGATCCTGATCAACTTTCGCAGTTGTGTAGAGCAGGCGTTCGACGGGACTTTCCCCGTCGATGATCAGGCGACCTGTCATGCCGAAGCGCAACCCAAGTGAAACGTTGCCTACTTCGAGTATCAACAGCTTGCCAATACGTCGTACTTGTTTCAGATTCTGGTTGCGGGTCGACGACTGCAGGGCATCTAGCCCTGGTTCTCCTTTCAGGTAGTGCGGATCAGGTAGAGCTACCGAGGAAACGGTGCGCCCGACGGTGCGTGTAGCCGATTTCAGGTACATCTCAACTTCGATCAATTCGGGCACGTAATGAAGGTAGTGGCAGACGCTCCTATGATCCGGTCGTGAAACATCGACGTATCGGCGAACTCCAAGTGTCTGAGGTCGGTCTTGGTTGCAATAATTTCGGCACTCGGATCGATCAAGAAGCCACGAACGAAGTTTTTGCTGCCTGCTTAGACGCAGGCATCAATTTTTTCGACACAGCTGATGTGTACGGTTCAGGAGCTTCCGAAGAGATGCTCGGTCAAGCCATGAAGGGCCACCGCGATCAGATAGTCGTCGCCACGAAATTCGGGTTGCGTGACATGGATCCTGGCTTGACTGGCGGAAGCGCCGAGTGGGTCAGAGTTTCTGTGGATCGAAGCTTGCGGCGGCTTGATACCGACTGGATCGACTTATTTCAGTTACACACCCCCGATATCGAAGTCCCAGAACGAGAAACTCTTGAGGCTCTACATGAGTTGGTTGTAGCCGGAAAAGTCAGAGAAATCGGCTGTTCGAACTACGACGCCGAACAGCTCGATTCTGCCGCCGATGTCGCGAAACAGGAATCGCTAACGCCGTATAGGACTGTGCAGAACCGTTACTCGCTTCTTCACCGGGAACCCGAGGCTGAAGTATTCGCTGTCTGCAATGAACGCGACATCGGGTTCTTACCGTTCTTTCCACTGGAGTCTGGACTTCTCACAGGCAAGGTGGGTGTTGAGGGTCCGCGACCGGGTACTCGACTTTCCGAGTGGCCCCAGGACCGTGTCGATTTGTTCATCAACGATGACAAATTATCGATAGTCGACCGGCTCACTGACTGGTTGAGGCATATTGATAGAACGCTGCTTGAGCTTGCTTTTTCGTGGCTGTTGACACGGTCGGAAATACCGAGCGTGATTGCAGGCGCCACCAGCGCCGATCAGGTGTTTGCTAACTCTCTTGCCTCGGGGTGGCAGTTGACTGATGTTGAGCTCGATGAAGTCGCCGACATCTTGTCCAACTCTGAACCGCGATCACCCAGAAGTTGATCGCCGATCGAAATTAGTTGATTGACCCTTTGGCTATCTTCTCGACGAAGTCACCCATGGGGAGGCCTGTTTGTTCAGGTTCGGTGAGGAAACCGTCGTGACCGTTGTCGCTGTCGATGTCGATGTGCTCGACAGGGACTCGACCGCGGAGGATATCGACGATACGCATTTGCTGATATCTCGGATATAGGAAGTCGGTTCGAACGCTCATAAGCAGGCTGGGGCACGTAACTCTCTGTAGAGCCTGATCTACTCCTCCTCGTCCTCGACCGATGTCATGTAGGTCCATCATTTTGTTGAGGACGAGATAGGTGTTTGCGTCAAATCTCCATTGTATTTTTTCTGCCTGATAATCAAGGTAGCTCTCGATATCGAAACGGTGTTCAAGCCGGAATGGCTCTACGGGATCGTTGCTGTGCCGGTCGAATCGTCGATCGAACTCTTCGCCACTCCGATAGTGGATCATCGCTATTCGTCGCGCGTTCGCCAGTCCGAGATGCGGGCCCTCTCCCGGTGCCGCGTCGTAGTAGTGACCGCCTCGGTATCCGGGATCGTCAAGAATTGCCTGACGGCCGACCTGACTCCACGCGATTTGTTGGGCCGAAGCAGCAGCGGTCGAAGCGACAATAACTAAAGAACCGCACCGATCTGGGTAGCTGACCGCCCATTCGAGCGCCTGCATACCCCCCATCGATCCCCCAACGACCGCCATCCACCTTTGGATTCCGAGATGTTGGGCTAGGGCTCTTTGTGACCGGACGACGTCGCGCACCGTGACGATTGGGAAGTCGCCGCCCCATCGTCGCCCTGTGGCCGGGTTGATGGATGCTGGGCCCGTGGTTCCCTGACACCCGCCGAGAACGTTCGCACAAACCACGAAGTATCGGTCGGTGTCTAGCGGTCTTCCCGGTCCAACAAAATCGTTCCACCAGCCAGGTGTGGATTGACCTGGGCCCGCGTCTCCATAGGCGTGAGCGTCGCCGGTGAGCGCGTGGCACACCAAGACCGCGTTGCCAGCCGCGGCGTCAAGGTTGCCCCACGTCTCGTAAGCAATTTGCGGTGATGCAACTTCGCCTCCTCCCTCAAGTACGTACGCACGTTTTGGTGACAACTCGAAGAACTGGCGGTTCCCAGAAGGCATGTGTTCGAACCAGGCCCCAGACGCGGGAGGAGGTTTCGTGGGGGAAGTTCGTTGTGTATCGGGTACTTCGGACACGTCGGCTCCTGGGCTGATCTAAAAGGCTACCGGAGGGGCTACCCACGAGGTCAAGGGCGTTTTTTTTGAATACGCGGAATCCACCAACCGAGGAGCCCTTCTGACGGCGTCTTATATGCCCTATTCATCGTTTCGCCGAACCGCAGCATTGTTTCGTGGGTTCTGTCACCAGATTGGATCTGATGTGCCAGCTTCGCGCCTTCATCCCATAGTTTCGAGGACATAGGTAGCGGCAGTTCTGCCAGAAGCGATGCACGTAATCGCACAGTTCCTTGACTCAGCCCGGTGCCTGCCGAGGCCGAGACAGCCCACGCTGACGCAGCGGGGGAACCCACCGCGGCCAACAAGTGCCAAAGGCGCGACGGGTCGCTGGGAGTAATCGTGATCAGTGGCGTTGACGGAAGGACATCGCCGTGCTGATCGGCGTAGCACTCAACGACGCGGGTTTGGCTCGCTACCAGCAGCTTCGGCGTTAAGCGACGCTGAAGCCAATTGCGAAGTGGTTGAGGGGGGTGATCTTCAATTTCAACAACCGGACGTTGAAAACGCTGTTTCGCAAATTTGACGTTGACCTTGCCGTGCATAAATTCAAATGGATCGATGAGTCCGACGGTGGCGAGTTGATGGCGACAGTCGCCTACTTGTCCCTCTGTGACTCTCTCAGCCAACCAATAGTAAGCATCTCTAAAGTCGGCGGAAACCTCGGCAATGTGACCGAGGTTGTGTTGACCGGCGAGTTCCACTTGCGGTGTCCCATTTGCGGCCGCGAGGAGCGCAGCCCATTGGCCGATCGGTGGTGCCGTGAACTGCTGTGGCTGCTTAGATCCGTATCGAAGCACTTCACATTGACTACTCCGAGAACCGCCAAGTATTGGTGCAGATACGTCAACGTTGACCTCATCAAATATCGATCGGCCACCGAGCCAGATTGCTTGTAGGGGCGCCGTCTGGTCAATCCACTCTCTCGCCGCTCGACTCGATTCCGAACCAAGAACTGAGGTGGGGACGATTAACGCGATTCGACTGTTCTTGTGACTCAGTTCCACTCCAAGGAGGACAAATAGCATGCTTTCATCGATGTAGCCGGTGTATCGGTGGCTGAATCGTTCCTTGAGAAGTCCGGATCGATGTTTGTTACGAGCTGTATCAGATTTGAATTGACCGAGGAACGGCGGGTTTCCTATCACTGCGTCGCACTTTCCGAACCATTCTTGGGGTGCGTCTAAGAGCCCGTCGCCTTCAACAATGGACTCCATCGGCGACCAATAGCCGCCGCGCCACGCTGCCCACAACTGAAGGGTGCATCGGGCGACGGCCACGCTTACCGGATCGATGTCAATGCCTCTCAAGTTCCGAGTGATCGAAGGTACCGATTCTCCGTGGCGATACTTTCGTTCGGCGGCAGCTAAAAGGAAGACGCCGGGACCAACTGAAGGGTCACACACTGTGTCTCCTGGCCCAATAGCCACTCGTTCGACGAGTTCTTCTGCAACGGGGTACGGCGTGAAGACTGCGCCGCTCGCTCGGTGGTCCGTGAGTTCTTTTTCGCGGAGACGGCCGAGGTCGACCAATTCGCTGATGAGCTCCTCGCCGGTACCGCCCTGTTGTATCCGTTGAGCGACCGCTTTGGCCGCTGCCGCTACCGGCGAGGGAAGACCAGACAGGTCAAGTGTCAGTTCTGTTGGCGTACCCACGCTGGAAGGTCATCTAGTCGAGCGTCATTGGAAAAAACTTCGTGGAGCGGGAGTTTCAGTCCTAACCGCCGTTGAAGTTGCCGTACTTGCAGTTCTTCATCCCACAAGAACATGGTGACTGCTGTTCCTGTGGCGCCAGCCCGAGCTGTTCGACCTGACCGATGCAAATAGGTCTTATGGTCTTCAGGAGGGTTGTAATGGATGACGACTCCCACGTCGTCAACGTGGAGGCCGCGAGCCGCAACATCTGTAGCAACTAGTGCCTTGAGTTTTCCTTTGCTGAAGTCATTGAGCGCTTTTTCGCGTTGGGTCTGACGCAAATCACCGTGGATAGCTGCCGCTTTTACACCTTCAGATCGAAGTTCGCGTTCTAACTGGTCGGCTCCTCGTTTTGTTCTCGTAAAAAGCATGGTTTTGCTCGCTTGACCAATGATGCGTGAAGCCACCTGTACTCGATTCATTTTGTGCACCGCCATGAACACATGACCCATTTCACTGACGGTCACCTCAGGCTCAGAAACTTCATGGAAGACGGGATCTGTGAGGTGGCGTTTAACAACGATGTCGACGGCTCCGTCGAGGGTCGCTGAGAACAGCATGGTTTGGTGATTCGCTTTGATGTGCCGGAGTATCCATTCCACTTGAGGCAAGAACCCCATATCGGCCATTCGGTCGGCCTCATCGACAACTACTCGTTGAACTGGGGCTACATCTACTGCCGCTCTGTCGATCAAATCGATGAGGCGCCCTGGCGTGGCGATGATGATGTCTATGCCGTTGGAGATAGTTTCGATTTGTTTGTCGATATTTGTCCCGCCGTAGACCGCAATCGGACGGAGTTGTCTCGCTTTGGCTAGGGGTTCGACCACGCCAGCGATTTGGTTGGCTAGTTCGCGGGTGGGGGTAAGCACCAAGGTTGTGGGTTTGCCCTGTTGATGGCGTTCAGTGTGCGCAATGGCAGGCAGGCTGAACGCGAGGGTTTTGCCCGATCCGGTTTTTGCTTTGCCACAGACATCTCGACCGGCCATCGCGTCACCGATTGCGAGAGTTTGTATTGCGAAGGGTGATTCGATTCCTTGCTTGGCGAGGGTATCTATGAGGTCTTGGGGCACGCCGAGTTGGGCGAAGGTCGTTGTCACGTATGCGAACTTTCAAATGCTAGACGCCGAGGGGTCGGCGTCTTGGATGGTCGCCTCGTGGCGACCGTAACGTCGCGTGGGGGACTGAAGTGAGAGTCCGCACCGCACTCAGTCGACAGGATACCTGCCGCTGGGGCTTAGCTGGGTTTAGTGCTGTCGATAGTGCAGGACGCGTCCTGCTCCCGCTTGTGTGTGGTGCCCGTTGTCGAAGGCCATCTGGCCGTTGACCCAAACGTTGTTAACGCCGACTGATTCTCTTTTTGGGTCTTCGTAACTTGCGATGTCGAGAACTGTCGAAGGGTCGAAAAGCACTAGGTCAGCCCAATTGCCAACCGCTACTCGGCCGCGATCTTGTAATCCATGGACGTCACATGACAACGAGGTCATTCGCCGCACGGCACTCTCGAGATCGATCACGGCTTGCTCGCGCACGTAGCGGCCTAGAACTCTAGGAAACGTTCCGAACAGCCGAGGGTGAGGTCGCCCAGTTAGGTCTGGAATCCCGTCCGATCCGACCATAACTCGATCGTGACGCAGGTTCGTGACGACGTCACCTTCGTCCATGGTGTGTTGGATGCAGATTGTTTGCTTCCCGTCGGGTGCTGTGAGGACGTGTTGAACAGCCTCAGGTGCTGTGATACCGAGTTCGCTCGCAATGTCAGTGAGCATGCGACCTTCGTACTGTCGGA
>Ga0208765_1000892_pt1 | contig 19006 bp, 18 predicted proteins | sample ETNtaG_2_FD_185783 | JGI IMG/M metagenome (GOLD analysis project Ga0208765, IMG submission 185783) | Marine microbial and viral communities from oxygen minimum zone, Eastern Pacific Ocean - ETNP201406SV203 (SPAdes) (version 2) | ecosystem: Environmental > Aquatic > Marine > Oceanic ...
ACAATGTCCGTTACTCCGGTGCCAAATCGGACATCTACTCCTTCTCTTTCCGAAGCCGCAACCAGATCAGCGTTTGCGCCAGCGGGATCGGCGATACCCGCTTCAACTTCATACAGGAAAGATTCACCTTGGCGACATCGATGATTATCGAGGGCTTCGAAATCAACAGGTGCAACGCACAGGTCCAACTCCGGCCAACGATCCAATACGTCACCCGCTGAAAGAATCTCCACCGCGACACCATTGCTGTGCAATCTCGTGTACTCGGCAACAAGCTGGTCCGTGGTCCGATCAAAAATCCAAAGCGCACCCATTTGCCTGTAATCACTAATAGGTTCACTAAGGCCCGTGAACTCATCCCAAGATCGGTACGCCAACTGACTGCAATACGCCAGCCGAACGACCTCAGGAACCGTGTAGCGGCACCGAGAGATAGCGACCGAAGCACCCGTGGAACCTGTAGCTGGTCCAGCCGCCTTATCCACCGTTAGAACTTTCAAGTGGCTTCGACGAGCGATTTGGTATGCGACCGAGGAACCTATAATCCCGGCACCGACAACGACTACGTCAAAATCGACAGGTTGCGTGAACTCCATAGCATCGGCCTTGCCGACGTCTTCACTATGCACCATTAATGACCTCAAACCCTTAATCAGGTCACAATGCTGACCCGATCAATTCCTCTTTCGGTCGCCTAGCTGCGACTCGCAACGTTCACAGTTGAACAACGATTGTGGCATCTCTCAATCACGACTGAGCAAAGTTTCAATCTGTTCCACAACTTCAGCAATAGTTCTGCCATCTGTGTGGACTTGCTGAAATCCGCGGTAGGCCGAGCTTCGTTCTTCGTAGAGCCGCTCCAACTCTGTTTCATCAGAACCCGCTAATAGTGGTCTCACCGGGGCACTTTCATCGTTCAGATATCGACGCCTGATTTCGCTGATGGAAGCGGTAAGGCAGAAAATTCGACCGTTTGAACCCAATGCGTCGGCGCAGCCGCGATCCAGCATCATGCGACCACCGGTCGCAATCACCAGACCAGTGGTTTCTTCAAGTTCCGAAGCTATGTCGCGTTCCATCTCTCGAAACGCCGCTTCTCCTTGCGTAGCAAAGATTTCTTCAATTGAGCCGTGCCGCTCGACGATCAGTTCGTCTGTATCCAAGAACAGCATCCCCTGCCGGTCAGCGAGCAAACGACCGACGGTTGACTTTCCTGTCGCCATAAAGCCAGTTAGTACAACGTTAGATTCGCTGACAGCCACAGTTAACAGGGTACGGGGAAGCACTGGTTGAGGATCTAGGGATTTCGTAGGGCACCCTATGTTGCGTGTCTGTCGGGGAGTACCTCTTAGCCCTTGGGGTCTTAGCCATAGGTTGCGGGGTTCAATCGACTTTGGGTATCGGTGCGGCTCTCGTCGCGGGACCGACTTTGATGACGATCGATTCCGCTCTGTTACCGGGACCGATGTTGGTGATGGCCATGATTGTCAATGTCCGCAACGCTGTCGGAGATCGCGCGTTAACTGATGTCGGTGTGTGGAAGCGAGCTGTTTGGGGTTCTCCGATTGGCCTGGGAGCGGGGATCGTAGTTCTCGCCTTATTGGAACAGGGAACACTTGCTATCGTCGTGAGTTCCTTCGTTCTTGGGGCAGTCGCGTTGCAGCTGGTTGGTCTTCGCCCTCCAGGCGGAGCGGTTTCTCATTACTTAGCGGGCGCCGCGACAGCGTTTTCTTCGACCGTTGCCGCTCTTCCAGGACCGATGTTCGTGATCTTTCATGGGCATCGAGACCCCGGGACCGTGAGAGGTACGATGGCTGCTTTCATGTTGGTCACAACCCCAGCGATTTTGATGGTGCTCGCGCTTAATGGACAGTTCGGGCTACGCCACCTAAAGCTCGCCGCGGTCCTGTGCCCGGGCATGTTCCTTGGACTGGCACTAGGTCGGGTATTACGACCACTAATCAAAGGGCATTGGTTTCGGGTGGTGATTCTTGCCGTTGCGTCGTCCAGCGCGGCCCTGGTATTAGTCCGAGAAGTAGCTTTCTAGAATCTAAAAGAGTTCGCCCCGCATGCCAGCCGATAATTCCTGTTCATCCCAGTACCCGATCATGATGCCGCGTTTAGCAGTGCTACCCGGCACAGTTGTAGCGGTAATCATTTCGTCGCTATAGGTAGTGTCATGGTGGCGGCTACGAAACCATTCGAAAAGTTGTTCGTGAAGGTCGGCGATGGCTGACTCAAGGCTCGGGTCATCGAAGCGGTCACATTGCTCGCAGGGGTCTTCATCTAAATCGTAAAGAAGGTTCGAGCCGATCTCGCTCAACACATACTTGAATCGATCGTTGCGAAGCATCGTGGCCCGCCGGCGCCGAGGCTCGGTCGTGGCCCCCAAATGATTCGACATCTCTAAGAACCCCCAATCCGCTTCACAGACAGCGAACTCTCGTCGAGTACCACGCTCGCCGTGGAGAAGCGGAAGCAAAGACTCCCCTTCAAGCCACTGCCTCCGTGTCTCGTTCTCCCCTCCTAACGCTTCGATAAACGTCGGCAACAAGTCGATTGCCTCAACCAACTCATTCGATTTTGTACCTCGGGTGACATCGGCCTGGGAGCGAGGATCGACGATGATCATTGGCACCCGCACAACCTCCTCGTTGATCCAGTCCTTCTCGCCCATCCAATGATCACCCATGTACTCGCCGTGATCAGAAGTGAAAACCACCATGGTGTCGTCTAGCCGCCCGAGGCGTTCCAGTTCACCTAACAGTCGCCCTAAGTGATCATCGATTTGTTTCACCAGGCCTAAATAAGTGGGGAGAACTAACCGCCGAGTTTCCGGCCTCGACATCGCTCTGCCGATCCGAGACTGTTGGAGGGCGCGGATCACCGGATGCATCGTTTCGAGCTCGGCCTCAGTTCTATTTGGCGCTGGCATCTCCTCGCCTGCGTACATGTCGTGGTAGGGGGCGGACGCCACGTAGGGCCAGTGAGGCTTGATGTAACTCAGATGGAGACACCAACGTTCGTCACCCGCTCGTCGAATGAACTCGATGGCCCGATCGGTCATATAAGCCGTTTCGGAAAGTTCGTCAGGGACCACAGCGGGAAATGGTGCTGATCTCAGCAGCCAGCCTGAACAAAGTTCCCCGTCGGCGTCGATGACACTGTTCGCTGCGGTGTGCCAAGGATTATCCCCGTCAAAACCGTGAGACCGAAGAAATTCGTTATATGGGAGGTCACCAGGGACGCGAGCATCTGGATGCAGACCGTCGTCGTGTTCTTCGGCGTCGAAACCGCATTCGGAGAGAAACATCCACTCCGGCGAGTTGACGGGAATGGCCAGGCGTTTACGCGCTGCCTCATCTGCGGCCATGTGCGTCTTGCCGACCAACACGGTTTGCACATCAAGTTCCCGTAAATGGTCACCCATAGTTTTCTGAGTGACTTCTAGGGGCACCTGATTCCACCTTGCGCCATGACTCACGACGTAACGGCCGGTGTAATAACTCATACGAGATGATCCGCATACAGCGCCGTTGACGAAAGCGCGATCGAATCGGACACCTTTTTCGGCGAGGCGGTCAATGTTGGGGGTTTCAAGAAAAGGATGCCCGACGCATCCCAACGCGTCCCAACGAAGCTGATCACACATAATGAAAAGAACGTTGCGCAACGCAGGCTCAACGGCATTACCGTCGATTGTGGTCATCGATCACGAATCTCAACCAGGTCTTGGTTGAGTTCTTTCACTGATCCGGTACCGGCTAAGGCCATTGTGTGTTCGACACCTGCCCGCAAAAAATCGAGCACCCAATCAACACCTTTCTCGCCCGCAGCTCCGAGGGCGTACAAGTACGCGCGCCCGATCATGCACGCATCGGCTCCCAAGGCCAATGCCTTCACAATGTCGCTTCCTCGCCTCACCCCTCCATCGCAAATGATCGACGTCCGGCCGCCGACTGCGTCCGCCACTGGCGCCACGAGATCTATCGGCGGGGGCGCGTAGTCAAGCTGACGCCCCCCATGGTTCGAGAGAATCACTCCGTCTAACCCCACCTCGGCAGCGATTTCTGCGTCTTCTACGGTTTGCACTCCCTTTATCATGATCATCCCCGACCAATGGTCTCGAAACCATTCGATGTCATTCCACGACAACGATGGGTCGAACTGGTTGTTGATGTATTCGGCAAGCGTTACCGGCGTCGAACCATCGCCTACATTGGCGCTGCCTTTCACGTTTGCGAATTGGATCGGGTCGGCACGGAGAAAATCGAGAGTCCATCTGGGATGACGCACCCCATCAATCAAGGTGCTCAAGCCGATTTGTGGAGGAAGGCTGAATCCGCGACGGACGTCTCGCTCGCGTCGCCCTAAGACCGCCGTGTCGACAGTGATCATGATTCCTTCAAACCCTGACCTCGCAGCGCGCTCCAGCATCTCTTTCAGCAGGGGTTTATCGCGCCACACATACACCTGGAACCATTTTCGACCGTTGTTCACAGCAGCTATCTCTTCGATAGAACGCGTACCCATTGTTGATAGTGAATAGGGGATGCCAGCGCGCTCTGCGGCGCGGGCGACAGCTAACTCTCCTTGGCTGTGCGCGATTCGGCCAAACCCTGTAGGACCGATCATGAGCGGCACGGACACTTCGCTACCCAGCAAGGTGGTGGTGGTGTCGATCGAAGTCACGTCCCTTAAGACTCGGGGACGGAAGTAGTAGCGGCCGAACGCTGAAACGTTTGCCGCGGCCGTGATCTCGTCTTGAGCTGCTCCATCGATGTAGTCGAAACAACCGGCGGGCAGTCGCCTTTTAGCGATGGCCCTAAGGTCGTCAACATTGGCGACCTTAGATAACTTTCGTTTCGTGCGATCGCGCTCATATGTGCGGAACCGAACAACTGACCGCAACGTACTGATCATCCCCACAAGGAGCCTCCGGTCTCGAATCGACCCTATCAACTCTAGAATCTGGGTTAGTGAGCCTCTACTACGTACAGAAGTTTCTGTTCGAACTTAACCGCGACGAGGGATTCCAAACCCGGTACGCAAATGATAGACGCGGCGCGCTCGTCGGCTTCAATCTGACAGATGAGGAGGAGCGAGCCCTCATCGAACCTGATGTCGGACTACTTTTCCATCTGGGAGTCAACGGGCAAATTCTGATGCATTTTGCCGCTTTGCATTCCATCGAATGGCAGGACTATCTCCAACGCATGCGCGATGGTCTCATCACTCACGGTCCGGTGAGAGAAGGCGTATATGCGGTAACGGGATATGAGGGAGTGGACGCTCATTCCAAGCGCCTAGGTCAGACGAGCAACATCGAAGGGGGTAACTAAACGATGCCTTTGGTCTTCGCAGGTGTCTGTAGTCACGCACCTGGAATAGTAGGTAGAGCAAATCAAGCCGATCCATCAGCCAAGGACCGCCTATATGAAGCATTTGCGGACATGCGTCAGCGTCTCGAGGCCAGTGAGCCCGACGCACTCATAGTGGTAGCGGCGGAACACTTCGCAAACTTTTTTATGAACAACATGCCCAGCTTTGCTATGGGAATGGCGGACTATTACGAAGGTCCCATTGAGAACCCAGATTGGTTGGGGATTCAAAAAACTCAGGTTCCCGGCAATCGTTCTCTATCGGAACGCTTGATCCGAAAGGTTATGGAACGGACCGATCTCAGCTACGCGGAGGAATGGAAATTCGACCACGGGATAATGGTCCCTTTGCATTTCTTGACCCCTAACTATGATCTGCCGATCATCCCCGCAAACATCAACTGCCAAGGTCCTCCTCTCGCGCCTTTGCATCGGGCCTGGGCCTTCGGGCAGGCGTTGCGCGAGGCCGCGGATTCAGTTCCTGAACGCGTCGCCCTAATCGGAACCGGCGGAATAAGTCATTGGCCCGCAACTCCCGATAGCGGAAAGATTAATGAGAGCTGGGACCGCCAGTTCTTAGATGAGTGGTCGCGTTGCGATAAAGACGCGATGTTGTCTTACGGCGATAGCCAGTCATATCTCGATGCTGGGCAGGGTGCATTTGAAATTCGAACGTTCATGACCATATCTGCGGCGACCGAAGGTGCTCCGGGCATTGTTCACTTCTACGAACCAATCCCTATCTTCGCTGTGGGTTGCACCATCGGGACGATAGATCTCGACGCTCCTCAGCTACGGTCAGTTCACTAATCAACCCATCAATCCAATAGAGACACGTACCGCCATGTCAACTACTCAGGAACTCTTAGAGCGTTACCGCGCTGTGATGCCTTCGTTTGTTAACCCTCTTTATGAGACACCCATCTCCATAGATCACGGTGAGGGTGGATACGTATGGGATTTGGAAGGCAACCGATATCTTGATTTTTTCGGTGGCATTTTGACCACCATGATCGGACACTCGGTCCCTGAAGTTGTGGCAGCAGTTCAAGAACAAGCCGCAAAGGTGATGCACACCTCGACTCTGTACCTCAACGAGCAAGTTGTGGCGTTCGCTGAAGAGGTCGCCGCTGCCTCCGGTATCCCCGACGCGAGGGTGCTCTTCACTACTTCGGGTTCTGAAGCTAATGACACCGCCATTTTGATTGCCACGAACTACCGCCAGTCGAATCAAGTTCTCGCCATGCGGAATAGCTACCACGGACGGTCACTTACCGCGCAAGCGGTCACCTCGCACCGCAGTTGGTTGACAAGTAGCTATAGCGGATTGGATGTGCATTTTGTTCAGGGTCCTTATCGGTTGAGGAGTCCGTTCCGAGAACTTGATGATGAAGCCTTCACTCAAGCTTGTGTTGCTGATTTGGTGCAGCTTCTTGACATGACTGACGCTGGCGGTTTCGCCGCGCTTATCGCAGAGCCAATTCAGGGAGTCGGGGGGTTTGCGACCCCTCCCGACGGTTTTTTTGGTGCCATGCATAAGGTGCTCTCCGCAAAGGAAATTTTGTTTATCAGCGACGAAGTGCAGACCGGTTGGGGACGCACCGGAGAACATTTCTGGGGATATGAGGCACATGGGATCGTGCCCGACATCCTCACTTTCGCCAAAGGTGTGGGGAACGGCATCACACTTGCCGGTTGTGTCGCGCGCGCTGAAGTAATGAATGTTCTTGACCGCACTTCGTTCACTACCTTCGGGGGCAACCCATTGTCTGTCGCGGCGGGCCGGGCAACCTTGAGGTACGTCAAAGAAAACGACCTACAGGCGAACGCTGCGCGTCGCGGCAAACAGATGATTGAACTGCTCGGCGTCGAATGCGATGTCACAGACTGGATCGGTGAGCTACGAGGGAAAGGCCTCATGCAAGCTATCGAGTGCGTTCAACCAGGCGGTTTAGAGCCGAACGCGGCAGCCGCTACGCGTTTAATCGAGGTCTGTAAAGATAATGGGCTGCTGGTCGGCAAAGGTGGGCTATATGGCAACGTGATCCGCCTTACCCCCATGTTGAATGTCACCGAAGCTGAGATGAAGGAAGGCTGCGAAATAGTTGTCGCAGCGATCCGTTCGGTTAACGGTTGAGCGTCTCCATATACGCGCGAACCATCGATTCAAGATCTGCGTCAGCGGGAAGACCCAACGAGCGTCCCCTCTCGTCATCTAAAACGGCTGGCCAGCTTCGCACCAACGCATCAACGCCAGGGTCATATTTCATTTCCACAAGCCCCCGCGCTTCTGCCCCTCCTACTTTTTCCAGCACCGCCAACATCTCCGCGACGGTCGCAGTCAGCCCAGGAATCCCAACTGCCCGGTCGTGACCGAGGTCATCGCCATCGACTTCTCCCAACATCTGGATGCATATCGCTGTGTTCTGAGCAGAACCCAACACCATTGGGGTCTCCTCAGCTACCGGTACCACGCTCGGGAGACCGTTCAAGGGCTCTCGGAAAATCCCCGACGCGAAACCAGAAGCGGCTGCATTCGGGGCGCCGGACCTGACGATGACGGTCGGTAGCCTCGCTGACCGTCCATCAATGTGTCCTTTCCGCGTAGCGTCATTGATCAACAATTCACCGATTGCCTTTGTAGTTCCGTATGTTCCCGATGGTGTCTGCTTCACGAAGTCACCGACTTCGCCTCCAGCGGTAAACCCGCCAAAGACCGCCAAGGTGCTTGCGAAAACGACTTTGTGAAGATGCGGTGAATGTCGACATGCTTCGAGGAGTTGCAGCATGCCACCGAGGTTTTGATCAACGGCATATTCCCAATCCGCTTCAGCTCCGGCGCTCACGACTGAAGCCAGGTGAAAGACGGTGCATGGCCCGTCCTCGAGCAAGGCTGGGAGGAGATCATCGCGGGCAAGATCGCCCTGAACAACCTGACAACCGGGGACGTCAGCGTCAGCGATTTCGACGACAACAATGTCGTTGGCTCCTGCAGCCTGAAGGCCCTCTATTAGGAGCCGACCAAGAAACCCTCCGCCGCCCGTCACAATGATTCGCATATCTAGCCTTCCTCGGGGGCCCCCCGACTTGAAACAGCTAACAAGAACTCGTCGCCTTCTTCACCGCTGAACGGTTCAAGAGAACTGAATTGACACTTTGAGCGCCTGCGCATCGTGGGGCTCGTGGGCGAGGTTCATCGCGTCATCAATCTCTTCTACTGGAAAGACATGACTGAGCAAAGGAGATACATCGATTTCTCCGGTGGAAATAAGACGCAGCGCCTCCCTGAAAGAAGTGGCGCCCTCTTCGTCCTGAGCGCCGTAAGTGCTCGCTGCATGAAGACGCTTCCGGAAAAACTTGTTGAACCGCATGTCAATATCGGCATCCACGCTTGGCAATCCAAACCACATGATCTCGCCGTCCATTCGCACATGATCCACTGATTCCCGGAAGGTTTCTGCGCGCCCAACAGCTTCAACCAAGTAGTCCACTCCGTCACCACCAGTCAGGTCGTCAACGACGGCATGCAAACTTTCGTCTCGCGCGTTCACACGGACATCAGACCCATATTGACTCGACACCGACAACCGAGTGTCTGACAAATCAGAGACAATGATTTCGGCGGCACCGGCTCTCTTGAGTAAATACGTCCAAAACAAGCCGGCAGATCCCTGGCCCATTACCGCTACGGTTTCGCCCAAAACGTCTCGAGGCTGTTGTCGCATCGCGTAGATAACCGTGCCGAGTTGCTGAGCCATTAGAAGGTGCGAGCGAGGAAGTTCACACTCAGGTAGCGGTACGCAATAGCTTGCACCAACGCGTTGGTATTCGTTGAAGCATTCCCCGACCACAGGATTAGGGAAGGTCAACACATGTTGGCCTTCTGTTAGCCCAGCCGCCTTAGATTCGACGATGCGGCCGATCCCCTCATGCCCCGGATATCCATGCGGGCAGGGAAGGGCGTGATTCAGGCCCGCTCCCATCATCACCAAATGCAGATCGCTGCCACAAATTGATGCCATTTCGCTCTCGATCAGCACCTGGCCATCGCCGATCGGAGGAATCTCAATCTCCTCACACACCATTTGGCCTACATCGACCATCCTCGTCGCCCGCATTTTTTCCATGCCGCGACTCTAGGGGCTCGGCCTTCGACGCGGTCCAGAATCACTCCGGCAGAGAATATTGACTCATGAACTGATAACCCTGTCTTGTTGCGTCGAAATCTTCGGTGGCATACCCCAAACGGTCTTCCAATAGCTTCGCGACCGGAGATCCTGGCCAAGTGTGACCACCGCCCTCGACTGCCCAAAATCGCACTTCAACGTCGTCCCCGCACAATGAGTAAGTGGTGAGTTGCGTCTCTTGACCAACTCGCCGCTGCGTCGTGGTTTCGCACTCGAACTTGGCCGCGAATTTGCGAATTTCGTTAGGCATCACCAAATCGAAAAGCGGGTGTTGGCCCAATGTTGATGTTCCGCCGCCGTGAAAAGGCACAACTGAGTCAGCAGTTCCATGTACCGCCCCAACGGCAATCGGGCGACGCGGTTGACAATCATCGGGAAAGACAACCGCAGCGACAGAGAACGTGGCTGCTATGCGATCACTCAATCGACATGCGAGCACAGAGCTGAAATAGCCGCCGTTCGACATGCCGGTCGCATATACACGCGATAGATCTATGCACACCTTCGTTGCAACCAGATCGATGAGTTCCGCCGCCATTCGAACGTCATCTCTCCCTTCCTGATCAATTAGCGGTAGCTCCCAACGTTCCCCGATGCCGGTCGGGGCGACAACTACGAACCCCTGTTCTTCGGCGAGTTCGGCGTAGCCGCTGAATGCCATCTGCTGCGGTCCGTTAGAACCCAGCCCATGCCAGTTGGTCACAAGGGGAACTGCTCCTGTTACGTGACTCGAAGGGCGGTAGAGCTCAAACGAGTACGTATTTCCCCCAGATACGAACTCTGCGGAGCTGTATCCATGGTCAACCATGCTTGACGGGCACGGATCGTTGGGTTCTCGATCTTCTGAATCTATGGATGAGTTCGTCGTCGTAGGATCAACCGACGCGGACGGCGTCTGAACAACGACCTTTGCAGAGGTGGTTGATGAGCGATCTACCTCGTGGGCTGTCGAAGCCGTCGGTGCACTCGCGTCTGGCGCTACAGCACTGACGCCATCACGACTAGGGGAAGCGCAGCTAAGCAGAACTAAGAAAAAAAGAGAAATAGCGGATCGAGTGAGCACGGCAGCTCGCTAACTGGCATGGTGACGGTAGATGGAAAACGATAGTTCCCCTGGGATTTTTCGTGGTTGGGTAGTCCTAGCAGGCCTTTTCATAACCATGACTGTGACCTCCGGGCTGGGTTTTTACGCTCAGGGGATTTTCTTAGACGCGCTCGTCGCCGAACAAGGTTTTAGTGTCGGTGTCGCGGGTGCAGGCACAGGGGTCTTCTTCGCTGCCTCCGGGGTAGCTGGCTACTACGCGGGCCGTTTGTTGGCTTTGTTCGATGCACGATTGGTGATGACGGTCGGGGCGTTGATCGGAGCAACGGGAATGGCGCTCCTCGGCCAGGTTCGAAATGAAATTCAGATGGTCGTCGTGATGATCGTCTTTGGTACCGGCTTCGCGCTCACGAGTCTGGTTCCCAGTTCAGCAATTGTTACTCGTTGGTTTGTTCGGAAACGCTCGGTGGCTCTCTCTATAGCGTCCTCGGGTCTGTCCCTGGGAGGAATAACTCTCAGTCCAGTTGTCGCCACGGTCGTCGATGCCGACTCCATGATTTATTGGGCTCCACGCCTCGCCATCGGATTTCTAATAGGAATGTTGCCAGCGGTCCTGTTTCTGATTCGAGGCGCCCCCGAACCTATGGGGCTCAGACCGGACGGTGATCCACCGCTGGCCTCAGGCGCGCCCCCTAGCCCACCGGGTGGAGTTGACTTCAAAACAGCAGTGCGTTCTCGATACTTCATCCTGATCTCAGTGACATTCATCATTTGTATGACCGCCCAGGTGGGGGCGATACAACACACCTTCAAGATGACCAAAGACCGGATCGATATTGACACTGCTCGCACCGTTTTGATGGTTTTGAGCGGGACCAGCGTGATTGCCAGAATTCTCGGGGGAATAGCCGCGTTAAAGGTCTCGCTTACGCGTCTCACAGTGGGTTTGCTAGCTGTGCAGTCGGTCGGCATTGGCATCTTGGCTCTCGCTGACACCAAGGCATTGATCATAGTTGGAGCGATAGTGCTGGGCCTGTCAATGGGGAACCTGCTTATGTTCCATCCACTTCTGTTGGCAGATGCTTTCGGGGTTAAGGACTATCCGCGCATCTTCGGGATGGGTTCACTGTTGATGGTTCTTGGGGTTGGTACCGGCCCCTTCCTTGTCGGGGTAGTTCGTGACCTAGCCAGCTATCGCACGGCATTTGCCATCATGACCGTTTTCGCGATGGTCGCTATTTTGTTTCTGATAGCTGCAGGCAAACCTCCGCGATACGAAGTTGTAGAAGTTGACAATGGCGTCCCGGTACAACCGCTGAAACAGCATCAGAGTGTTATGACGTTGACTCCGCCTCATCAGATCCCATCTACACCTCCGCCTCCTAGACGTAGGATCGCAGTCGTTGACCGGGGCCTGGTAATGGGCAGTGACGAGTTCCCCGTTCCAAATCCCAAGGGCAGGGAAGTACCTCAAAAGACTCCGGAATAGAAGTACGCGCCAGTTAGAGCGTCGTCGCCACGAATCTCGTAGTCCCTAAACACCGGTTACCATTCCATCTTCGATGAACCGGTAACGAAACCTGCTCTGCTATGCAGGAAACACACTGAGGTAGGACCGACCCATGAGCATTGACTTCAGCCTGTCTCCCGAACTCGAGGAAATCCGCCTGCGCATCAGAGATTTCATACAGCGGGAAGTGAAGCCGGTTGAAGAAGTAATCGAACGCGAAAACCTCGCCGAACAGGACCGGCATGAATACGTGACCAAGTTGGTCGCGATGCGCAAGAAAGCATTCGCCGAAGGTCTTTGGCTACCGCATATGCCTGAAACATGGGGTGGCATGGGTCTCGGACATGTCGAATTGGCAATGGTTCAAGCGGAAGCTGCCAAGTCTTACTACGGGCCGTGGGTTCTGAATTGTCAAGCACCAGATGAAGGCAACATGCACACCTTGTTGCATTGGGGCAGCGATGAGCAGCTTGAGAAGTACCTCAAACCGCTGTGCGAGGGGCGTGCTAGTTCCTGTTTCGCCATGACTGAACCAGAGGTGGCTGGGTCAGATCCGACGCTGATTCAAACCAACGGTTACGTAGACGGAGACGAATGGGTAATCAACGGACATAAGTGGTTTATCTCGAACGCTCATCGGGCGGATTTCGCCATCTTGGTCGTCCGAACTGAAGAGAACCCTGATATCCCGCAGGCCGGCAACTCGGCCTTCATCGTTGACCTTCCGCACGTCGGATGGAACGAAGTGCGCGAAGTGGAAACGATGCATGGCGGTACGGGGCACAGCGAAATTCTCATCGAAGATCTCCGTGTGCATAGCAGCCAAATGTTGGGAGGGCGCGGGCAAGGACACCTGTTGGGGCAGTATCGGTTAGGACCGGCCCGTCTTGCTCACTGCATGAGGTGGATAGCTCAAGCTGAAACTGCGCTCGACATGATGGTTGATCGCTCGTTGCATCGTTTTTCTCACGGGTCGCTGTTGGCGGAAAAGCAAGGCATCCAGTGGATGATCGCGGATAGCACCATGGAGTTATACCAAGCGAAGCTCATGGTCTTACATGCGGCATACAAAATCGACCGGCAGGAGGACTTCAAAGCTGAGGTGTCAATGGCGAAGCACTTTGTTGCGAACATGCTTGGTCGAGTGATTGACCGTTCGATACAAGTTCATGGTGCCCTTGGATATTCAACGGACACGCCTTTGGCCCACATGTATCAACACGCTCGTTGGGCGCGATTTGCCGACGGAGCCGACGAGGTTCATCAGATGAGAATTGCTCAGCGAACGATCGCCGCCTGGACCGATGAGGGGTCAACGAGGGCCGCTACGGGCAATCTCCCGATCTAGGTCTTCACATAGCCGAGCCGATGACTGCGACTGCAGCAGCAGCCCCAGATTCTTTCATCGGAACACCCATCTTGGTGAGGGCGGCTTCGATCGTGCCGAGCGTCCCGAGAATCATGTGTGGGTTGAGGTGGCCCATGTGGCCGATCCGTATGGCTCGATCCGCAAACTCGTCAAGACCGATGCCCAGGGTTACTCCAGCGTCTTGTTCAGCTATCCGACGGAGTTCCGTCGCGTTGATCTCACCGGTGTGGACCGTCGTGACCGAGTTAGAACGATATGCGGGGTCTGAGACATTGAACGAAAAGCCGTCATCGCTTTCCCAGGCATGAACAGCAGCTCTAACGGCGTCCGCAAGAGCCCTATGCCTATTCCACACGTTTTCGAGTCCTTCCTCGAAAAGCATGTCGAGAGCTTCGCGCATCGCCCACAAATGTTGAATCGGAGGGGTGCCACAGTAAATTTTGTAATGCTGCTCTGGATTGGTTCTCGGGCCCCAATCGAAGTAACCGGTTCGTAGATCCGCTCTGTCATACGCGGCGAGCGCCTTTTCGCTGGGGAACACAAACCCAAGTCCGGGTGGAACCATCAATCCTTTCTGGCTAGCCGCGACGGTGATGTCCGCACCCCACTCATCGTGCTCATATGGCTCACAGCCCAGAGACGCTATGCAATCCACCATCAACAACGCGCCATGGCCCGCGGCGTCGATGGCGCTGCGGATCGCGGGAATATCGTTACGCACCGATGTTGCCGTATCCACTTGGACGACCATGACCGCCGCTATTTCTCCGGAAACATCAGCCTTCAGACGCTCTTGGACAGCCACTGGATCCACGGGGTCAGAGTCGAGTCCATGCAGAATTTCGGTCTTTACTCCTGAGGTCTCCGCCATCTCACCCCAGCCGACTGCGAATCGTCCAGACTCAAGAACTAGCACCTTGTCACCTCGAGACAAGGTGTTACTGATCGCCATTTCCCAAGCGCCATGACCGTTCGAGACCGTGATATAGACCGGTTGTTCTGTTCGAGCAATTTTTCGCAGGTCGTCCTGCACGCTGTAGGAAATCTCGACCAACTCTCCCTCGTAAATATTGGGCATTGGACGATGCATCGCCGCAAGGACACGATCCGGGATCACCGACGGACCGGGGATCGAGACCATCGGTCGACCATGACTCAATGACATTTCATTACCTCGGGTAGCAAGAGAACGGTAGATGCGTCCCCGAAGGGTACATCCGCATCGAGTCTGTCTACCGAGATGTGTTACCCCAGCGTCCATATTCGCTGCGGCCTAGGCTGTGGGCATTCCGAGGGAGAACAAGCACTAAAGGGGAACCACGTGAGTGATGCACTGCTTCACGCTTTTAGCCTGCCCAGCAAATCCGAGGCTGACTACATCAACATCGTCAGCGCAAAAGACTGCACCTTGGTAGACGACAAAGGGAAGCAATACATCGATGGAATGGCAAGCCTCTGGCTCTGTCAAATAGGCCACGGCAACGCCAAGGTAATCAACGCGATCAAAGATCAACTAGATCAACTACAGACCTACAACACCTTTGATCCCTTCACCAACGAACCTGCGCAACAAGCAGCTGAGGCCATACGTCGGGTATCGCCGCATCCACTCGGAAGAGTTTTTCTTGGATGTTCCGGCTCGGAAGCCGTGGACACGGTCTTGAAACTTGCCCGCATGTTCCACCAACGTCGAGGTGACTCTGACCGCCAAATCATTGTTCGAAGGACCGGGGGCTACCACGGGGTAAACGTCGGGGGAACAAGTGTCCAGGGGATCGAACCAAATCGCGTCGGCTGGGGTGACCTCCTTCCACACGTAGTCGAGATTCCTAACGACGACATAGAAGAAGCGGCCACGTTATTTGCCCAACACGGGTCCCGGATAGCCGCAGTGATTTGTGAACCTGTGCAAGGCGCTGGCGGAGTGATCATGCCACCCGATGGCTACCTCGAAGGCTTGCGCCGCCTGTGTGATCAGCACGGCGCCTTGTTGGTCTTTGACGAAGTCATTTGCGGGTTTGGCCGAACAGGTCAATGGTTTGCAAGTCAAACCTTTGATGTGACACCCGACATGTTGACGTTCGCAAAAGGTGTGACCTCTGGCTACTTGCCTTTGGCGGGAGTGGTCATTTCACAAGCGCTCAGCGAAGAGCTAACTGTCGATGAAACCGCGAAATTCATGCACGGATACACCTATTCGGGACACCCGACCGCAGCAGCAGCCGCCATCGCCAACATTGAAGTAATCGAAGAAGAAAACTTGGTCGATGCGGCGCAACGAATTCAACAGAGAATGAGCGAAGGCTTCACTGCGTTGCTTGGTGACGGAATGATTCAGAGCTTTCGAGGAATCGGGGGAATTTGGGCGTGCGAGATCGGTGAGGATGCAATTCCAATTCGGGATGCGATCATCGACCGCGGCGTCGTGTGTAGAGGAATCGGCGAGGCGCTCGCTCTTTGCCCACCGCTAATTATCACCGACGACGAGATCGGAACAATTTTCGACACATTCAGCGACGTTCTCAAACAGCGCTCAGGTAGCTAGCCCGTCTGTCCAACAGTCATTACGACGGTCCGTCTGCAATTCGTTCGTGGTGACGAATGACTTCATCGATCACGAAGCGTAAGAACTTCTCCGAGAATTCTGGGTCCAGTCCTGCTTCTTCGGCGAGCTTTCGGAGACGCTTGATCTGTTCTTGTTCTCGTATCGGATCGGCCGGTGGCATCCCCAACTCAGCTTTGTAGTGACCGACAGCCTGCGTAATGCGGAATCGTTCCGCGAGCATGTGGATGAACGCGGCATCGATGTTGTCAATGCTGCGGCGAAACTGAGAAAGTTGGTCGTCGCTCATCGGTAACGTTTCTAGTCGCTGCAGCGCCGCGGGGCACTCGTTTAACTCAGAACCAGCCACAAGTGGTCCAAACCATGCTCCTAGTGCTAGGCCATGACGGTGACAGAAACCACGATTCGTTTCGCTACCGCTGACGACGCTCAGGTAATCCACGCCTTCATCCAAGGCTTAGCCGAATACGAGAGAGAGCCTGACGCTGTACGGGCCACTCGCGCGAGCATCAAAGCTCAGTTGCAGTCGCGGAGACCTCCGTTCGAATGTCTCCTAGCTGAGTCCGACGGCGAAGTACGAGGCTTCGCCCTGTTCTTCCACAACTATTCGACATGGCGCGGCAAACAAGGGATTTACCTTGAAGATCTTTATGTTCCGGATCAGTACCGCGGCAGCGGCATCGGAAAATTATTGCTGAGCACACTTGCTCGGATCGCACAAAATCGGGGCTGCTCAAGGCTGGAATGGCAGGTCCTCGATTGGAATCAACCAGCAATCGACTTTTATGAAAACCTCGGAGCGAAAGTCATGAATGGCTGGCTGCCTTGTCGGCTTCAGGGGCCTGAGCTAAGCGCGTTAGCAGCGCAAGGGGCTACCGTCACTTGATCATGAGTGACAATTACAACCTCAGAGGAAAGATCGCTGTTGTTGGGGTCGGCGAAACGACGTACTACAAACACGGGCAATCTCCCGATCCTGAATTCGTTCTGGTGCTAAAGGCCATACTCGCTGCCTGCGACGACGCCGGGATTAACCCAAAGGAAATCGACGGGTTTTGCTCCTACTCCAACGACCGGAACGACCCACCGCGTCTAGCCAACGCGTTAGGCCTTTCAGAGTTGCGTTACTCGAATATGCAGTGGACAAGCGGCGGCGGGGGTGCCGCTGCAGCCGTCCAAAACGCTGCTGGGGCAATTACCGCTGGGTCAGCCAACGTCGTTGTCGCCTATCGCGGGCTGGCCCAAGGTCAGTTCGGACGGTTCGGACGTAGCGGCGGCTCGCGCCCTGTAAGCGGGGGCGCGGCCTACACGCTGCCCTACGGAATGATGAGTGCAGCCCAGATGTACGCGATGCGCACGACTCGTTTTATGCACGAGCACGGAGTCGGAAGAAACGCCATGCGGTCTATTGCGATGGCCTGTTACCACCACGCTCAGAACAACCCTCGTGCAGTGATGAACGGCCGAACTCTCGATGCTGAAACTTATGATGCTTCGCGTTGGATTTCTGAACCTTATCGACTGTTCGATTGCTGTCTAGAAAACGATGGGGCCGCCGCCATGATCATTACTCGTAGCGACCACGCGATGGATTTGGCGAAGGCGCCTGCGATGGTGCTAGCAGCACAACAAAGCGGTGGCCATCGCTCTGGCGCGACGGTAGAAAACGCTACAGATTACGTGACCTCTAGTTTTAAGCCCGCGGTGAAATATCTATACGAGCAGGCCGGGGTAACGCCTCAAGACGTTGACGTTGTTCAGAGCTACGAGAACTTCACCGGCGGCGTGGTGATGAGTTTGATTGAGCACGGATTCTGCACCTACGAGAACGTTGACCAGGTACTTACTTTCGACAATCTGCGTGCGGACGGTGGCAATCTTCCCCTGAATACCAGCGGCGGGAACTTGGCAGAGTGCTACATGCATGGTCTCGGGCTCCAGATCGAGGCGGTACGGCAAGTGCGGGGCGAGTCTTGCAACCAGGTTCCCGACGTCAAAGTGGCTCTCGCGAACGCCGGTCCTATGGTCGCTGTGGCTTCGACCGCAATTTATGGAACTCCGGAGGCGTTGGGATGAGCAGGTTCACCTCAGAAGCCCATTTACCTGGCCTCAGGCAGCCAGCTCCCGCGAATGACGGACTCGACGCCCCGTTTTGGGAAGGGACGCGAGCTCATGAGCTACGGGTTCAACGCTGCCGAAGCTGCGAGATTCACCAATGGGGGCCTGAGTGGATGTGTCACGCGTGTAATTCAATGGAGCTCGATTGGGTGACGGTAGATCCGGTCGGTCAAATTTACAGCTGGCAACGTCCCCACCATCCCGTACACAGAGCTCTCTCAGATCGTGGCCCTTACATCATCGTGTTGGTCGAGTTGCCGCACGCAGACAACCTTCGAATGGTAGGAAATCTGCTTGGTGACCCTCTCCAAGAGATCAAGATCGGAGCATCGGTCTCCGTCGTTTTCGAAGACCACGACGACGGAGATCCTGATTTCACTCTTGTCCAGTGGGAAGTGACTCCCGCTAGTTGACGCAAAATGGTTCGTGGCGGCTAGCTCACTCGCCAGCCGCCACGGAGCACTTTACCTTTTGGACTCCAATGGGGCTCTAACCAGTTATGGCGTCCAGTGTTTCTTCACTTGGCGCGAAATAGAAGGAGCCTGACGCGGGGTCCGAATAATCAGTCATGGCGTCGCGAACACAGTCATCAAGTCCGTACATTCTGCGCATCCGCTCTCGCAACGGAGCTTGATCTTTACAGAACGCCATGAAATACAATCCCACCGTTCCATCGTGGAACGCGTAGGGAGTCGAACGCCGCGCTATTTCGTTTCGCTTATCAGAGCCTTCGTTGCCGTGATTTCCGTCTTCGCGAAGTTCGACGTGACTGAGATGGCTGTATGGCTCTTGAGTTTCGGTCTTTTCGATACCCGGGAATTTCTTTCGACCGAAGT
>Ga0208765_1000894_pt1 | contig 18992 bp, 23 predicted proteins | sample ETNtaG_2_FD_185783 | JGI IMG/M metagenome (GOLD analysis project Ga0208765, IMG submission 185783) | Marine microbial and viral communities from oxygen minimum zone, Eastern Pacific Ocean - ETNP201406SV203 (SPAdes) (version 2) | ecosystem: Environmental > Aquatic > Marine > Oceanic ...
CAGTCCAATTATCTTGTGTGAGATCATTCGCTCCGATTCCGAGGCCAATTATTACCCTCTCTGGCTTTTTTCCCACTATGATTAACCGATGAACAGCACCATCACCAGTGCTGACTTCCACATCCTCATTCCAAGGGACTCCGGTCGAGAGAACATCACGAATTTCTTTTGCATTATCCTGACTGTGAACGAGTAGAATTTGTTCTCCAAGATCTGCATGGAGTATGTGGCCAATAATCCGTCCATTAAGGTCACAAAGAACGGACTCTTCTCTTTTCATAACTTTGGATGAGATGTCCATTGAAGAAACTCTATTCAGATGGTCGTGACAATTCTTACCCGATAGAAGTGTAACTCCACTTGGAATCTCGATATACTCTGCGAGAGGGTGAAGATTCTCGTCAAATGTCAAGCGACCAACTCAGCCGAATGACTGACCGCAGCCGCAGGCTCGGTCGGCATTTGGATTATCCATATGGAATCCTCCACCCATCAGACTGTCACGGAAATCTAAGCGAAGTCCGTTCAGCAGTGCGCTGTCTTTATTGTGAATCATCACAGTAACTCCATCGATATCGACGGTCTGAAATCCGTCATTATCTGGTTTCTCGACGATTACCATGTCGTAGAGGTAGCCGGAACACCCTCCTGCCTTTGCACTAATGATGAGGACGTGTGTGTCAGTTTGTTCGCCGATTGCGGCGAGAACGGCCTTTCGTGCTGAATCAGAAACCTCGATTTGAACATCTACAACTTCGACAGCGGTCGCAATGGGCAGCGAGAAGCCCGAACCGTCGAGAAGACCCACATCTGTAGGCCCGTCAAGGTGATATATCAATGATTCCAGTTTAAACAACATGCCACGTCAATCCAACACAGTGAATGCGACCGGGCATTCTGTGGAGGGAGTTAGAGAATCCGACGTGGTCCGTTGGGAGGGAAAATCAGTGTTGAGAATCAATGATTCGCTGGCAATCGAGGCCCCATTGACTGTTGAACTGGTAAGTGGTGATTCAAATCACTCATTGGGGTTGACAATGAGGACACCAGGTGATGATGAGGACCTTATCGTAGGGATGCTCTATTCTGAATCAATTATTGATGGAGTAGAGGATATTCTCTCGATTAAACTCAACTCTGAAGTTGCAACAATTCAGTTGTCAGATAATGTTCACTTTGACATCAATGAACACACTCGTAGCACCACTAAGACAGCAGCCTGCGGAGTCTGTGGCAAGCAATCACTGGACAATCTTAGGCATTTCCACGGCCCTCCTCTTTCCGAAGATATTCACATCACTCGCTCGATAGTTTCTTCGAATTCTAATTCTTCGAGAGCCGCTCAAACAATGTTTTCCCAAACTGGTGGGTCTCACGCTGCGGCAGCGTTCACCGAGCAAGGTCAATTGATCTGTATCAGAGAGGATGTGGGGCGACATAATGCAATGGACAAACTAATCGGTGCCTTACTCAGAGAATCCAGCAAAACACCTCAACCTCGGTCATACAACGGACAATCAAGAACAATTGTTCACTTATCCGGGCGTTCATCTTTTGAATTAGTTCAGAAAGCAGTGAGGGCAGGATTCCCTATACTATCCTCTGTTGGGGCTGCAAGTAGCCTCGCAGTTGATCTCGCTCGCGAAAACAATCTCTCATTGATTGCATTCGTCCGCGATGAAAGCATGGTGATCCATTCCGCTCCGTTCCGAGTCGTCGAATGAAGCGATAATTATCCAAGCAATCTACAACAGGCTGAATAACGAATCTGTGATTCGTCAAGCATGGGTCGTGAGGTCACAGAGACGACTCCTTTGGAGGATTCCGCGCCGCAGACCAGCACCCCCTCCTCGGTAGCTGCAGGCATACCTGCAATCCTCTCAACCATGAAACACGGATTTTCTAAGGTGGGAGTTCTATCCACAGTCCAAACCCTGAGTCGAGTAAACCGCTTTGGCGGTTTTGATTGCCCTGGTTGTGCTTGGCCCGATCCAGACAATCATCGTACAATAGCAGAGTTTTGTGAGAACGGCGCAAAAGCCGTCGCCGATGAGGCTACGTCGAAAAAAATCACCAAAGCATTCTGGGAGTCACACAGTGTTAGTGAACTATCCACTCGAAGTGATCACTGGCTCAACGATCAGGGCCGCCTAACCAGTCCGGTTTTCCTCGATAAAAATTCGGACCACTATGCTCCGGTGTCTTGGCCAACCGCATTCTCGATTATCGCAGACGAATTGGAATCACTCTCTAACTCCAACGAAGCAATATTCTACACATCTGGAAGAACAAGCAATGAGGCAGCATTTCTGTGGCAATTACTCGCTCGAGCTTTCGGCACGAACAATCTCCCTGATTGTTCGAACATGTGTCATGAATCATCTGGTTTTGCGTTGAATGATGCCATAGGAATTGGTAAGGGTACTGTGACATTAGACGATTTCAACGAATCTGACCTTATCCTCGTAGTTGGCCAAAACCCAGGGACTAACCATCCACGCATGCTTACAGCATTACGTGATGCGAGGGCAAACGGAGCCTCAGTAATCTCAATTAATCCACTAATCGAGACTGGAATGAAGCGATTCAAACATCCACAAAATCCTCTCGAAATGCTTGGTTCGGGTTCTGAAATTGCCGACCAACATGTTCAGATTCAAATCAACGGAGATCTTGCTTTATTCCGAGGGATAAATCACCATCTCTTGTCCAATGATGAATTCGATCAAAATTTCATCGAGAATCATACTGCAGGTTTTGACGAATTCAAACACGCAGTCGCTGAGGTAGATTGGTCACTTATTGAGGAGTTCACAGGTCTTTCTCGACAATATATCGAAGACCTAGCTGAACGTATTGCTTCTGCTGAATCAATCATCATTTGTTGGGCTATGGGAATTACCCAACATCACAATTCAGTACAGACAATTCAGGAGATGACCAACACTCTACTTCTTGGAGGTCACATTGGCCGACCAGGTGCTGGAGTTTGTCCAGTTCGAGGTCACTCTAATGTCCAAGGCGACCGAACCGTTGGAATCAATCATCTTCCCTCAAGTGATTTCATAGCAAATTTGTATAATTCAACGGGAGTTCAATCCCCTGAATCTCATGGTTACGATGCTGTGACTGCCTCTCAAGCGATGTTGGCTGGAGATGCTAATGTATTCTTGTCAATGGGAGGAAATTTCCTCTCCGCAATGTCAGACACTAAGGCGATTGCACGGGCTATGAAAAAGTGCTCATTAACGGCATGTGTCTCTACTAAATTGAATCGTAACCATCTAGTGACGGGTGAGCGAGCGCTAATCCTTCCTTGTCTTGGTCGCACTGAAATTGATGAACAGGATTCCGGTAATCAATTTGTTTCGGTTGAAAATTCAATGGGAATCGTTCATAGTTCTGAAGGCCGTAATGAACCTGCTTCGCCCGATCTATTGTCGGAACCTGCAATCATATCAGGAATTGCCACAGCCATTGAGGACAGAATCTCTATGAGCAATTTGAACTGGACTGAATTAATTTCAGATTATGATAATGTCAGAAATCTAATCGAAGAGACCATCCCTGGGTTTGATGATTACAATCGAAGAGTTCGTCGTCAGTCCGGGTTCTATTTGCCAAATGGGCCACGAGATTCCCTCATATTCAATACTGATACTGGAAGAGCTAACTTCAGATTCCACCCTATTACCGCTATTAATCCTAAATCTGGAGAATACATCATGATGACTATCAGATCACACGATCAATACAACACTACAGTCTATTCTGAAAATGACCGATATCGAGGTGTCTCAAAGGGACGTAGAGTAGTTTTGATGAATCCTCACGATGCTGCGAAAGCATCTCTCCAAACTGGAGATATGCTCAACCTCTATTCTCATTTCAATGGAGAAATCCGTCAGGCAAATAATTGGTTTTTGATTGAATACAATATTCCCCGAGGGAATATCGCGACATATTTCCCTGAAGCAAATGAATTGATTCCTTTGACTTCAACCGCATATGGAAGCAACACACCTACGAGTAAATCGGTTAGGGTCACAGTCGAGCGTGTTCAAGATTGAATTCGTTCGGTTTTACGTTGCTCTTTCAATAATAGTGAGCACCTATTCATTTGAGTTTTACACAAGCGCTCTTCCTCCTCATCTAAGTCTCTGTCAAGCGCTTGTTCGAAGCATCGGATTGCATCGGTGAAATGTTCCATCGCAGCATAAGATGAACCCATATTGTAGAGTGTTCTACCAGTTACCATTGTGGGATCCATCGAAATAGCTTGATGATATGATTGAATACTTTCTGAAAATCTGCCGAGTTGATGCAAAGCATGACCTCTGCCATTATGAGATCTGACCCGTATTTCTCTTTCTTCTCTTGGTGCTGATGAGATTGCTTTCTCGAAGCAATTGAGTGCTTCAACGCCCTTGTCTTCTCCTAGTAGAGTCAAGCCCTTATTGTACCATTCAATCGAGACATTAACATCGTCTTGATTGGGTGATGTGTCATTACCGCTGTGGAGTTTCGCTTGTATTGCTGCTGCAACCAAGTCGACACCTCCGTCGGGAACTTCTTCCTTCTCCTCTTGCATCAGCAATTCGTTTGCTTTGGTTCGACATTGAAATCCCTTCTCGACATGACCAGCCGCTTCCAGAGCATCGGCCATGCCACTCCATGCTTGGGCAGTGGAACCGTATTCCTCGATGATTCTCTTCCAAATTTGAACAGCCCCTGCGTGATCACCATGTTGTGTTGATTCGCGAGCTTGTTTTATCAGCACAACATGAGTATCTTCTAAAGCAACCAAGAGGGAACTGTCATCTGTATCCTCTTCTTGTGAACCATCGTTGAATACTTCATATTGTGCTGGGTGAATTTCGTCATGGTTGGTTTGTGTTCCCTCAAGAATCTCTTCTGCAGCGAAGTCTGAATCTGCTTCCACATCATCAATTTCAGAAGGCGAATCGCTGTTGGGGGTTAATTCTTCGGACAGTTTCAGGGCTTCTTCGTGAGTATTGTCAAGTTCTAAGCAGTAAGATATTGTGTTCAACGCGTCTTCATGCAAATCTAACGCTTTGAGACAGAGACCGCAAAGATACCAGAGTTGGGCAGATTCAGAATAGTCCCCTTCCAAAGCGGGTGAAATAAGATTCAATGCTTTCTCGTAATCTTCCGCGTCAATTAGATTGGCTGCATCTTGGAGGATATCACGTTGCACGGGTTCAGTTTCTTCCATAACCTCAACAGGTTCTGCAGTTAGCACAGGTAGTTCTTCAGTTTCTTGCTCTTGATTGGTTGATTCCAAACTGTCATCTAAACCATCTTCACCTCTATCCTCTTCAACCGCTTCATCACGTGAAGCGATTGTGGCGAGACGAACGTCAGTCAATCCTAATTCCAACGCTGAGTTTGCATATCTCCTCGCCAACAACAAATCTCTACCATCCAAAAGTATTGCAAGATTTGCAGCAGTGGGGGCATGAAATCTATTAATCAAAAATGCCCGTTCAAATGCGACTATTGCTCCTTCTTCATCGCCCATCTGGTGATTGACGACCCCAAGACCATACCAAGCTGCAGAGTTGTCGGTCTCAGTTTCGATACAGAATTCATACGCAAACTTCGCTAGAGTATAGTCTCCCTGCCTTGCGATTTCATTGGCTTGTGCCAAAGTGTATTCGACCACGTGATGAATGGCGTGAAGAATCATGGATAAGAGTTCTGAGGGGATGAGCCTTCAGGGAACTCTGAAATCGAAGTTGTCGGCAGAGATAGATGGTGGTAGTCTGAGCCTAGCAGATGGTAGTGAGATATTCCTGCTAAGTTCAATGCTGTTTGGTTTGTTGACCTGGTATAGTGCAAACGTCCACACTGCAATCACATCAGGGGTTCGTCTATTCGCTTTACTCGGTATAATCTCAATGACTTCCTTACTCTTCCTCAACTTGTTGTGATCTAATGTTCATACCTCATCGTACAGATATTCAGTGGGAATACTTCGGTCCGCCAGGTCCGCATCCCGAAATAGAAGGTGTTTGTGGAAGGCGGGTTCGAATAATTCAAGAAAAGAGTTTTTCCAAGTTTGAGAAGTTTCTCAGTACACTGATGAAAGCACCTACACATGTCAATAGGGATCTCGACGATCTGAATTCCCTGATGTGGGAATTAATGGATGGTGAAAGAAATTTTGTTGAGATTATTCAATTAATGGATTCAACATTCCATGAGCGAATGATTCCAACTACTGAGAGAACACTAGCATCAATTGATCAATTGGTAAATTTAGGGTATGTGAGAATTGAACCACTAGCGGATGATGACCCGTCTTAGTGTTCAGTTGACAGGTGCAGGGTCATCTGAACGATTTTCTTCGTCAATTCTTGATTTTGCAACAGAAGCAAAATAGGCAATCATTGGGAAAGCGATTAGTAGCCCAAAACAACCAATGAGTGTTGCAATACCATACAGAGTCTCTTGCACTGGATCCAATTCGAATTCCGAGACAGAGACTAATTCATGTTCAGCCATAGTGAGGGTGACTTCTATCCCTGCTGCCGATAACAGTTCTCCTTCGTCTGTAATTTCTATTATCCAGGTAGTCAGCACTCTTTCATCATCTACTAGAGCCTCTGCTGCGAGTTCCGCGCCTTTGGGATCTTCAGCTTGCAGGTATCCAACTCCTTCTATGGGGAGTGCGAGTGAGACTCTCCCTCGTAAGATTCCTGATCCTTCATCGAGTTCAAGGCTATGTGTATAGGCTGAAATGCAGGATTCTGATACTTCATCGAATTCCTTGCAGTTAAACACTGCATCTCCATCATCTCCAAGTAATTCAGAGGAATGCCAAAGAGAGCTCGTAGAGGTGACCGTCAACACAGCATCACTGGGCGCATTCAATACACTGATATTGAGCCACGTAGTTGCAGAAGAGGTCGAGACAAACCAGGCCGATTCGTTCTCATCTGACTGCATAAGTTCGTAATTGATCTCTTCATTCGTCGTCTCGTATCGGTAATACTCACTGTCTACCGTATTCGAATAAACAGCGTAGGAGAGGACAATAATCAAGACAAGCCCCATTCCAATCATCGTCCGAAGCATGTTCGGATTACGAGAGAGGGCCTTCTTCATCGAGGGGGGCTAATCGAGAGGTGGGTTTGAACCCTATGTGGAGTCCGTGAGAACGGACCACTGCGGGGCGAGTTCTTCCTCCCAAGTCATCACGGTTATATACGGCCTCAAGGTCGGCCGGTCGCTACAAGGTGACTTAATGACGACCTATCACGATGTCCCAGCCGATCTGCTCATCTCTGACCTCTCTCAGAGATTAGCCGATAACGATGCCATCAGTGCTCCGGAGTGGGCCGAATTCGTCAAAACAGGTACACACCGTGAGCGCCCTCCAACACAGTCTGATTGGTGGTATATCCGCTCCGCCGCCGTACTTCGAAAGGTTGCCTTGAAAGGCCCGATTGGTGCAAATCACATAGCGCAACTCTTCGGCGGTCCTAAGGACCGTGGAGTCAAACCGAACCGGGCAGTTGCCGGCTCGAGAAAGGTTGCACGAACTATTCTCCAGCAACTCGCTGCTGCCAAACTAATCATAGATACTCACAACACCGCAGGAACGGTCACCTTAGGCAAGGTAGTAACACCCAGCGGCCAGGCATTGTTGGACGAATCAGCTCATGCTGTTCGTCCCCAAGCCGAGGAGAAGTACCCGGGACTAACCCGATATTGAGGTGATTGAATGGCACGACACAAACCATTCGCCAAGAAGCAGCGCCTCCTCAAGGTCACTAAACAGAACCGCAGGGTTCCTGTCTGGGTTATGCTCCGTACAGCTCGTAACACAGTATCTCATCCTAAGCGCCACCACTGGAGGCGCTCCAAGCTGCAGAGGTGATTGAGATGGTTGAGGTCAAGGAAATGGTAATCCCGCTCAGGGCCGCATGGAGAGTCCCTCGCACCAAGAGGGCTAACAGAGCGATGGCAGAGGTCAGAAAGCATGTCGCCAAGCACATGAAGCTCCAAGATGGAGAAGAGATGTACATCGATTCCGAAGTCAACGAGGCCATTTGGGCTCGTGGTATGCAGAAGCCTCCTCGCAAGATCAGAGTAGTCTGCACTAGAGATGAGGGATTCCCCCTCGAAGTTAAACTCGCGGAGGACTGAAAATGGGCAATATCCGACCTTCTTTCATCAAGACACGTGCAAAGCGTCTTTTGGAGATTTATCCTGACAAGTTCACAGATAACTTCGATACGAACAAGGACTTGGTAAGTGAATTCACTGACGTTGATAACAAGAGGATGCGCAATTGGATTGCGGGCTACATCACTCGTTACATCCAACGTCGCACTGATTGAACATTTACTCGCCCGCTGGGCTAATCAGTAAACCCACTCTCGCATGGAGTGATATCAATGGGTGAGCGAGCCAATATCTTGTATCCATCGTATTCAGATCGGGTCTGTATCGTTTTGGTTGAACCAGCGATTGATGGCAATATTGGTGCTGTTGCTCGATCAATGCTGAATTTTGGCTTCACCGACTTGAGGGTAGTTGGTAGAGAGGGTGATTGGTCGGAAGAAACTAGGAATCGCGCTAAGAACGCTCAGAATATTCTTGAATCTGCCCGTCAATCCGCTTCTTTGGAGGAAGCAGTGGATGACTGTTCCTTAGTTATTGGTACATCTGGGAAACGCGAACATGGTGACAAGATTGCATTTCGTCACTTCCTTCTTCCGGATGAATTACCTAATCGACTTGATGATACATCCGGCCTTATTGCTCTCGTATTCGGCACCGAGGGCAAAGGTCTCTCGACCGAAGATCTCCACTTGTGTGACTTCCTTTGTACAGTGCCTACGTGGGAAGGATATCCAATTCTGAATCTCAGTCATGCGGTGACCCTTGTGTGTAGCTCATGGTTCGTAAATGAAATTTCTAATGTTTCTCGGGGTGAATTGGAAAAGTTGAGTTCGGTTGAAACGGTGAGGATTCTATCTCCTGAACTACGGCGCCAGTTCCGAGACGATGTAAGGCGGCTAGCTCAGGCGGTCCCAGTGCCGGAGAATAAGAGAAATGGAATCGAAGAAACTCTCACGAGAGTAATACTTCGTGGTATGCCGAAGGATGATGAAATTTCTCGAATCTTAGGCGTCATCAATAAGGCGACTCAAGCGTTCGAAGAAGAATAATCTTCGGGAGTCCAACTCGCCCAACTCTTAGGTGTCTCACGAACGTGCATTGCAACAAGTCTGAGCTGATTGGAGTAAGATGTATTGATGTGTGGAGCGACTTGTTCGAACGCCCATTTCGCAAGGTTCTCAGCAGTTGGAATGAAGTCGACAATGACTGTTCGATGCGAGTCTCCCATTTGTGCTAGGGCTTTCAGAGCATCTTCATCCCCAGAATATACAACAAATGAGTGGTCAACAATATCATGAATATGCTCAGTTAAAATTTTCGATACATCACTAAAATCGATTAGCATACCTTCCTCTGAGACACCTTTTTCTGCGACGACATCGCCTTCTATCTCTGCCTCCCATCGATATCGATGACCATGCATATGGCGACATTTGCTCTTATGATTAGGAACTCGATGTCCGGTATCAGTCTCAACCCATCGGCGTATTTTGGTACTCATTCATTCCCCTCCTCAAACTCAAGACAAATTGAATTGATGCAATACCTAGGGCCAGATGCTTCATGGAAGAGGTGCCCTAGGTGCGAATCGCATTCAGAACACCGAACTTCAATTCGCCTCATACCGTGACTCCGATCCTCAACTTGTTGAATTTTGGAATCGTTGGATTCAGCAGAGAAAGACGGCCATCCACACCCTGAGTCAAATTTACTAGTCGAGTCGAATAAAGTTCGACCACAATCAGCACAGTTGTATTTTCCATCCTGAAAATGCTTGTCAAATTCGCCGGTAAACGGACGTTCAGTTGCATTTTCTTTCATCACTTGAAATCTCAATTGAGCCTTCAATGCACCAGCCAAAACCGTACCCCACGGTGCAATATACTCCACAGGGTCAGCACGGCCGATAGCATGGAATGCTAGTATCCGTTCAACATCGGCCCCACTGGTGCCACTACTACGTCCCTTTTCATCAGGATTGTAACTCGTATTTGTGTTGGCGAAGACCGTATCAAAGTCTAGACCTAGAGTTCCACATGCGACTAGGGCTTCTCTGAGAATCACTTCTTTATCGCCATTGATGTAAGGGAGGGAGAATGAAACTCTTTCATTATCCCAGTTTCCAATCGCAAATGCGTCACCAAGCGCTGAATAAAATTCTGGCCTACAATCTGGATAAATAGCATGATCACCCGAATGCACACCAAGAGCAATAACAACATTTGAATCTTCACGAATAGCAACACTAAGGGCATATCCGTAGAGAATCGAAGCGAAAATTGCATTACGATTTGGAACTACTGTATCCTTCATCTGTGCTTCTTCATAATGACCCACTGGGATATCAAAATCTTCACTCGTCAAGGCGGAATGGAACATGGACATAACACTAGACAAGTCAGCTAGGTTATGTTCTACCTCATATCCATTCTTTGCCAAATAGGCGATGTTTGCTTCAGCTCGTTCTAACTCGATTTTGTGTTTCTGGCCATAATCATATGAAATGCAACTGACTTTGTAACCGTCTGCTAGTAATTTCAGCAATAGGCCTGTGGAGTCCATACCACCAGAGAGGGCCATGACAGCTCGCATCAATCGACCCCCATCCATTTGTGAGTTTGAAGACTGAGGCGCCATCCTGGGCTTTCCCTGACCAATTTTTCAACCAGTTGGAATGACTTTCCATTCTCTTCTATAGTATCTGATTCGATGTAGCATGGTTGGATGAAATGGTGTTTGAAACCCTGTTTCAATTCGTCATACAAATCAAGTCCCTGGCCACAATAGACTACTTTCAGTTCATCACCAGAACGTTGCTTGATTTTTGTATTCGGATATAATTGATCCTTTGGTGAAACACAGATCCAATCGATGACGGGGTCCACAGGAATGGTTCCATTTGTCTCTATTGACAGATCAATTCCATGTTCTTTGAGAGCCGAACCGATGGTGGCTAAATCCTGCATAGCGGGTTCACCACCAGTGAAAATTACTCTGTCGCAATCGTATGACAACACCTCTTCGACAACCGACTCTAAGGTTCGCTCATCGTAGGTGAGAAAATCGGTATCGCACCACTCACACCGCAGGTTACAGTTTCCAAACCGTACGAAAACATGTGGAATTCCTGCATGAAACCCTTCACCCTGTACCGAGTGGAAAATCTCAACAATTGGGTATATTTGCGACATACACTCAACTCAATCTCTAATTAATTGCATCAATTCTGAACGTGCTTCTGCCTTATCAAAGAATACACCGCGCATGGCGGAAGTTGTCATAATGGCATTTTGTTTCTTGACACCACGGCATTGCATGCAACCATGAGATGCTTCGATGATGACGGCACAACCAAGCGGGGACAAATGAGTTTCCAAATCATCAGCAACATCCTTGGTGATTCGTTCTTGATTTTGCAATCTACGTGCATGCAATTCGACAATTCTTGCAAGTTTACTAATGCCAACAATTCGATCTGTTGGGATATAGGCAACATGGGCACTACCAGTAAACGGCTGAAGGTGATGTTCACAAGTGCTGTGGAATTCGATATTCCGCAATAACACAATTCCATTGTATCCTTCACCATTGAAGGTCGAATCTAGAACTTCAGCTGGAATCTGGTTGTATCCAGAGAATATTTCATCCCATGAGTTGATTACTCGAGAAGGTGTATCGAGTAGACCTTCTCTTGTCACATCATCGTCGATGTAACTAAGCAGTGTTTTGATGGCATTTTCAGCTTCTTCACGCGAGGCCATTCAATCATCTCCAATCCGGCCATGTCGGGTGTCAATGGCATCGAGTTGATCGAGCATTTTCCGGCAAGCTGTGCGTATTGCATCGGCGACACTTACGAATTTACCACTGTCTCCAACATGGAGTTTCAGGTCATCCAGCAATTCCTGTGGGACGTCTAAACTGACTTTGGGCATGGCGTGCCGTCCATCGAATTGCATTTTAATGTATTCGCTGAGTAATACTATAGTAATACTATGCGAAATATTCTGCTAGTTCAGGATGTGCAAGAGAGATTCTATCTGCGCGCTGGCGTAGTTGGTTCATATGAGACAATAATTCTTCTTTACTACACCCTTGTTCAATCATGTTTGAGAGAACGGAAATACCCCCTTGGATGACGCCCGCTTCAAGGTATGCATCATTGCTAATTTCACCAGCAGAACGAAGTGAAGCGAGAGAAAGCGACATTTCTTCTGAGGCTTCTTTCGCCTCTTCACCACTGAGTTCGCCCCCATCCAATCTACTACCGATTTCGCTAAGCACACAGGCGCCTCCTGTGTGCGCCTTTTGACCGTTGTTTCGTGTCAATTCTAATGTTGCACAAGTTCGACTAGTACCCCGCCTGTCGAAGAAGGATGAACGAATGCAATTCTACTCCCTGAAGCCCCACTCACAGCCTCTTCATTGATCATTCTACACCCCATCTTTTTGAGCTGCGATATCATTGAATCGATATCATCGACTTCGACAGCTAATTGTTGAATTCCTTCACCCCTCCTTTCAAGGAAACGCCCTATCGGCGAATTTGCCCCAAGTGGTTCAAGCAACTCAATCCTGGGCAAAGATGAATCATTAGGAGATGAAAAGAAGCGGATGTTCACACCTTGTTCCTCATTGACCTCGTCCTCATCTTGAGTGAACCCTACCGTAGTCCAGAATGGAGTGTATGTTTCCAAGTTCTTTGTTGCGATGCCGATATGGTCTACTCTCGCGCTCATTTCAAACACCACTCGGAGAAATCCACGTGCCAAACACATCCCGAAGGACAGAATTGACCTCACCTAACGTTGCTTCGTTGAGGTATGCGTCAATCATCGGATCTAGTAAATTTTGACCAGAATTAGCTGCTTCACGGATATTCGTCAATTTCCGTTCTACAGTTTCATTATCACGTTGTCCTTTCATCGTAGATAATCTCTGAATTTGTTCTTGGGCTAATCCCATATCGAGTTCTTGGGCGGTTGATCTCTCGCTCTTCGCGGACTGGTGAAGATTTACGCCAACAACTTCAGTTTTACCGGATTCCACGGAGTTCAATTGATTCCATGCACTATCGTGAATCTCACGCTGTTGGAAGCCTGATATTACGCATTGTAATGCTCCGCCACGCTCATCAATCAACGCGATTAATTCCCGTGCTTCATCGTAGAGCCGCTGGGTCAATTCCTCTACGAGATACGAGCCCGCAAGTGGGTCGACAGATTCAGTAACCCTAGTTTCATGAGCAAGAATTTGTTGTGTTCTCAGAGCCAATCTGGCAGATTCTTCTGTAGGTAATCCAATCGCCTCATCAAAGGAATTTGTGTGTAGGCTCTGTGTTCCGCCCAAGACGGCAGCCATCGCTTGATACGCAACCCTAACTGCATTATTCAACGGCTGTTGTGCTGTTAGAGTAACGCCCGCTGTCTGAGTGTGAAATCTCAGTTTGGTAGATTTCGGATTGGACGGATTATACTTCTCAGTGACTAAGTCATGCCAGAGTGCACGAGCGGCTCGGAATTTTGCTACCTCTTCGAAGAAGTCATTATGACAACCGAAAAAGAAAGACATTCGAGGTGCAAAATCATCTATATCTAGTCCCGCAGCAATAGCAGAATCTGTGTATTGAAGGCCATTTGACAGGGTGAAAGCGAGTTCCTGAGCCGCGGTGCAGCCAGCCTCTCTCATGTGATAACCACTGATTGAAATTGTATTCCAATTAGGAGTGTTATCCTTACTCCAACTCATTAAATCCGTAGTCAGTCTCATCGAGGGTTCAGGAGGGAAAACATACAATCCGCGTGCTATGTATTCCTTCAGAATATCGTTTTGCACTGTACCTCTAAGAGCACGTCTATCGACTCCACATTCCTCTGCATATGCTACATACAAGGCATACAGAGATGTTGCTGGGGCGTTGATTGTCATCGATGTTGATACGCTACCCAAATCGATTCCATCGAAGAGAGTTCGCATATCGTGGATACTATCGATGGGAACTCCTACTTTTCCGACTTCTCCTTCTGCCGACAAATGATCAGAGTCCAATCCTAATTGCGTGGGGAGGTCGAAAGCTACAGAGAGTCCTGACTGTCCATTTTCAAGAAGATCTCGAAACCTTGCATTTGTAGATCCGGCATCCGAAAATCCAGCATATTGTCTCATCGTCCACAACCTGCTGCGGTACATGTCGTTGTGTATTCCGCGTGTGTACGGTGCCTGCCCTGCCGGAGGGTGACCAGTAGTTGGATGAGCCGTAGATGACAGTGAATCAGAGTCTGGATGAGATGCTCTATTCGTATGAAGGTGAGAATCCGAGTCCTCGGCCATCGAGCCTCTGAGATGAAGGCGAGGGATGAACTCTGTGCTCGAGTTGTTACAAATCAACGTCGAATGGTGTAATTGTCTACTACGGACAACAATCGTTCCGCTTGATTTGAATCGATTATTCCCTCTGCTTCCTTTTCATGAATATATTGCCGGGCATCAGCTGAAGTCTGACGCTCTCCTTTCGCCCAAATTGTACCCAGAAGGGAAGAACGGTGCTCCTCAGCGACATTAATCTCTTCCAAAAGCCCCCTGACTTCGTACTTGTATTCCATGTGCCGAGACCTATCCATCCTCCTTTCTCTAGCGGCTGGTTGAAAACTCGGTTTCGGCCTACGTCGAGGACGGTTTTTTGGCGGAGGAGCCTTAACAGGAATTGCCGCCTTCAATTTCTTATTATCTGCGATGCTTGCGGTTGCTCTGGCCTTCGAAGCTTCGATGATTTCCATCGCTTTCGAACTAGTTCGACTCGATTGTTCGACAGTAGATTCCGAATCGCTTTCTTGTACTGGTTGTAGTCCACGACTACGTCGTTTAGGTGTGCCGAGAAGTTGCTCTTCGAGAATTTCTTCCTTCTCGACTTCTTCAGTTTCTTCGACTACGGGAGTTTCAACAACAGTGGGAGGTGATACCACTGGAACGGGCGCAGGGGCGGAAACAGTAGTTGGTTTGGGTGGTGAGGGTGCTGGTTTAGGTGGCGGTGTTGGAGTTCTAGTTGGAGCAGATGTTTTCCTGGACTCTTGGCGTCGAGGACTTGGAGAGGGTTTCGAGGATCTGCCGCCTGAGCCTTTATTGAAGATGTTCTTCGGTTCGCTCTTCGGCTTCCTACGTCTCTGCACTGGTGAATCTACTCCTGTCCGTTCGCCGGACACCGCTTAGATAAGGCTTCGCAGTCAGGTGTTAATCCCAAGTGACGATTGTGTGGTCTGTTCTGAGTGATGGATTGACTTCGCTCGCAGTGAATGGAGTTGCTGCGCTTGTGTCCAGCATTCGTCTCCCGAGTTCTGCTATCATCGTACCATTATCTACACAGAATCTCTTCTCAGGCCAAGTTCCAATGCTTCCTCTCTGATTGCACATGAGTTTGGTCATTTCCCGTAACCTTTCGTTACAGGCCACTCCTCCACCCAGTAAGAGTTCGTTTTTGCCCGTGTGTGCGAGAGCCCGTTCGGCTACTTCTACGCATGCTGCGAAGGAGTGTTCTTGCAGTGACCAACAGACTGCTCCTAATTCATGTCCTTCGTTAATGCGTTGCTGGGCTGCATTTAGGATGCCTGAGAAATTCAAATCCATGCCCTGAACACTGTATGGTAGTGGTATGTCGTCGACATCTGCATTGGGATTGTCTGAGTGCCATTCCGAAGCAAGAATTTCGATTTTTGGACCACCAGGGAAGGGAATACCTTGATTTCGTGCGAATTTATCTAGCATGTTACCGATTCCTATGTCAAGAGTTTCCCCTAGGACTTGGTATCGGTCCCCTGCTCTAGCTATGACTTGTGTATTGCCTCCACTTACGTAAAGGAGAACTGGGTCATAACATCCTGTTTGGTTCCGTCCAATTTCGATGTGGGCGACACAATGGTTCACTCCAATTAATGGGACATTCCATAATTGTGACAAAGCCCTTGCCACTGTTGCCCCTATTCTAAGGCAGGGGCCTAATCCTGGGCCTTGGCTGAAGGCTATACCGCCGATATCTGTTGGATTCAGGCCTTCTGATTCCATTAGCTGTTTGACGAGTATTGGGGCCGCTGTTGAGTGATGATCTGCAGCCTCTCGAGGATGGATACCACCTTCTATTGGGCGGAAGAGGGCGGAATAGGATGATCCGGGCTCTCCCGAGCTACTGACAAGGCCGAAAGATAGAGTGTGTGCCGTACTCTCTACACCGATGATGACGCCAGTCACGGGTTGAATGGACGGCAGACTACATATCAAGGGAACCGACGATGGTCATTCATGCGCCTATTGCTGTTGAATGCTGGCCCCGTCGCTATGATGGCTGCTGGTGATTGCAACAAACCGCTTGTCGGTGCTGATATGGGTGATCGTGAATCCTTGGTGACCGAGGCAGGATTAGGCCTTCTTTCTGAGTCCGGAATTATTACTAGAATTGATGACTCGAAATCACTTGAGGATGAATTCGGTTCTGTAGATATCAATGGTTCTCTCCAAGTAGTCGATTGTGCTTCGCGTGCAATAATTCCAGGTTTTGTCGACTCGCACACTCATTTGCTATGGGATGGAGATCGGGCGAACGAGATGGCATTGCGGCAATCTGGGCTTTCCTACGCCGATATCGCAAACCAAGGGGGTGGCATCATGAAGACGGTTGATGCTACAAGAAAAGCAGATCTGAATCGACTATTGGAGCTTGGCCGGAAAAGAATTGCACGTGCTGCCACATTTGGAACTACTACTATGGAATGCAAGAGTGGCTATGGCCTCTCGCTGGATTCCGAATTACGATTACTCAAGGCCATTGGTCATCTTTCAGACGAATCACTACTCGACATTCATCCTACGTGGTTAGGTGCTCACGATTTCCCCAAGGGCGTAGATACCGCTGATTATGTCGAGGAATTGATCAATGAGCAATTACCAGAAGTCGTTGAGCAGGGTATAGCACGTTGGGCAGATGTGTTTTGTGAACCAGGTTGGTATAATCTTGAACAAACCGAAGATGTGGTTACCGCGGCCGCTAATGCTGGGCTCCCTTCGCGATTACATGTTGACGAGTTCGTTGATGGAGGGGGTTTGGCATTAGCAGCGGAATTGGGCACTGTTAGTGGTGATCATGTAGGGTATTCTTCTGACAATGCACGGGCTGCTGCCAATGAGGCCGGAACGATGCAGACATTTTTGCCTGGGACTCCATATGTCCTCGGAAAAGAACTGGAGTCACCAGTGAAGCAGTGTTTGAATAATGAATGGATGTTTTCCCTTGCTACTGATTTTAATCCGAATTGTCGAAGTCTCTCTATCCCATTCCTTGGTAGTCTTGCAACTCATCGACTCGGCCTATCGCCCATCGAAGCGCTTGCAGCCGTGACACGTAATCCTGCGACGACCCTTTCTGCTTCAGAACACGATGGGACCTTGGGCTCGATTCGAATAGGAGGTCGTGCAGATATTTTGATTCTTGATTCGGAATATGTCGACGGCTGGTGTCAGATGCCCGGAGACAATCCAGTGGCCAGCACCATAGCCAATGGTATAATTGTAAAATCATAAACAGTTATTCAGTAATGCAAATCAATTTATTATATTTTAAAATTATAAATATGCCTTTTCACATAATCGGTTGACAATTTTATCCACTTCCTCCACTTTTCGCAATCTCCCTCACCAAATACCGATTGCTGGATTGCCGATAACCACAGTTATCGGAAATCAAATCTTAGGATATGGCTAGTTCAGGCTCGCAGTACCTCGTTTATGGCAATAATGCCAAAAATCTCCCTTCGCACCTATATTGAACGGATTGAAAGTCAGGAATGATGTGTGGGGTGTATGGCGGACGCTGAGACTGGGTTCTGCATGCGGTGTAAGGAGTCGGTTGTGATAGCTGAACCAGTTCGTTTGACTATGGCGAACGGTAGGAATAGAGTATCTGGAGTATGCAGTAAGCCAGGTTGTGAAGGAAGAATCTCGAAGATCGTCGGATGACCCGTACTGAGTAGAGAGAATCATTCATTTGGGTGGTGTCGGTGGGCGGCTTGTTCTGGGCTCGTGGTCTAGGGGTTATGACGTCGCCTTGACATGGCGAAGATCGCAGGTTCAATTCCTGCCGAGCCCACCAGAATTAACATACCTACATTTGCAGTTTTACATAGTATAGTATAGCCGGATCTTCCCGGCACCCTTCTGTTTGATTCGTGTAATCTCAATTTGAGTTAATTGTGAAACGTTGTCGACATGAGATCCAGCACATGGGCAGATATCAATTCCCTCGATATTGACAACCCGCATATGTTCTACATGCGAGGGTAGTCGTTCAAGAATACGTGAAACGAATGATCTGTTTCTGACGCGGTCATCAGTGAGAATATCATCAGCGGTCCAATTGGCAACAGTTACACTTCTGTTCGAACCTATGATTTCATTCACTTTATCTTGGATAACTTGTTGTGAGAATCTTGTTTTATCATCAAAAAGCAAATCGATTCTCGACTCCTCCGTGCCTAATTGGTTACCTACGGTTGTTGCATCCCATAATTCGTCAGCCATAGCGGAGACAATATGTTGGGCTGTGTGGGTAATAGCCAGTGAGTTTCGCCGGGCAACATCAATTGTACAGTCTAGAACTTGCCCTATTTTGAACGTTGATACATCATTAACTGGATGATGAATTAACTCCCGGGCGTGAACTTCGGTGAATCTTTCTGATATTCCCTGACCTGACAACGTCCCTGTATCACCAGGTTGCCCTCCTCCTTTTGGATAACAGTAACTTTGCTCGAGAATGATAGAATCTTCAATTATGGATAGAACTTTGCTGCTGAATG